>Ga0154569_104_pt1 | contig 15071 bp, 12 predicted proteins | sample RifGroF2_FD_115998 | JGI IMG/M metagenome (GOLD analysis project Ga0154569, IMG submission 115998) | Ignavibacteria bacterium GWF2_33_9
TAAAGAAGTAAGAAGTATTCTTCTTGCTGAATTTGAAGAAGAAGAAGACCCATTCTACATTGAAAAATTAGAAGGTGAAAAACCGGGTCAAATTGTATAAACAGGGTGAATTTCAACAAAAAAAAGAAAATTAAAAAAATAGTTATATGTCGGCAACCAAAGAAATAAAATTATTCAAATTAGCGTCCGAACTCAATATGGGTCGAGATGCTATTGTTGATTTTTTAACCGGAAAAGGATTAAATATCCAAAATAAACCAACCACATCCCTTACACCGGAGATGGTTGACCTCGTTTATGAAAAGTTCAAACGAGAAAAAATCGTTGCCGAAAAGCAAAGAGAAAAACTGGAGAAACACCATATTCTCCGCAATGCCCCGGGTGCTGAACATAAATCCGAGAAAGAAGACCACGAAGAAGTTCTTGAATCTCACTCCGAACCCGTTCAGGCTGAAGAAAAACCTGTTGTGAAAGAAACTATACCGGAAGAAAAGCCTAAGACTGAACCGAAAGTTGAAGAAAAAGTTAAAGAAAAAGTTGAAGAAAAACCTCTCGAGATTGTAAAACCGGTTGAAGTAAAAGAAGAAATTAAACAAGAAAAGAAACCTAAAACAGAAGAAGTACCTGTTGAAGTAAAGGTCGAAACCAAAAAAGCAGAAGAAAAATCCAAAACTGAAGTTATTACTGAAGAAAAACCTAAAGCTGAAACAAAACCTGAAGATAAGAAAAAAGAAGAAAAACCGATACAGGAACCAAAACCAAAAGCCGAAGAAAAAATCGAAACCAAAAAAGCTGAAGAAATATCCACAACTGAAACTAAAATAGAACAAACACCTAAAGCAGAAGAAAGACTCCAAACTGAAGCAAAAAGAGAGGAAAAACCTAAAACTGAAATTAAGCCCGAAGAAAAGAAAAAAGATGAAAGGCCTAAGCTGGAACTCAAAAGTGAACAAAGAGCCAAATCAGATGAAAGGTATGCCGATGGAAAAAGAACAGATAAACCAAAGAAGAAACGCCAGAAACTTGCAGAAGTTACTCCAGGTCATGCACCTAAATTGCGTGGCTTAACAATTGTCGGCAAAATCGAATTAAAGAAAAACCGCTCCGAACAAAGCGATGGAGATAGAAACAGAGGAATCCGAAAAGATAGAGACGACAAAAGAGGAAGCAAAGACAGATACAAGGGTGATAGAGGAGATAATAGAGGAGATAATAGAGGTAAAAAACCTGATAGACCATTAGTAGAAATTAAGCAATCTCAATTCACACAATCAGATTCAAAAACAGGGAAACAAATTTTCACTAAAAAACCTGAACCAGCAAAAGTAACTTTTGGCGATGAACTCGTTCGTGCTCAGGTAAAGGTGAAAGTTAAAGATAAAATTAAGTCCAAAGAAGAAAAACACGTAAAAAAACATAAAAAAGCAATACGAGAACAAATTTCCAGTGTTGACGTAGAAAAAGCAATCAAAGAAACAATGGCAGGAATGGATAGTTCGCAAGGTGGTTCTTCACGTGCCAAAATTAAGATGAAAAAGAAAATCGAACGGGAAGAAAAAGCTGCCATTAAAATGATGGAAGCACAAGGAAATGAAAATCTGCTCAAACTTACAGAATTTGTAACTACTTCCGAACTTGCTCATTTGATGAATGTTAATCCTAACCAAATCATTATGAAATGTATTTCACTTGGTTTGATGGTTACAATAAATCAACGATTGGATAAAGATACCTTGATGCTTATTTCAGAAGACTTTGGTTACCGTGTTGAATTCATTGATGAACAAACTACTATTGATATCGAGGTAGAAGCCGATACACCTGAATCACTCAAACCAAGAGCACCGATTGTAACTATTATGGGGCACGTTGACCATGGTAAGACAAAGCTTTTGGACTTTATACGCAATTCGAATGTCGTAGCTGGTGAAGCAGGCGGAATAACTCAGCATATTGGTGCATATCAGGTTGAATTGAAAGACGGCAGGATGATTTCCTTCCTGGATACGCCTGGTCACGCTGCTTTTACTGCGATGCGTGCTCGTGGTGTACAGGTTACTGATATCGTTGTGCTGGTTGTAGCTGCAGATGACGGAGTGATGCCTCAGACAATGGAAGCAATTTCTCACGCAAAAGCAGCCGGTGTTCCAATGGTAATTGCAATTAACAAAATTGATAAACTTGATGCAAACCCCGACAGAATCAAACAACAACTCTCTGACCAGGGTATCTTGGTTGAAGATTGGGGCGGCAAATTCCAATCTGCCGAAATTTCTGCAAAAGCAGGAATCAACATTGAACAATTACTTGAAAAAATTCTAATTGAAGCAGAATTGCTTGACTTGAAAGCAAATCCTGACAGAAAAGCTACGGGAGCAGTGATTGAAGCTGTAATGAAGAAAGGTTTCGGTCCTGTTGCAACTATCATGGTGCAAAAAGGGACGCTGAAAGTTGGCGATGCTTTTGTGGCAGGTGTAGCTCATGGTAAAGTCCGCAGATTGCTCGATGAAAGAGAAAAGGATGTTACTTCATCAGTTCCTGCAGATCCTGTATTGGTAGTTGGTTTTAATACACTTCCGGAAGCTGGCGATACGTTTATTGTTACTCATAATGAAATTGAAGCAAGAAATGTTGCTCAGGAAAGAGCTAAGCTCAAACGTGAACAGGAAATGCGCCAAATCCGCAAGATTTCATTGGATGATATATCTCAAAGAATTTCCGAAGGAAATATTAAAGATTTGAAAGTTATCATCAAAGGTGACGTGTCCGGTTCTGTGGAAGCACTGTCAGATTCACTTCTTAAACTTGGACAAGACGAAGTTCGTGTTCAGATTATTCACCGTGGTGTGGGTACGATTCTGGAAACTGACGTTACTTTGGCATCTGCATCCGAAGCAGTAATTATTGGCTTCAATGTTAGTGTGGATATGAATGCACGTAAACTTGCTAATGTAGAAAAAGTTGATATTCGTCAATATAATATTATTTATGACTGTATAAACGAAATTAATCTTGCTCTGGAAGGTTTACTCACTCCCGATTATCAGGAAGAAACTACTGCTGTAATTGAAGTTCGGCAATTATTCAAAATTTCTCGTGTTGGAACTATTGCTGGTTGTTATGTACAATCAGGTAAAATTAATAAGAATGAAAATGTTCGAGTTCTCAGAGAAGGTCTTCTAATTTATAGCGGCTCATTAAAATCACTCAAACGTGAAAAAGATGACGTGAAAGAAGTTGATGCCGGCTACGAATGCGGTATTATGATTAGTGGTTTCAATGATTATCATATTGGCGATTCGATAGAAAGTTATAAAGTAGTAGAAATTAAAAGAAAATTACGTTAGAATTAAGCAAAAATGGAAAGTTACCGTACAGACAGAATAGCCAAAGAAATTCGTAAAATTTTATCGCAGACGATTTCCTTGCTTGGCAAAGAATTGGGCGGAGGTTTAATCAGCCTCACCAAGGTTACTGTCACTAAGGATTTGTCTATTGCCAAATTATATATCAGCATTTTCGGGGCGAAATATACACCTCTGGAAATTATTAATTATCTGAATGAAAACAAGTCATATTTCCGAAATGAATTAGGCAATAAGATGCGCTTGCGTGCTCTTCCGGATTTGAAATTTTTCCTTGACGACACTTTGGATGAAATTGAGCATATTCAAAAAATGATTAAAGAAGTGCAAAGCGAATTACCTGAAAATTCTGATGAATCTGCTGACTAATCAAATTCGTAATAAAACTGAACTTTTTGCTGCCTGGCTTGAGAAAATTCCCGATGAAGGCGGCTTAATTTTAATAGATAAAGATGAGGGCTGGACCTCATTCGACATTATCCGAAAACTCCGCAATTTACTTAAAATCAAGAAAATAGGTCATGCCGGAACTTTAGATCCTCTTGCTACCGGTCTTATGATTGTTGCTGTCGGCAAAGCTACTAAGCAGCTTAATTTTATTCAAAATGACGATAAGCAATATACCGGATTGATTAAACTCGGTGCATCTACCCCGTCTTACGATCGTGAAACGGAAGAATCTGAATTTGCTGACATTTCTGATTTGGATGAAAAGGTGATTCTGGCAAATAGAGATAATTTTTTAGGGGAATTGGAACAATTTCCACCGGTTTATTCCGCTGTAAAATATCAAGGTAAAAGAGCTTACGAATTTGCTCGTAAGAAAATCGACATTGAATTGCAACCCCGGAATGTGACAATATTTCAGTTTGAAATTCTCTCTCTTGATAATCCTTTTCTGGAATTTAAGATTGATGTATCCAAAGGATTTTATGTACGCACCTTTGCCTTTGATTTTGGTCATTCATTAAGAATTCCGAGTTATCTTTATTCACTTAAAAGAACCCGAGTTGGAGAATATTTTTTGAAAGATGCCGTAAAACTTGATGAAATCGAAGATTTACTCGCCAAGTAACTAAGAAATATATATTAAATTATTTTTTTATAATATAAAATGTTAGTAATTTTACATTTTTAATATTTGCAATTCCTATGAATATATTTTACAATATCGAAGATGTTCCCTTCCAAAAAGAAAGCGTGCTCACAATCGGCACATTTGACGGAGTTCATTTAGGACATAAGCAGATTATTTCAAAGCTACTTAGCGATGCCAAAGAAAAGTCGCTCAGAAGTCTGGTAATCACTTTCGAACCTCATCCTCAGGTTGTTATCCAAAGAGCAGATAAACCGGAAGTTTATCTGATTAATTCCCTGAAAGAAAGATTGGAACTTTTTGAAAAAAATGGTATTGAAAATATATTAATAATTGATTTCACTAGTGAATTTTCAAAAATTGAAGCTGAAGACTTTATTAAAGATTATCTATATAAAATCGGATTCCAAAAAATTATTTTGGGCTATGACCATACTTTCGGAAGAGACAGGCAGGGATCGATTGATACTCTGAAAAAATTTGCCGAAAAAGATAATTTCGAAATAGAACAAATCGGACCATATAAACATGATGATAAAATCATTTCCAGCACCGTAATCCGCAAATTGCTTCAAGCTTCAAAGATTAGCGAAGCTAATGAAATGCTGGGATATAAATTCTTTGTGAAAGGAAAAGTGCAATTCGGTAGAGGTATGGGAGCCCAAATCGGTTTCCCGACTGCAAATATAAAACCTGCCATTTCTCATAAGTTATTACCGGGTTTTGGTGTATATATTGTTGAATCAATGATTGACGGAAAGCTCCATTATGGAATTGCAAATATTGGATTGCGTCCAACCATGACCAATGACATAAAACCAACTTTGGAAGTTCATTATCTCGACTTTGACAAGGATTTATATGATGAAGTAATCAAAGTTTGCTTCATTCAGTTTATTCGTCCCGAAATAAAATTCGACAGTTCGGAGGAATTGGCACATCAAATCAGAAAAGATGAAAAACAAGCTAAAAGATTTATAAAACACTTAAAAGAAGATAATCAAGAATTATGAAAAGGTTACCAATTTTAGGAGATGAAGCAATTGCTCAGGGTGCAATTGACGCAGGTCTCACAGCTATTTATGCTTATCCGGGAACTCCTTCAACAGAAATTACAGAATATGTGCTCCGCTCCAAACAAGCAAAGGAAGCAGGAATTATTGCAAACTGGTGCGCAAATGAAAAGACTGCTATGGAAGCTGCTATCGGCGTTTCCTATACTGGGAAGCGTGCTATGGCTTGCATGAAACATGTTGGGCTTAATGTTGCGGCAGATCCTTTTATGAATTCAGCTATTACAGGCGCTAACGGTGGTTTAGTAGTCGTTTCCGCCGATGATCCTTCCATGCATTCATCACAAAATGAACAGGATTCCCGCTATTTCGGGAAGTTTGCTCTTATGCCTGTTTTGGAACCACATGACCAACAGGAAGCCTATGATATGATGCATTACGGATTCGATATTTCTGAAAAATACGGAACACCGATTTTGATGAGAATAACTACACGTTTGGCTCATTCCCGTGCAGGTGTTACTTTGCGTGAAACTAGAGCACAAAATGATATGAGATTGCCTGAAAATGCACGTCAATTCGTGCTGTTACCTTCAAATGCACGTCATCGTTATGATATACTTGTTCGCAATCAGGATAACTTCATTTATGAAGCTGAAACTTCGGGATTCAACAAATTTACTGATGGTGTCGATAAATCAATGGGTATTATCGTAAGTGGTATTGCATATAATTATGTAATGGAAAATTATCAACACAATAATTTACCATATCCTATCCTCCGCATTGGTCAATATCCTCTTCCGGTGGATATGATTCGCAATCTGATTGATTCAGTTGATAAAGTACTCGTGATTGAAGAAGGTTACCCTCTGATTGAAGAACAGTTAAGAGGTCTTCTGAATAATGGCAGCAAACCTATTCACGGCAGATTGGACGGTACTTTGCCTCGCAAAGGAGAGTTGAATCCGGTTATTGTAGCAAAAGCTTTGAATTTCGGAGAACCTACACTTAATATTGTTCCTGAATTTATTGTTGGTCGTCCTCCGCAATTATGTGCAGGTTGTCCGCATATTGATTCCTATACAGGTTTGAACGAAGCAATGGCTGATTATTCCGGTGGCAGAGTTATGTCTGATATTGGCTGCTATACTCTTGGTGCACTTGAGCCATTCAATTCCATTAATTCATGCGTGGATATGGGTGCTTCCATCACAATGGCAAAAGGTGCTGCTGATGCTGGTTTAGTTCCAGCTGTTGCAGTGATTGGTGATTCTACTTTCATCCATTCCGGTATTACAGGTTTGATAGACTGCGTAACGTATAATTCACCGGTAACTATCTTGATATTAGATAATGAAACTGTTGCAATGACCGGTGGTCAGAAATCTCTTGCAATGGGCAAATTGGAAAATATTGTGCTTGGAGCAGGATTGAAACCTGAACATTTGCACGTAATCGACCCACGTAAAAAATTCCATGAGCAAAACACCGAATTAATGAAAAAAGCCATTGCTCATCAAGGCGTGAGCGTGATTATTGCAAGACGTGAATGCATCGTTGCACTTGATGAAATTAAAGCAGAAAGAGAAAAACTTGCTGCTCAGACTAATTGATTTTAAGGTGAAAATATGAATAATGAAAATTTGAACTCAGAAAAATTCAAAAAAGATATAATTATAGCAGGTGTTGGCGGACAAGGTATTGTTTCTATTGCATCGGTAATCGGGTATGCAACTTTGGAAGCCAAATTATTTTTTAAACAAAGTGAAGTTCACGGAATGAGTCAGCGTGGAGGAGATGTGCAGTCTCATTTCAGAATTGCAAATGCTCCAATTCATTCAGATACAATTCCGATGGGGAATGCAGACTTAATCATTTCCGTTGAACCTATGGAAGCACTGCGTTACGTGAATTTCCTCAATTCTGACGGTTGGATAATTACAAATCAAAATCCTTATAATAATATTCCGAATTATCCCGATTTGAACATTGTGTACGATACAATTAATCAATTTCCGCATAGCATTATGTTTGATGCGGAAGCGGAAGCAAGGAAAATCGGTACAGCAAAAGCTGCAAATATCGTATTGCTCGGAGCAGCATCTTCTTTCCTAGGAATGGATTATACAATGCTCGAAACAGGTATCCGCAAACTTTTCGGACGTAAAGGCGATAAAATCGTAGATATTAATATCCGTGCTTTAGCTCGTGGTGCTGAAATCTTCAGGGATATAAAAAAATAGAGTTTTAAATAAATTTAAATTTGTAGGGACGTGGCATATTGAGTCCCTACAAATACAATTCAAGTTCGCTAGATTCCTGCTTACGCCCCGATATGTAGGGGACAAGCAGGAATGACAATGACTCGTCTCCTTTCACTATCATTAAATCTTCACAAATTTTATTACTTTCGTTTCAGTGCCATAATCAATTTTTATGAAATAGGTACCTACAGGAACTCCGGAACAATTCCAGGTGAGTTTGCCACTCCAATCGCTCTCTTGTATAATTTCAATATTTTCATCAGATTCGATTTTATTACCGTATATATTGTAAATTCCAATTTTTGCTGTACCTATATCAAGTCTCAAATCCCAATAAATCTTAGCTGTCACTCTGTCATGAGCGGGATTGGGGAATACATATTGAGTGTAAAAGTTATTCTTTACTTCGATTTCATCTACTCCTGTTATCCAATCTTTTATATTTAATCTATATATTCCGGAAGATGTAGCTGCATATAAATAATCACCATTAATTTTTAATTTGTTTAACATAATACCTGCATATCCTTTATTTAAAGGAAACCAATTCAAACCTTCATCTATTGTATAATAAACACCTCCATACAACGATACTCCGGCAAAAATACAATCTCCATATTCAACAATGGTTTTTGTTTCGCATGAATCTGGAAAACCATTATTTCTTTTTTCCCAGGTTTCCCCTAAATCAGAAGATACAAATATTCCTTCTCCTTCCACAGTTATTCCTTTAAATGAATTTGGACTAACATAGGTCCCAAAATACAATTTATTTTTAATATATTTTATTTCATTTACTGTAATTTCCTCATTTTTCTGTGGAATTTCTAAATGCTTTAAAATTTTATCTGTTAAATTATATCTATAAATTCCATTTTTATAAGTGCCAACAAACAAATTATCCTCAACTTTTTCCATAGACATTATAGGAACATCTAATATTAGCGGTGTAGCTAATTTTTCCCATGATTCTCCCTTATCTGAAGAAAAATATATCCCATATCTTGTTCCAACATATACAATATTGTTTTCATCTTCATATATAGTATAAACCTGTGTGTTTTTCAATCCGTTTCCATCGTTAATATATTTATACGTTTTTCCGTAATCATTTGAAATGAGAAAATAGGTATAATTATTTGTTAAGTAAAGCATATTATCCTTTATATACATCTTCGAAATAATCAGTTGATTAAGAGATTGATCAGCTATACTTTCCCAATTATTCCCATTATCAATTGTTACCCATATAAAATTCTTATATTTCGCTGCATATAATTTATTATCCTGAAAACAAATATCTAATACTGTACCGCTGTTTAGTGTATCGTTCAATAAACTTATTTTTGATTCCAAAGTTTTATCTGTTTGAAATAATCCATTGTAAGTACTTAAGATGATTTTTTCATTCATAACTCGAAAATCCTGAACCCACTCTCTCACGAAATTTTGTGCATAATGCCAACTTTCTCCATCATCTACACTATAATATAAAACGGTATTTTGCGGTGTGTAGTAGTCATAAGTTTTAGGTATATATGCGACTGCATATATATAATTTTGAAACACCATCATACGATTTACAGAATAATCAAAATCAGAATAGTCATCTTTGTAATGTATGCCGTCACTTTTTTTAATCCAGGTCAGACCTTCATCTGTTGATTTAAACACACCTGTAGAAGTTCCAATAAAAAGTACACTATCTTTGTCAATAAAGCAATTAACACGACTTTTCCAAAAATCTGTTGTGGAATCAATAATTGGAATTAATGTTTTTTCCGATGGATTATATATATATATACTGGGTTTATTTTTGATTAAATTATCAATAGTGTTTTGAGATTTATCAAGTCCAAAGTAAATTTTATTATTATAACTATATATAGTTTTAGGTTCAAAGTATATTTTTCCATTTGTTAATGAGTCAATTATATCATCCCATTCTCCCAATTCTGAATTGTATTTCAAATATTTTCTGCTTGTCGAATTACTGTAAAATGAAGTGAACACCTGTTCATTATTTTTACATAAACAATTATAATAACTTGGTGTATAATCTGCATTCGCTTTTCTCCAACTCATACCTTCATTATTAGAATGTATCAATTCATAAAATGGTTCGGAAGTTCGATATGGAGATTGAACAAAAATATCTACTCCAAGTTTGACAATGTTATTAATACCAAAAAAATAATTTGAATCATTATATTTTATTTCAATCCAAGTCTTGCCAATGTTTTCTGTTTTAAATAACTTATCAAATTGTCCTATATAAATTGTATTACCATCAACTTCAAGTGCAGAAATTGCTGTCTCCTTATCAGGTCCTTTTAAGTATTCCCAATTAGAATATGTATATATTGGGAAAAAAATAGTAATTATTTGAATGATTAGAATTATTAATATCTTTTGATTATTCATTTTTTTACTCTAAAAATTTGTTAAACATAAATTTGTTTTCCAATTATTTCTTGCTAATTGGGAAACATCCGAATTGAAGGCACGCAATGAGGAGTAATTCTTTTTCCATGATATATTTCTTCCGGTTTTCGAAAGATATTCTGTTAAAGTATTGTTTGTAACTTTCTTTGTAATTTTCATCTGCTCTTTGCTCAGATTTTTCTACGGTTCTGATGCAATGAATTTCGTCTGAATCGTCTCTGCGTAAGCATATAAGCATATAAGCCTTTCTTGTGCCCGCTTCAGAATTTACTGCAATATTAATAAGCCAATCTTCCATTTCTTGGACATTTCGTGTAACATAATAAATCAGCAATTGCAATTTACGAAAAACAATTAAATATTAAACATCAGATCTAATATATTTATATTTTTTCCAAAATTGCAAGTTCTCATATACACTAAACAAAAAAATTGGCCAAAAATTACATTATAGGTGAAAAAATAATAGGAATAGTGAAATTCATTTCACTTTCACATACTAAAAAAAAGAAAGGAATACGAATTCGTGTTCCTTAAAATTTATAACTTATAATTAGCTCGAATTTTTCGGATTTTAAGGTATTTATTGTTAGAAAACTAAGTATTAATAGCAGTATTGATTTTTTCATGTTGCGCCATTTTTTTTTGGAATCCTACTAATAATTGTCTGCTTATTTCAGGACGGGACATTTTTATAATTGAAAAGCCCCATTATTTGGGGGTTTTTTATGTATTTAGTCGTACAAAGGTAATACATTGAATGATTAACCGCAAATTATTTTCATTTATTTCATACCAATATCAAAAAACAAAAAACGTTAACAATTAATTATATTTATAAAAATTTATTGAAAATCAAATAGGATGACATTATGCAAATTTATCTGGATACTGCAAATATATCACATATCAGAGAAGCGGCAGCTTGGGGAATTCTTTCGGGTGTAACTACTAATCCATCATTATTAGCAAAGGAAGATCCAAATGTTGATGTGAAAGAAAGGATTAGAGAAATTCATTCACTGGTGGGTGGTCATCTTTCAGTGGAAGTGATTTCGACAGAAACTGACGGAATGGTAAGAGAAGCTCACGAAATTTTGGAATGGTTCCCTGAAGCTACAATAAAAATTCCTATGATTCCAACGGGATTAGGTGCAGTGAAAAGGTTATCAGATGAAAATATCCCGACTAATGTAACTTTGATTTTCAATCCCGTGCAGGCTTTGGCAGCAAATAATGCCGGAGCAACTTATGTGTCGGTTTTCCTTGGTAGAATTGACGATATTGGCATGAGCAGTTCTGCAATTTTGGAAGAAATCACCGGTATCTGGTACACTCATAATCTAGAATCGCAGATTATTGCAGCATCTATACGCACTCCTTTGCATATAATTGAATCTGCAAAATTGGGTGCTCATATTGCCACAGTTCCGTATAATACTTTGAAGCAATCTTTACAACATCCTCTCACAGACAAAGGTGTACAACTTTTCCTTGATGATTATGCAAAGATGCAGACAGAAATAGCAAAATTGAAAGGCTAAAATTTGTTCAGCGAAGAATTCAGGCAAGCAATATCATCAGCAAATAGCGTAATGATACTCACAGGTGCAGGCGTTTCCAAGGAAAGCGGACTCGACACTTTTCGTGATGCTGGAGGACATTGGTCCAGGTACAATCCGATAGAACTTGCAAGTCCGCAAGGTTTTGCCGCTGACCCGAAATTAGTTTGGGAATGGTATTCTGCACGCAAAGAAAAGGCTTTGGCTGCCGAACCTAATCCGGGACATTTCGCAATAACTGAAATGGAGCAGATTTTTCCCAATTTTTCGCTTTTCACTCAAAATGTGGACAGACTACATCAAAAAGCCGGCAGCAAAAAAGTGCATGAGTTACACGGCAATATTATGTCGGCACATTGCAATAATTGCGGACTGGTTTATATGAATGAAATTGATATTACTCAAGGATTGCCACATTGTGCTGTTTGCGGTGGATATGCTCGTCCTTCAGTTGTTTGGTTTGGTGAACAATTACCCGAGGAAATACTTGAAAAGGCAATAAATTTTACCAAATCAGTTGATATTTTTTTTACAATAGGAACATCTGCCGAAGTTTATCCTGCTGCACATTTACCTCATTTGGCAAAAGAGTCAGGTGCTTTTGTAGTGGAAGTGAATCCAAACGAAACTTCGTTTACACGATTTGCAGATATTAGTTTCAGAAATCCATCCGGAGAAATTCTCCCGAAAATTCTAAACTTAATAAAGGAAGTAAAGTCCTATGGTTAAAGGGATTGGTATAGATATTGCAGAAGTGCAGAGAATAAAAAATGCTGTAGAAAAATATAAGGACAAATTTTCCGGCAAAATTTTTACAGAAGAGGAAGTTGCTTATTCAATGTCATTGAAAAACAATGAATATGTACATCTTGCTGCTAGATTCGCCGTGAAAGAAGCTTTCAGCAAAGCAATCGGGACAGGGATTACGAAAGGATTCAAATTCCGTGAAGTGGGAGTAATCAACAAAGAAAACGGCGAACCGGTACTTATTTTAACCGGTGATTTAGCAGAAAAATACGGAAGGTATAAGTTCCATGTTTCGATTTCTCATACAGACACAAATGCAGTTGCAGTAGTTGTGATGGAAGAGGTTGAATAAATCTTCAATTCAATCGAATAAAATAGATGTAAAATAATACTATATTCCGGATTTTTCCTTAATTTGTAATGACTTTTTTAATGAAAAAATATGAAAAGAATCGCATTATTCGAAAATCAGAACAAACCCGAAGCAATTAAATATGCTCAAATTACCGCAAGACTCTTATATGAAAAAGGATTTGAGTGTTACGTGAGCGACCAGATTTATGGGAATATGACCGATGAATATAAAAGCTATGTGAAAACTATTGAACTCTCTGAATTTAGGGAAGTGATTGATGTAATTATTACTTTGGGCGGAGACGGCACAATCCTTTCTGCAGTGAGGCAGGTTGCCGATAGTGCAATACCAATAATGGGAATAAATGTCGGCAAATTAGGTTTTTTGGCAGAATTTCCAAATACACAAATTGAATCAGCGGTGTCAGCTTTAGTAAATGGGGAATATCGGATTGTCGAACGTGCTATGCTTTCCACAAATGTAGATGGGGAAATAATCTTGGCACTGAATGATATAGTTGTCGAAAAATTATCTTCTTCCAGAATGATTACTTTGCATACATATTCGGATGATAATTTCGTTGCCGCTTATCGTGCTGACGGGTTAATTGTAACAACTCCAACAGGTTCAACGGCATATTCGCTGGCGAGTGGGGGACCAATTTTGGCACCTTCTACTAAAGTTATATGCCTGACTCCTATTGCACCGCATTCTCTTACTTTCCGTCCTTTGGTAATTCCTGAAGAAAATACTATAACACTAAAAGTAGAAGCACCAAACGGTGAGGCAAAGCTTGTAGCAGATGGCCAAGTCGAAAAAATCCTGAAAAATGGTGATGAGGTGAAAATTTCCATTGCAAAAGAAAGAGTGCAGCTGATTAAACCAAAGAAAACATCATATTATGATGTACTTCGTGCAAAATTGCTCTGGGCAGCAGATCCAACTGCAACTATAAAATAATTTTTTGATTTTTCATAAATTATGGAAGTTTAAAATCTTAAATTTTGTAAATTTGTATTTATATATAATTAAAAGTTAAAACTTATTATTTTTTTAATTAAGAATTCAAGAAAAATATGCTTCAGCCAGATTTAAAATTAATATTACCCGATATTCAAGATTTATCGAAAATTGATGTATATATCGCAAACGGTGGATACGAAATGTTCCGTAAAGCACTCACAATGCAGCCGGACGAAGTAACCAATGAAGTGAAACGTTCCAAATTACGTGGTCGTGGAGGTGCTTGCTTCCCAACCGGATTGAAATGGACATTTATGCCGAAAGGTAATGATAAACCAAAATATTTGGCAGTTAATGGTGATGAATCTGAACCGGGTTCCTTCAAAGATAGGCAGATATTCGAATATAATCCTCATCAATTAATCGAAGGAATTTTGATGTCCGGTTATGCTATGGGATTGAAGGCTGGTTATATTTACATTCGTGGTGAATATCACAAATGGGTTAGATTAATGCAAGATGCGATTGATGAAGCTTATGCACGTGGATTTGTTGGTCCAAAGATGAAAGGAACTTTTGGTACTGATTTTTCTATGGATATTTACGTACATAAAGGTGCCGGAGCATATATCTGTGGTGAAGAAACATCACTTATGAATTCAGTCGAAGGATGGCGGGGCTATCCACGATTTAAGCCGCCATTCCCTGCTCAGTATGGACTTTGGGGTATGCCAACAACAGTGAACAATGTTGAAACTATCGCAAATGTTCCTGCAATTTTCAAAATTACTGCAGATAAATATCTGACTATTGGCGCTCCTACTCAACCGGGAACTTTGCTTTACGGGGTGAGCGGACATGTCAATAAACCAGGCGTATATGAATTCCCTACAGGAATTTCTCTGAAAGAACTAATTTATGATATTTGTGGTGGAGTTCCGGGCGGAAAAGCCATTAAGGCTGTAATACCGGGAGGTTCTTCAATGCCGCCACTCACTGCTGAAGAAGTGGAAATTGCTATGATGGACGAAGACAGCCTTTCCAAAATTGGCAGCCATATTGGTACTGGTGGTGTGATGGTGATGGACGAAGATACTGATATCGTAAAAGTTACAAAGAGAATATCTCATTTTTATCATCATGAATCCTGCGGACAATGTACACCTTGCCGTGAAGGAACCGGTTGGATGGAAAAAATTCTATCCAGAATCGTTGCAGGTGATGCAGATGTGAAAGATTTGGACTTACTAGTTTCTGT
>Ga0154569_184_pt2 | contig 14980 bp, 18 predicted proteins | sample RifGroF2_FD_115998 | JGI IMG/M metagenome (GOLD analysis project Ga0154569, IMG submission 115998) | Ignavibacteria bacterium GWF2_33_9
TTGAATATATTTTGAGGAGTTGTAAGTCTTACTTCGATATTATAGGCTGAATTTGCAACCTGGAAATCAGCTTTATAAAAACTGGAAGTAAAATACATGTCCATTTTAGAAATATTATTCACTACAAAGAATTTTCCTTCCATTAAAGGTTTTTCATCTTTGTAGTATTCATATATTTTGATTATATAATTTCCGGAATACTTAAAGTTTACTTGTGCATTTGGGAATGTCAATTTACCCCGATAAGAGTAATAACTGGTGCTTGATGGTGAGGATTGCCAATAAAAGTTACTAGTTCTATTGAATCCAATATTGTTGATAAAATTATTCTCATCTTCATTCCAGTTAATATCGCAATGCACAAATTCAGCGTAAATACTCGGTGCAATATTGGAAAAAACATCAAGTTCAAAAGTTAATTCACGGGAGCCGTAATTTGTAGACTTTTCATCCTTACTGGAAATGAGTAGTACCGGAGGGGATTGTTCATTTTCATCTCCGTATATTCTATATCCTCTCACTAGTGTAGGAATTGAGAATTCATCTTCCTCTGCACTTACAAAAATTGTCGCAAGTATGAAGCAAAGTAAGAATGGGAGTATATTTATATTTTTTTTAATCAAATTTTCAGCTTTTATTTTCTTGACGAAAAAGAAGTTCTAAAATTAATTCAATGAAATAAATTGATGTCACAATCTTCTTTAATCTTGTTTTTTTAATTAGTATATGATAGACTTAAAATACTTTAATATAAATAAATTACGCTTTGATATAAGATATAAAACTGATGCAAATGGTTTAATGCCAATAGCGATTTTTCTTCATGGGTTCAAATCATTTAGGAATTGGGGTTTTATTCCTTATATATGCGAAGTGGTGGCCGAAAATTCTTTTATTTCCATTAATTTAGATTTTGAATTAAATGGAATAATAAATGAAAATTTAGTGGAATTTGACACTGAACTCTTTGCAGAAAATACTGTCAGCCGTGAGTTGCAAAATGCAATTGATTTGATTTCATTAATTAGGAATGGTGCGAATAAGGAGTTGAACTTCTTTCTTTCTGAAAAGTGGAATGGTGATATTCATCTTCTTGGGCACTCACGAGGCGGAGGAATTGCAATTCTTGCAGCAAATCAATTAAATGGTATATCTAAAATTGGATTACTAGCGCCAATTGGCTACTTTGACAGATATACACAAAGATTAAAGAAACAATGGATGGATAATGGTTTTTTGGAATTTAAAGATTTGATGAGCAAGCAGATGCTTCGGATGAATTCGTCTTATTTGATTGATTTGGAAAATCATAAAGATGATTTTAATATTTTAGAAATTGCTCCAAAATTAAGGAATAAAGTTCAAATTATTCATGGTGAAATGGATTTATCAGTTCCCCTGAAAGAAGTGAATGAACTTTACAAATCTTTTTTAAAAAACATAGATTACAATAGTAAAACAAATTGTAATTTTGTATTATTACAAAAAGCAAATCATCTTTTTAATGTGCAGCATCCCTTTGAATCCTCAAATTCAATTTTGGAAGATGTTTGCAATTTACTGGTGAATTTTTTAAAAAGCAATGAAGAAAATTAATTATCTCATTTTATTTGTTTTTTTACTGCAATCCTGCCAATTGATTGTGCTCAATCCGGATAAGCAGAAAAAAGTTGTTTACATTGCAAATCAGAATTCTGCATTAGGAATTTTAAATTTATATCTTTTGCAATTAGACAGCAATGATGTTTATTCCGCAATTTTCCTGCGCACTGATTCCTTAGGTAACAGAATAACTCCAGCCATGCAATATGAAGATTATTATGATGTATTTCGCTTGCAAAGACAAATTTCCGGATTACCAATAACACAAATAATAACGGATACATTAAGTCAGGAATCTATTGTAATGAATGTAGAATTTGACTATATTCGCAAAGTGGAATTTCTCGCAACAAAATTAGATGACAAATGGTATATATCCGATTTAAGAAGTTGGAAAGAGATTTACAGATAAGAATTATCACTATTCTATCTAATTATTTTTTTTGAAATTAATTAAACAATTAACAAAAATATTATAATTTGCAAATTATTGAATGTAAATTTTAGGATTTAAATATGAATTACTTTGTTTGGAATATTTCGCCGGAAATTTTTCACATAGGTCCGATTTCAATTAGATGGTATGGATTACTATTTGCTCTAGGATTTATTATTGGTTACGAGATTATGGTATATATTTTCAAACAAGAAAACCGACGAGTAAGGGATATTGATACTCTCACTGTTTATATGGTTATTTCTACCGTAATCGGCGCCCGATTAGGACACTGCCTGTTCTATGACCCTGCATATTATTTGGCTAATCCCCTGGAAATTTTGCAAGTATGGCATGGTGGATTAGCTTCTCATGGGGCTGTTCCCGGCATATTATTGGGAATATGGTTATTCGTAAGAAAATATAAGCAATATGACTATCTGTGGCTTTTGGATAGATTAGTTATTACTATTGCTTTAGCGGGCACGCTAATCAGATTGGGTAATTTCTTTAATTCCGAGATTCTCGGTCATGAATCAAATGCTGCTTGGGCAATAATCTTCCAAAATGTTGATAATATACCCCGACATCCGGCACAACTTTATGAAGCATTTTCTTACTTTATTATCTTTATTATTCTCTTTGTAACATATATTAAGCAAAAAGCTCAAGTTCCCAAGGGACAACTTTTGGGACTCTTTATGTTTTTGATTTTCGGTGTTAGATTCATTATTGAATTTTTCAAAGAATCACAGGCACAATTTGAATCAACCTGGTCAATTCACGTTGGTCAATGGCTAAGTATTCCACTGATTGTTGCGGGAATTTATTTATGGCTGAGGTCTTATAAACTTAAACCTTAGTTTTTTTTGGTTTCAAATAATCAAAGAATGTTAAAACTGTAATCACAGTAATTATAAGCATCAAATAATATGTAACATCTGAATAAATCCATCCGGTCAACATTTTTGCTTCAGCAGAATGAGGATACATATCTATAATATAAAATAAAATTAGTATGGCTCCAATGAAAACCATTTGGATTGTTGTTTTCATTTTAGCAAAGTAAGAAGTTGTAAATGTATTTTTTTGGAACAATCTTAAAAATGTTGTGCCAAAATCCCTAATTAGTATTATGATTACCATCCAAAGTGGTATAATATCCAAATAAAAAAAAGAAAGAAATGCTGCAGAAGTGAGCAGTTTATCAGCAAGGGGATCCATAAATTTACCGAATGAACTTACCCAATTAAATTTACGGGCAAAATAGCCGTCATAATAATCAGTTATTGCTCCAATTATATATAATACAATTGCAAATTGCTGCAAAGCCACATCTCCAGAAAGGAAAAGGATTACGTAAAAAGGTGCAATAATTACACGTGATAAACTCAATATATTAGGTAACTTCCAATCCATTTTAACACCTATTTAATAGAAATTGCTGTTTGAATGATAGAAAGGAATTTTTCAGCATCTAACGAAGCACCTCCAATAAGTCCACCCGAAACAAATTCCGTGCTTAATATTTCTTTTGCGTTTTTTTCGTTCAAACTACCGCCATATAAGATTTTGATTGTTACACCAAATTTGTTTTGAAGATAGTTTGCAATCCAAGAATGTACTTCGTAAATTTGCTCTTCCGAAGCAGTTAATCCGGTTCCAATTGCCCAGATGGGTTCATAAGCAATTACCAAAGTTTTCAATTCGTCAGTCGTAAAATCAGATAATAATGATAATTGATATTCTAGTACCTTGAATGTAACATTATTTTCTCTTTCTTGCAAAGTTTCACCAATGCAAAAAACAGGAATTAAATTGTTAACGAAAGCTGATGCTATTTTTTTCGTTAGTAATTCATTATCTTCGCCAAAATATTGCCTGCGTTCACTATGTCCAAGAATTACATATTCACAACCAGAATCAATAAGCATTTTAGGGGAAATTTCTCCAGTGTAAGCACCTTTTTCCTCAAAGTGCATATTTTGAGCACCCAGCGATAATGGGGAATTATTCGTCAATTTTTGTGCAAGTCCTAAACTTGTGAAAGTAGGGCAAATTAGTATTTGCACATTATCAAGATTTAAACCTTCCAATCCTGTATTTATTCCATCAATTAAGTTGCGTGTTGCTTCACGCAACATATTCATTTTCCAATTTCCTGCGATTAAAAAACTTTTCATTGCTGTATTCCACTTACTTTATATATTTTATAATTCGATAAATCTAAATTTGATTCAAATCCTTTTCCACGAATTGTTTCTCTTCGGGTTGTAATAACAATATTTTCATTAGTGTGAATCAAAGCATTCACATTGTCCCAGTATAATTTAGAAGTTTCCATTTTAACAAGTGCACTATCCGAAAAAACAACCACATTGCCCCTTGCTTCCATATTTTTTGTTTGATCATCAACTGTTGCTTCCTGACAAGTAAGAATTGAAAGTCTATTACCGGTTATCTTTGAAAAATATTCAACTTTCACATTTCCAATAATTTCTGTCCTTTTCTCGGTAGTATAAATTTCAGCTCTATCGGCTTTCAGAATTGCCTTTGTCCATGTGGAATCGAAAAAGACAACTGAAATATTATTTGCAATTTGGTCAGCAGTAATTTTAGCATCCTCTTTCAATGCTTTTTGATATGCAGTGTCATCCATGCAGCCAAAATTGCTAATAAGTATAGTGAAGATTAATATGTTTAATATATTTTTCAATAAATTACAGCAAATCCTTAAGTTAAAATTTGTAATTCTTTTAGTGTTTTATCCATCAGGATTAAATCAGATATAAACTTGCTTGCTAAAGTTAAAGGAAGTTGAGTTTCTTTATCGCTTTTGGCTTCAGTTGGATTAGGGTGTGTTTCAAAGAAAATTCCATTTACTCCCACTGCTACTGCAGCCTTTGCAAGAGTTGGAATCATTTCGGGATATCCTCCAGATTGTTCGGAAATAGAAGGACGCTGTACTGAATGAGTTGCATCATAAACGACTGGGAAACCTGATTCTTTCATAATCTTGAGCGAACGGAAATCAACTACTAAATCATTATATCCGAAGAAAGTACCTCTTTCGGTAAGAAGGACTTTTTCATTGCCGGTTTGGACAATTTTTTGTGCAGCTTTAATTACGGTATCAGCAGAAACAAATTGCCCTTTCTTTATGTTCACATATTTACCGGTTTCCCCCGCCGCAATTAGTAAATCGGTTTGTCTGCAAAGGAAAGCAGGAATTTGCAAAAAATCTACAAATTCTGCTGCAATTTTAGCTTCCTCAACGGAATGAATATCTGTGAGAGTTTGAATATCGTATTTATCGCCAATTTCTGCAATCCATTCAAGTGCTTTAATGTCACCAACTCCTGAAAAAGAATTGCCGCTTGTACGGTTTGCTTTTCGGTAAGATGCTTTGAAGATAATATCAATATCCTGTTCGAAAGAAATTGACTTTAATTCCTCTGCAACATCTGTTAGCATTTCTTTTGATTCTGCAAGACAAGGTCCCGCAATAAAGAATATATCGTTTTTATTTTTCATTTCAATTTTGTTATAAATAACAAAATTAAGGAAAATTTTATAATAGTAGTCTTACAATCCTAATTTGTCCATATTTTCTCTTTCATATTCACCATCTTCTCCCGGATAACGTAAGATTTTATCATATTTCCCTGTTTCCAATGCTTGTAGCCAGATTAAACTTTGTTCTGAAGGCATTGCAATGGGTAATTCATTGTAAATTAAATCCTTAATTGCAATTTCATAATCATCAATTATCCAGCCTTCTGATTTGAATTTCTCTATCAAATCGCTCAAAAATAGTGCAGAGGTTAAATTCAAATGTAATAGGAGTGTATGGTGAATTTGCCTCTTGTTGATTTTTAGGGACAAATCATTGTAATAATTTGCTCTGTCAAAAATATGATTTACAAAATATTTTCTATAACCGGAAATATCAGCTTTAAGATTTTGCTTCAATCTTTCAATCAGTCTTGAATTAATGTACCAATCCGAAGCATCAATAGTTACCCAACCCTGCTTAAATCCATTATCAAGGAGAAACTTTCTTACTGAATCCCTTTTTGCAACTGTATTTCCTGTTTTGAGATATGGATAACGAAATATTTTCCTGTAATTTTTAAATTGGTAAAGAAAATCATTACATTTTTTAATATCTTCAATGTATTCATCAACAAATAAATTTTTAGAACTCAAATTTCTATGATTATATGTATGATTCCCAATTAGATGACCAGCTTCTTCCCATTTATACACAAGCCCAATTCCTTGAGGATTATCCATACCTTTAGAACGCACGAACCAAATAGCCTTAATATTATATTTTGCTAAATGTTCCCGAATCATGGAATTCCATGCATCATTAGAATAATTCAAAACATCTCCTGTGATTCCATCATCAAATGAAAAAGCAATGTGAGGAGCATCGCTCTGTGCATGAATAGATTGAGTATTGGAGAAAAAAGAGAAAAAGACAATATAAATCAGAAAGATATTTTTCAGAATAAAGTTAGTCATAATTCCCATTTTACAAGGTTACTTAAAATCAAAATTAAGTATATAATGTAGTTAAATTGATAGTGTCGAATTTGTTGAGAAGTTGCAAGCATTATCTCTACATAATTGAACCAGCATAAAATTAATATTAATAATTGATTTAAAGTATTTCCTCTAATCTTCAAAGATTATCTAAATGCCTACAAGGCTAACTTTTAAAATAAATTATTTAATCAAATTCAATTACGCTATATATTTTTTATCAATATATTTTGAGTTTAATAGACGAGCAACTGCCATATAGTTTGGCTTAAAGGAGATTTTGTCACCTATTTTATACTTTTTCTTTCCATTTTCATCTTTATTATTGCCTAAATCAATCACAATCATATCAGATGTAATTCCGACAAAAGTTAAACTTTTATCGCATGGTTCAATGTCGAGATTATTAACATCGAGCAATCCAAAGTCCAGAATTGCTTTTACTGTGGTTTCACTTATGTCTTCTTCATTGTAAGTGGCAGTATGTCCCACATTTGCATCTCCGATAATCCCATCAGGAACGATTGATTTTTCCTCAATTTCAATAATATTTGCCTGAAATTCAAAAGTATCAGTATGCAAATCAAGGAATTGCTTACCATCCAAGGGGCTTACACCAAAAAATGCTGTTTCACCCACACGAAAGTGATTTACTTCTTTTGGGATTGTTTTTCTTTCAATCATGGGTAATGTGATAGAGGAACCACCGGAAATATACTTTAGTTCCTTATTAAATTTTGCGGATATTAATTCTTTGTAAAGTGCTAATTGAAGTAACTTATCGAAAGTAGGCTCTACACCATACATACATCCAAGATTTGAACCAATTCCGATTACTTCGATATTTGATAAAGAAAATACTTTTTCGTAAAAGTCTAAAATATCCTTTCTTTGGATTCCTTCCCTCAATTCACCTAATTCCACCATGATAATAATTTGATGGTTCTTTCCGGCTTTTTTTGCAGCATTGTTCAAAGTAACAATTGTACTATAAGAACTATTCAGCGAAATATCAGCATATTTCACAACATCCTCTGCATATATTTTAGCAGGAGGTTTAATATAAATAGTCTTCAAATGAGGTTTGTATTCCTTAAGATTTCTGATATTAGACAAGCGGGAATCTCCAACTTCGTCAATTTTTTTGATAATTTCATCAGTCAAAACTGATTTCAAAAAATCTTTATCTCCCGAAAAGACTTTTGTAATCAAGCTCCAGTTAATGCCATGCTGCTCGAAATATTCACTGAGTTTATTGATATTTTGTTTGATTTTTTTTGTTTGAATAAGTAATTCTGCCATTTTATTTTTTAAGCCTCATTTCTAAATAGGGATTAGTAAAGCCAAGTTTTTGGTACAAAAATCTTGCAGGATTATTCGCTTCAACGTGCAAAGCAACATCGCCGTCTGCATGATTTAAAGCTTCCTGCATCACTTTTTTGCCAACACCTTTACCTCTTTGATTCTTATGTGTTGCAATGTAAACAAGGATGTTTTCTGGAATATATCCTCCCATACCTGTTCTATTTATTACTACAGCACATTGAATCTCGTTGTTTTCCTTTGCAATCAGTGTGAACCCGCCATCAGATTCAATATCCTGAACGGAATAATCTACGGCTTTCTTAATGTGATTTTTTGCATCACCATATTGGTCTAAATGGTCATATAGAAAATTAATCACTTCACTTTTTTCTGTTTCATTCAGCTTATTTTCTGCGTCGTAAATTTTTGTTTTAATCATTTCATCATTCCTTTTTTTCTATAATACAGATTTAAAAACTTAATATTCAAGATTACTAGCTTAAATAAGAGATGACGAATATATGAAAATGATATTTTACTTAAATAATTTAAAATCAGATATTTGTATTAATAATTGGACTCATAGCAAGTAACAATATAGCGTTAACGGTAAAAAGAATAATTTGAATGAATTATTTTGATTGCTCTATTTGTAATAATAACATAAAATTGGAGGAATAATATTTTATTTGAATTTGACTTATTTAATAATTTAAGAGTTGAATTTTTGTAAAAATCACCCACTAAAACATCAAGAAAATAGATTTAATTAGTTTCAATTTATTTTATGAACATATTAGAAATACAGATTCAGAAACTATTTCTTAATATGACTTCTTGTAAACACTTTATGAATGGGATTGTAAAGTACTCCTTGACTTAACAACCATAATGATACACTCTTTGCAAACTGTTAAAAATAAAACGTGAAAATTAAAAATAATATGATTTTTGTATACTGATTTTGATTAATTTTGCAAATAGAAATATTGTTAAATTAAGGAAAATTATAATGAAAACACTTCTTATTACTGCATTCTTGATAATTTTTATTACTTCTCCAGTTTTTTCACAATTTGAATTTATTAAGAGAAAAGCCAAAGAGAAAATGGAAAAAGCTGTTGAGAAGAAAATGGAAGAATCTGAAAATTCAGAAGAAGAAGGGCAGAACGAAGAATCAGAGGAAAATGCAGACAAAAAGGAAGGTATCCAAAAAGAATCTTCAAAAACTACTGCTTTTGAAAGCTATTCCAAATTCGATTTCATACCCGGAGAAAAAGTAATATTTTTCGAAGATTTCAGTCAGGATGCAATCGGTGATTTTCCTATGAACTGGAATACTAATGGTTCAGGAGAAATTGTCAACACAAACATATACCCGGGCAACTGGCTTCAAGTGAAACCAAATTCCTACGCATCAGTTTGGACAGACAAGTTACTGGATTTACCCGAAAACTATACTTTGGAATTTGATGTTATCCCATTAAGCACTACTGAAGATGACTCAGGAAATATGTCCGGTTATGAGGTCAGAATTTATAAAGCAATAAATCTGAATTCAATTGACGGTGGCTCAGTACCGGGGGAATCAGGTTTTGCTTATGATGTGGAATACTATGGCAGATCCAATTACAGGGCGTATTGGCATGGGACCGAAGATAATTATCTAGATATTTCCGGTAAATTCGATGAAGAGAAATATCATCAGAAGGCAAATCGTAAATATCATATTTCAATCTGGGTGCAAAAGACAAGAATTAGACTTTATCAGGATGATAAAAAGTTATTTGATTTGCCAAAAGCAATTTCTCTCGATAAAAAATATGACCGTTTCAGAATTGATGATGGTTCTATACTCATTAGTAATATACGCATTGCTGTTGGTGCACCGGATATGAGATCCAAACTTATTACTGAAGGCAAGCTTGTTTCTTATGGTATTTACTTTGATGTTAATAAAGATATTGTAAAACCTGAATCCTATGGAACTCTCAAAGAAATCGCCAAAGTATTGACTGACAACCCGGATGTAAAAGTGAAAGTTATTGGCCATACTGATAGTGATGGCAAAGATGATGCAAATTTGGAATTATCCAAAAAACGTGGGGAATCCGTGAAGAATGAATTGATTAAAACTTTCGGAATTGATGCATCACGTTTGGAATTTGACGGAAAAGGTGAATCAGAACCTATTGGTCCAAATGATACTCCTGCTAATAAAGCACTAAATCGTAGGGTAGAGTTTATAAAAATATAATAAAATTTTCACAAATTAAATTTTAAAAACAATGATGAAATCAGTTCAATTATCTCAAATTTCTTCTTTTTTGGAAAATCCTTCTTTCGTACTTTACGGGGTTTCCTCAAAGCCGAATAAGATGGGGAACAGCATCCTGAAGGAGCTTTCGAATAATGGTCTCCGAATATTTCCTATACATAAGGAGATGGAATCATTAGAAAAACATCAATGCTACAAGAATTTATCTCAAATTCCCGAAATACCAAAAGCGGCTATTGTTTGCACTAAGGATGAAAAGACTTCTGCAATTTTGGACGAATTATCCGAACAGGGAATTCGGCAGGTATGGCTTCAGCAGGGTTCCGCCAGCGCAGAAACAATTGAGGATGCCAAGACAAAATTTGATAATTTGATTTTCGGAAAATGTATCTTGATGTTTGCTAATCAAACCGGAATACATAAATTTCATTCTAAAATTTTAAAAATTTTCGGAAGATATCCTAAAAACTGAGATAACGGATTATTAAAGTAGTTTTCATTTTCTCACAATGAAAAAAAACTATGATCTTTTTAACATAGAATTTTATCGAAAGGAAGTAAAATAAACTAACTCTATTGCTCATCCATAATGCCATAACCTGCAAGTATCTTAGGTATATACTTCTCAATTCGAGAAATGAGGGTTTTGGTCTGCTTGGCATCAGCGAAGTATAAACAGTACATTCTGCGTCTTCCCGGTGTTAATTGGAAGAAAGCAGTAATAAGTTCAGAACTTTTATCCAGATATTTTTGGAATTCTGCCGGAATTTCAATTTCATCCTTTTTCTTGAATTTTACTTTTTTGCCTTCCATTTCAAGTTTCACTGCTTCCAGAACATATTCTTTAATATGTTTCTCATGTTGGATTATTTGTTCAACCGATGTGAAGCGGAGTTGCCTCATTGCCTGAGTATTTTCTCCTGGGGCGATCATTATTTTATGCGAATCAGTTATCAGAACTCCTTTAAAGAAGAAAATTGTGCAGTATTCCTTGAAACTTTGAATCCCAAGGATATTTTTGCCATTCATCATATAAACGGGACCTTTCCATTTGAAATCTTCTTCCAAATTACAACTTCGCAAAATTTCGACTAAAAGTATTAGCTCCCTCTGCCATTTTTCATTTTTTTCTATAAAGCTTTCAACTCTTGGATGCATATCTCATTAAATAAAAATTGTAATTATTTTTCAGGATAAAATTCATTCAGAAAATTTGTTTTCCATTGTCTGAAAGTCCCATCAGCAATTTTTTCTCTTGCTGTACGGACTAACCATAAATAAAAAGCGATATTATGCTGTGATGCAACTTGCAGTGCAAGCAATTCATCTGCAATAAATAGATGGCGCAAATACCCAAGGGTGAATGTATTGCCGGGATAAATACTCAGTTCCTCGTCTATCAATTCATCGGAAAATCTGTGTTTCAGATTTCGTACATTTATTTTACCACGTGTCGTGAAAAGTTGAGCATTTCGTGCATTGCGAGTAGGAATAACACAATCAAACATATCAATTCCCATTTCAATAGAATTCAGAATGTCTTGGGGCATACCAACTCCCATAAGATATCTTGGTTTATCTTTAGGCAGCAATTCTGTGGAAACAGCTGTCATTTCGTGCATCAATTCTTTAGGTTCACCAACAGAGAGACCCCCGATTGCATATCCATCAAAGCCGATTTCGACCATTTTTTCGATATATTGCTTGCGATAATCTTCAAATACTCCACCTTGCCCAATACCGAATTGGAATTGTCGGTGTTCGTAATATGGAGAAGTATTTAAAAAGTGCTTACGAGCTCTTTCTGCCCAATGAAGTGAAAGATCTATTGATTTTTCAATATATTTTCTTTCTGCAGGATAAGGAGCGCATTCATCAAGAACCATCATAATGTCGGAGCCGATTGTTCGCTGTATGTCCACCACATTTTCAGGTGTAAATATATGCGAACTGCCATCAATATGCGATTTGAATTTAGCACCTTCACGAGTTAATTTACGAAGAGGTGACAAAGAAAATACCTGATAACCACCGCTATCAGTAAGAATAGGGCGGTCCCAGTTCATAAATTTATGCAAACCACCGAAATGGTTCAGTACTTCCATACCCGGTCGGAGATAAAGATGATATGTGTTCCCAAGTATTATTTTTGCATCGAATTCAACCAATTCCCTTTGCTGAACAGCTTTAACGGTGCCTTGTGTTCCAACAGGCATAAAAATTGGTGTGGGAATTATACCATGGTCAGTATGCAATTCTCCCAGTCGGGCATTCGTTGTAGAATCTTCTTTAATTAATTTGAAAAATGAATTGTCAGACATTACTTGAATTTAATTTTTAGAATTGAAACATCATCAACTAGAATTTGCTTATAACTAATTTTCTTTAAATAATCAAGAGATACTGAAAGAGGGTATTCTCTTCGAATGAGCTCTTCCATATAAATTTGCAAAGTATCTTCATTCCATTTTTCCATGTCGAAAGTGTATGCATCAATAATTCCATCTGAATAAATAACTAGAGATGAATTGTGGTCAATATGAATTTCATTCTGAATAAAATTAAAATTGTCAGTTGTTCCAATAAGCATATTTTGCGAAGCAAGCAGTTGAGTGGATGACAGTTTTGTTATTAAAAATGTTGGTGGATGACCAGCAGAAGCATATTTGAGTTTACGTGTTTTTCTATTATACACTGCGAAAAAAATTGTAAAAAATAGAAAATTATGCTGCTGGATCTGATATGCTTTATTCAGTTCAGTAAAAACATTTGCCGGTTCACGAAAATCAACATCCGGTAAAGTCGAAAATCGAAGCATATTCAGCACACTAACTGATTGCAAAGCTGAAGCAACCCCGTGACCTGATACATCGAGAAGATATATTGCCAAGTTGTCTTCATCCAGCCAGTGATATCCAAATGAATCCCCACCTAAAGAATGAGACGGAGCGAAAAGCCAGTCAGTTTCAATCACATCATTGTGGATTCTAGCTGGCAGTAAGGATTGCACATATTCGGCAGCACTGACAACTTCGTTTTGGAGTTTTTTATAAGTATCTTCTATTTCTTTTTTACTTTCATTCAATTTGCGATTGATTTCGGTGATTTCGGTTATCTTGTCATTAATAATTTGTTTAGATAATTTCAAATCTAAATGATTTTTGACCCTTACTAAAAGTTCCTTTGGATTGAAAGGTTTTGTGATGAAGTCCACTGCGCCATAATCAAATCCCTTGAGCAAGGCTTCTTCATCGTTTCTTGCTGTAACGAAGATAACAGGAATATCAGTAGTATTAGGATTATTCTTTAATAGTTTGCATAATTCATAACCATCCATTTCGGGCATCATAATGTCCAGTAAAATCAAATCAGGATGGATAATTTGTAATTGATCCAATGCCATGTTAGCACTCATTGCAGCTTCAATCTGATAATTATTCTCCTGCAGCAGCATACCCAAAACTCTGATATTATCTTCAATATCATCAATTATCATTATTTTGGGTGTATATCCTGAAATTAAATTTTGCATTTACTACTTTTTCTTAATTTTTTTTAAAAGATAATAAAATAATATTATTGAGACGACAATACCAATAAAATCTGCCAAAAAATCGAAAAAATCCGAATCTCTTCCCGGAGTGTATGATTGATGAATTTCGTCAGTTGCACTAAAAAAAGCACCTATAATCACTGTCAAAACCATAATGTACTTAACTTTGATATTATTTACAAAAATGGAATAAAGCATCAGAAAAGTAGAACCTCCATAAACCATATACGCAGCAAGGTGAACTAATTTATCGAAATTCCAGATTTCTTTTGGAAGGAATTCAATACTGGATTGTGATGATAAGTAAAAAATTATCCCCGAAATAAGTACCCATTGCAAAAGTGCGAAAAATTTATAAATCTGATTTCTTAAATTCATTATTCTTCAGTTAAAATATTGTCCAATTCATTTATCAAATCAGAAGCAGTTAATGTGATTTCAGAATGCTTTTCAGAAAATGAGTCACCTGCAGCTGAATGCAAATATGCTCCGATAGAGGCCGCATCTGTTAAAGTCATATTTTGTGCCGTTAATCCGGCAATTATTCCTGTGAGTACATCGCCGCTACCGGCAGTGGCCATTCCGGGATTTCCTCCGAGATTCCAGTAAGTTGAGTTTCCATCAGATATCAAGCTTGGAACATGTTTAAGCAGAATATTACATTCGAGTTGTTTTGACCATTTATTTACTAACTCTAAATGATTTAAGAAAATTTCTTCTCTTGGTATTCCAATTAAATTGGAAAATTCACCGATATGTGGTGTGAGCAATATATTGGAATTTAATTTTGTATTTTCGTTTATTGCTTTAATAGCATCTGCATCAAGAATAATTGAGGTAGTAGTTGATAAAGATTCTATCAATTCATTAATTAACTGATGCAATTCATCGGAATAACCTAATCCGGGACCAATCACGATTACATCAGCCTTTTCTGCAGCTTCGAGGATAACATTTTTATTTGAGTACGATATTAATCCATCTGAATCAGCATCAAGTTTGGTCGGAATAATTTCAGGACGAAGTGCCGAATGAATAGCAGGAGACATAAGATATACCAGACCAGCACCAATTTTGATTGCAGAATTGCTAACTAATGCTGCAGCCCCGGGCATATGCTCAGATCCGGCAATAATCAATACTCTGCCGTAATCAAACTTTGAACTAATTTTATACCGAAGCGGCAAATATTCAGCAATGTCAGAATCATCAAAAGCGAAATTTTTTGCCAAATCCCCGACAATCCTTTCAGGAG
>Ga0154569_167_pt2 | contig 14505 bp, 11 predicted proteins | sample RifGroF2_FD_115998 | JGI IMG/M metagenome (GOLD analysis project Ga0154569, IMG submission 115998) | Ignavibacteria bacterium GWF2_33_9
GGTTATAGTACATTCTTTACAGGTCTTTCACAGTCACCTGAACCAATTCAGGTATTCGTTGTGAAAGATAAAGGCGGTATCCCAGGAGATATGGGCGACATCGTTGCCGGTACTTGGTATGCAACTACACGTGGTTATAACAATATCCTCGGCTTCGAAACTTATGTTACTTTACCAATTGCTCCAGTTGAATTGGCTCCAGGAACTTATTGGCTTTCAATTTCACAGTTGGGTGAATATGGTTTGAACTTAGGTGCTACTGCTGCTCGTATGGGTATGAGAACTATGAACACATTCGTTGCTCTTAACGGAAAATACGGTGATGAAGGTAACACATTCTTATTAGACAGGAACTTCAGAGTAAGAAGTTTGCAAGGTAATATGGTAAATGATAACTTCTTCGCTTACGAAAATGTTAGATTCTCAGGTAACTGGGTACAGTTCTCACCACCACTTGGTAACTCTGCTTATCCTCATGGTTTCCATTATGGTATCAATGCAATTGACCAATGTACTCAAACTTTGCAACAAGGTTCATGGTTGCCAATGCACCGTCCATACTTCGGACCTCGTACATACGGTGAAGAAGCAGATGTTTACCAATGGTGTTCAGATGACTTACCAATCGAACTTACATACTTTGATGCAGAACTTCGTAATTCAGGTGTAGATTTGCTTTGGGAAACTTCTTCCGAAACAAATAATCACGGATTCTATATTGAAAAACGTGAAGGAACTGAAGAAGGTACTGCTTGGTCAACTATCGGATTCAAAGAAGGTAATGGAACAACTGCTATTGCACATCGTTATACATACTTCGATGGTGATGTTGTTGCTAACCATACTTATCAATATCGTTTACGTCAAGTTGACAATGATGGTACACAATCATGTGGACTTTCAGAAGTTAAAACTGTTAAATTCGGTGAAGTTAATTCTATCAGCTTAGAACAAAATTCACCAAACCCATTCAATGGCGCTACTTCAATCACATTTACTTTACCAACTCGTAACTTTACTACTTTGGAAGTTATCAATGTTTATGGTAATGTGGTGAAAACATTAGTTGCCGGTGAATTGGCAGGCGATTCTCATACATATATCTGGGACGGCACTAATGATGCCAACCAATATGTTGCTAATGGCACTTATATTTATCGTTTGACTTCAGGTTCACAAATTCTTACAGGTAAGATGACTCTCGTGAAATAATCTCACTTGTAAAGTGTTTAACTATAAAACTCCCTGTCAACATTTTGTAGGCAGGGAGTTTTTCTTTTAATCTCAAAAGGGTGATATATAAAAATGGCAGAAACAATTTTTAAAAAAATCATAGACAGAGTAATACCGGCAGCAATCGTTTACGAAGATGATTTGATGATTGCAATAAATGACATTGACCCAAAAGCTCCTACTCATATTCTGATAATTCCTAAAAAGGAGATCGCAACAATTAATGATGTGCAGGAAAATGATGCTGAATTAATTGGAAAAATGATACTAAGGGCAAAAAATATTGCAATTGAACAAGGATTTTCAGAAGATGGTTACAGACTCGTATTTAACGTGAATGAAGGAGGCGGACAAGCAGTTTTCCATATTCATTTGCATTTATTAGGCGGTAGAAAATTCACATGGCCTCCGGGTTGATGTGTAATAATACATATTTTTTCTTAAATTGCATGTTTATTGAGATGTAAAATGAGAAAAGCGAATTTTGATAATGATGTAAAGAATTTTGTAAAAATATTTGATGCAGAAATTGAATCGCTGATTTTGGCTAAATCCAAAGTTAGCGATAATTATATATTGGCAGCTGAATGTATAGCTAAGTCTAATAAAGTTGTTCTTTCAGGAATTGGGAAATCTGGTATTATTGCAAAGAAAATTGCAGCAACTCTTTCGAGTTATAATATTTCCTCAGTATTTTTGCATCCTGTGGAAGCATTGCACGGTGACATTGGTATTCTTCAGGAAAATGACGTTGTTATGCTGTTATCCAAAAGCGGCACAACAGATGAAATTATTCGATTAATACCTTATATTAAAAATCGTAATGCGAAAATAATTTCAATTGTTACTAAAGTAAATTCATTTCTTGCACGTAATTCCGATATTGTACTAGAAGCCGCTATTACTCATGAAGCCTGTCCTTTTAATTTAGCTCCAACTTCAAGTACAACGGTGAGCCTTGCAATAGGAGATTCCATTGCAATTGTTGCATCCCAAATTAAGAATTTCTCACTAACAGATTTTTCCAAAACTCATCCACTTGGTACTATTGGACAAAAAATTAGTTTGAAAGTATCCGATTTAATGATTTCTGGTAAAGATCTGCCTTATATAGTTGATGATACTTCATTTAGAGAACTTATAATCAAAATATCTAAATATGCTATGGGTTGCATTGTGATTGTTGATAATAAGTTTAATTTGCTTGGAATTGTAACTGATGGCGATATACGCAGGGCTCTGCAATCAGAAAAAGACATAAATACTTTGAATGCCAGTGATATAATGACTCAAAAACCTGTTACGGTCCATTCAGATGCATATGTGGAAGTTGCGATTGCTTTGATGGAAAGCAGGGAAAGTCAGATTAATTCACTTGTTGTAACCGATAGAAAGGAAAAAGTTGTCGGTATAATTCGTCTGCACGATATTATCCGAAGAGGTATTTAATTGTTTATGGTGAATCTGGCTTTTTAATTTCTCTGTTAAATTCATCGAAATCACTTGGTTCGATAAAACGGAATTCCGGTTCGTCCTTTTTCTCTCTTTTACGGTAAGTACTGCGAATTGAATCAATTCTTCTTGAATTATTGTTGATGATTTTATCTGCTGTAACTATTACGTCCTTTGCGACATAACCTGCCGGAGCGAATGATTCAAGTAATTTATCATTCAAATATAGTTTAATTTTTCCTGCATTTCCATGAGTGATTTTGAATTCCTTTACCGCAGACCATTCATATGTTTGGGAGGGGATCAGAGAAAGTTGTACTCGGTCATTATCATCAATCAGCATACTGAACCAAACTGTATCGGAAACAGTTACCTTAAGATATAAACTATCTGAATGTTTGAAGAAATCAAATAAGCTTTTATCGGAATTATCTTCACCGATGCTCATCGAATTACTGCTATCTGCTGTCAAATCGGGTGGTTCAATTTCATAAGGATCGGAATTAGGCCAAAAAATTATGATTAAAATTAACAAAAGAAACGCTATAATCGAAGTATATATAACGAGATTCATATTTAACTTAGGTTTCTTTTTATAAAATCTGGACAATGTGTTTTTAGCAGGGATTGGTTTGATAGATTTGAGATTATCACGTGATATCGGTTCAGGCATTTCATCTGAAATTGAGATTACTTTCTTAGGTTGAGTATCTTTAATTATTTCTGGATTGTCATTTGCATCTGATTCATCGATTTCCGGAACTACTTCATTATTTTGCCAGCTGAATTTCTTTTGAGAAGAAGAAGTTTCAATTTCAGCAGTTTTTTTAATGGATTTACTACCTTTACTTTTACCTTTATTTCCTGATTTCTTTATAATTATCTTTTCTGAAATGGTATCAATAATTCCGGGCTTTTCAAATTTTTCCTTAGTAGTATCTGTTGGAACGTCTTTCTGATTTTGACTTGAAGATATTTCCTGATATGCTTTCAGGAATTCAGGATTATTACTGATTTTAAGTTCCTTTGCTATACTTCGAATATAAGCACGGAGATAAAGTTCCTGAAATTCCTCGAAATTCCCTTTTTCGAGATTTTCAATAACTACTTTACGAATTTTTGTTTTATCGCTTAGTTCTTCAATAGAAAGATTACTCTTTTTTCTTGCATTTTTCAGTATGTGAGAAATATTTGCCATTCGGTATATTGAGATATTTCAGTATTTTTATGTAATTTTGAAAAAAAGATAAATTAAGTGAAATATAAATATATAATTTTTTTCCTAATATTATTATTAAATAAATCAGTTTTGTTAGGAACTGAAATAGAGATAAATAACAAAATTAACATTTTTGCTTATAACTTCAATAGAATAAGCAATAATTTACACAAAATTGACGATTATCTTGCTATAAATGATATAAATACAAATATTTCCGATGATAATTTTGCATTTTTTGCTGCACATTTGAATGACTCCAAGTCAGAAAATGATGAAGTTTATGCGAATGAAAATGGTTGGGGTATAGACCTGAAGTACCCGCCTGAGGATTATGTCCCGTTTGAGCAATTTACTTATGCAGACGACCCACGTTACACATTTGACGGAGACCCACCTCTTTTGAAATCTCATATAAATTATTGGAATGCAGCTGCAGTTTTTGCTTCTTATTCTGCAATATTTTATGTTCAGCATTCAATGCAGCAGAGTACTATTTGGAAAGATGTTGGTACTTTCCAAATTCAGGAAGATATCCAATATGCCCTTTGGGTTGATAAATTCGGTCATTTTTATGGCGGATATTCCACAGGATATCTGCTATCGGAAATGCTGCAGCTTTCGGGATTCAGCTGGGAAAGTGCTACTTGGTTAGGTGGTGCATTGGGTTTTGGTTATCAGACTTATATTGAGGTGCTGGACGGAATGAGCGAGGGCTGGGGATTTTCACCTTCGGATTTTTATGCTGATATTGCAGGAAGTGCCTTTTTTGTCGCACAATATTATTTCCCGATTTTACAAAATTTTACTCCAAAGTTTACTTATGTGAATCCGCCTTGGTTAGGAGAAAAAAAGAGGGCAGAAGCTGAAATTTTTATAGATAATTACTCGTCACAAATATTTTGGATGAGCATAAATGTTCGAAATTTATTTGGTGGAGCTATTAAAGAATATTGTCCTGATTGGCTGAACTTGGCTGTTGGTTATGCTGCATATTCTTTAGCAGGATGGGATTGGGTTAATGAAAGGTACAGATATCCGGCAGATATATCGCATCCTGTGAATCCGGACGTTGCAGGTAATCGCAAATTCATTGTTGCACTCGATTATAATTTGGTGAAACTTCTTCCTGACGGACCTCCATTTTGGAATTGGCTGAAGCAAAGTCTGAATTTATTCAAATTACCATCACCGGCTCTGGAGATTGGATTTGAGGGCAAAACAAAGTTTTATTTAATTTATCCTTTTGAATTTCGTTTTTCGGGATTCAGATTTTGATTGTAAATTATTGAAAAATAAGAATATAAATTATTAGGCAAAAAAAATAAAAAACTAAATAAGATATGCAGGTCTTATTTAAATTTATTTTCTTAATTTTGTATTATAGAACAAGGGAAAATGATGAAATTATTACCCAAAAAATGGAAAATCACTTATTCGCTAATGATTGGTATGATTATAGGTCTTGCAGCCTATAATTTCCTCGCCTCCAATGCAATATCTTACCTGTCGGATTCCCCGAAAACATGTATCAACTGTCATGTTATGAATTCATATTATTCATCTTGGGCTCATAGTTCGCATAGTAGATTTACTAATTGCAATGATTGTCATGTGCCTCAAGATAATTTTCTGAAGAAATATCTTTTCAAAGCTCAAGATGGTTTATACCATGCTTCTATTTTTACTTTAAGAAAGGAACCTCAGGTAATTCATATCAAAGAAGCCGGCAAGAAAGCAGTTGAAAGCAATTGCATTCGCTGCCATGAGAAACAAATTGATGAAACATCTCTAATGACTCACTATAATCCGAAATATAGCGATTTCGAAGAAAGATACTGTTGGAATTGCCATAGAGAACATCCTCATAAAAGAGTGAATAGTTTGTCTTCTTCTCCGGAAAGTATTCAAACTAAATAATTTGAAATAAAATTTAAAGGAAAAAACTGGAATAAAAATTATGAAAAAAAATTTACTTTATGTGATTATCGCCATTGCAATGGCGGCTGTGATATTCGGTTTGGGTATTCTTGCTTCTTCCATAACTGAAAGAAAAGCAGAAAAAGAATTTACCTACAAACCTGTCGTGAAAATTGGTGAAAATGAACCCCGAAACGATGTTTGGGGTGAAAATTTCAGACGTGAATACGAGACTTATCTTCTGACTGAAGATACTACGTTCCGTACTAAATTTAATGGAAACGCAATGCGTGATGCATTGGAAGAAGATCCTAGAATGGTTGTGCTTTGGGCAGGTTATGCTTTTTCTAAAGATTATAATCAACCACGTGGTCACCGTCATGCTGTAACTGATATAAGAAATACCCTAAGAACAGGTGGTCCGTTAACCCCGGACGAAGGTCCAATGCCTGCAACATGCTGGACTTGCAAGTCTCCAGATGTGCCAAGAATGATGGAAGAAAAAGGCATTACCGAATTTTACATTGGTAAATGGGCAGGAAAAGGTCAGGAAATTGTAAATCCTATTGGATGTTTGGATTGCCATGACCCTTCGACAATGAATTTGAGAATTTCAAGACCTGCTTTGATTGAAGCATTCGAACGTCAAGGCAAAGATATTACAAAATCTACTTTGCAAGATATGCGTTCTTTGGTATGTGCTCAATGTCACGTTGAATATTATTTCGATAAAACCAAAGTTGAAAATGCCCAATATCTTACTTTTCCTTGGGATAAAGGTAGTACTGTTGAAGATATGGAAAAATATTATGACGAAATTGAATTCAGCGATTGGACTCATTCTCTTAGCCGTACTCCTATGCTGAAAGCTCAGCATCCTGATTATGAAGTTCATAAACTTGGTATTCACGGACAGAGAAATGTTGCTTGTGCTGATTGCCACATGCCGTATATATCTGAAGGTGGACAGAAATATTCATCACACCACTTGGTAAGTCCATTGAAATATATCGACAAAACTTGTATGGTATGCCACCGTGAAAGTGAAGAAACCCTTCGTAACAACGTTTACGAACACCAAGAAAAAATTTTAGAAAATAAAATACTCCTCGAAGACGTTTTGGTTCGTTTGCACTTAGAAGCTAAGAAAGCATGGGATTTGGGTGCAACAGAAACTGAAATGAAAGATATTTTGAGTGGTATTCGCCGTACTCAGTGGCGCTGGGATTTCTCTGTTGCAAGTCATGGAGCTGCTTTCCACGCACCAATCGAAATATTGCGAATTATGGGTAATGCAATTAATATTGGAAGCGAAACAAGAGTGAAATTAGCAAGAATTTTGGCTAAATACGGGTTCAATCAGGAATTGTCTTATCCGGACATTTCTACTAAGGCTAAAGCTCAGAAATTAATCGGTTTAGATATGGAAAAATTGAATGCGGAAAAACAAGAATTTCTCAAAACTATTGTTCCTAAATGGTTGGTTGAAGCTAAGGAAAGAGAATCCAAATGGAAAATCATTCGTTACTAATTCGAAATAACTAAATTATTGAAATAGTGCAAAAAAAAAGCCGCTATAATTATATTGCGGCTTTTTTTATTTAGTAATTTCATTGAATTCAATTTCAGTGACCGGCATTACAGAAAGCCTTTGCTGTTTGATTAAACCGATATTTTTCAATTTTTTAGTATTTTTCATTTCTTCCAAAGTGAAATGTTTAATTTTTTTCTTGTATTTCAATTCCACAGAAACCCATCTTTCTTCTTTAGAAGTAGGATCTTGGAAATATTCTTTAGAAACAACTGCAATACCTACAACTGCTTTTTCGGTTTGACTATGATAAAACAGAACTAAATCTCCGACTTTCATTTCCTTGAGATAATTTCTCGCTTGATAATTCCTTACACCATCCCAGACAGTGGTTTTGTCATTTTTCAAGTCTTGTATTGAATAAGTATCAGGATCGGATTTTACTAACCAATAATTCATATTTTTTCTTGTAAATGTTTAATTCAACAAAATTAAGAATAAATTTTCAAATTTAGATATATCTAACTCGTTTATATTCGATTATTTATTGTTACAGGAAAATTGATGAGGAAAGATTCACTTCGGAATATTGCGATAATTGCGCACGTTGACCACGGAAAAACGACATTGGTTGATGCTTTGCTTAAGCAGAGCGGCACCTTCAGAGAAAATCAGAAGGTCGAAGACCGTATAATGGATTCTATGGATTTAGAAAGAGAAAGAGGGATTACGATTCTAGCGAAAAACACGGTAGTTCACTACAAAGATGTTAAAATTAACATTTTAGATACTCCCGGTCACTCAGATTTTGGTGGTGAAGTAGAACGTAGTCTGAACATGGTGGATGGTGCTTTGCTTTTAGTTGATTCCAGTGAAGGTCCATTACCTCAAACACGCTTTGTTCTGAAAAAATCTTTGGATAGAAAATTACCTATCATTTTAGTTATTAATAAAATTGACCGTACTGACCAAAGAATTGACGAAGTAGTTCAAATGGCTTATGATTTGTTCATTGATTTAGATGCAAATGATGAACAGATAGATTTTAAGATAATTTATACAAATGCGAAAGCAGGTATTGCTCATAAAGATTTGGAAGATGGTTCACAGGATTTACGTCCGCTTTTCGATACAATACTGGAAGAAATTCCCGGACCCGAGGTTGATGATAATGAGGTTACTCAATTCCTTATCACAAATTTGGCTTATGACAATTATGTCGGGCAAATTGCAATTGGCAGATTGGCTAATGGTTCGCTTGAATTGAATAAACAATATTTTTTGAGTGGAAAAGAAAGTGACCAGAAAGGGGTAAAGCTTTCAGTAATTTATTCTTTTGAAGGTCTTGGCAAACGTCAGGTGGAAAGTGTTGATGCCGGAGATATTGTTGCTGTTGCCGGCTTGACTAATGTGAAAATTGGTGATACTCTTACTGATATGGAAAATCCTAAACCATTACCAAGAATTGTGGTAGATGATCCGACAATTTCTATGCTTTTTTATGTAAATGATAGTCCCTTTGCAGGTAAGGAGGGGAAATCCCTTACACCCCGCCATATCAAAGAAAGTTTGGAAAAAGAAATGCTTCGTAATGTTTCTATTGATGTGAAAGCTACAAATCGTGCTGACTGTTATGAAGTGTGCGGTCGTGGTGAATTGCAGATGGCGGTGCTTATTGAAACTATGAGACGTGAAGGATTTGAATTTGCAGTTTCCAAACCTAAAGTGATTACTAAAAAAGAAAATGATGTTACTTACGAACCGGTTGAAAAAATCTTTATTGATGTACCGGAAGAATTTGTTGGTGTAGTAACCGAGAAATTATCCTCCCGCAAAGGCATAATGACTCATCTTATGAATCATGGCGGTGGACGTGTTAATATTGAATTCAGAATTCCATCTCGTGGTTTAATCGGATTCCGCAGTCAGTTTTTGACAGACACCAAAGGCAGCGGCATTATGAATTCTCTTTCAGATGGATTTATGCCATGGTTCGGACATATTCCGCAAAGAACTGCCGGTGCTTTAATTGCTGACCGTACCGGGCGCACTACTTCCTATGCTGCTTTCGGTATGGAAGACCGAGGTGACTTATTCGTTGAAGTAGGTGTTGATGTTTATTCTGGTATGATTATTGGCGAAAGAAATAAAACTGCGGATATGAGCGTGAATATTACCAAAGAAAAGAAATTAACCAATATGCGTGCGTCCAGTTCTGATGCAACCATCGTTCTGCGTCCGCCGAGAAGACTTTCACTTGACCAAATGATTGAGTTCATCGCTGAAGATGAATTGGTGGAAATCACTCCTCAAACTCTTCGTTTGCGTAAATTCGAACTTGACCCGCATAAACGCAAAAAAGAAGCAAGAGAAGAATAAATTTTAGAAGAATAAATTAAAATTAAAAAAAAACGCTGCCCAATGAGCAGCGTTTTTTTTGGATTAACTCCTAAAAATCTTATTTTGCTTTTTCAACATAAACTTTAGCTACATTGATAATTGTATCTACAGTTTTTTCGAGTGCATTCACGTTGAGCCATTCTGATTTACTATGGAAATTATTTCCTCCATTGTAAATATTTGGAGTAGGTAAGCCCATTTCTGTTAAACGAGATCCATCAGTACCTCCACGAATTGGCTTCCAGTAAGGATTTGTGCCGGTGAGTTCTGCTGCTTCCCATAAATTATCTAACACTTCAGGATTTTTCTCAAGAGTATCGAGCATATTGCGGTACTGTTCCTTAACGTCCAATTTGATTTCTGCTTTCGGATACATTTCCTGTACTTCGGCAATCACCTTTTCCAAAATTTCTTCCTGTACTGCAAGTCCTTCAGTACGGAAATCACGGAAGAGAATTTTAATTGTAGCTTCACCAATGCCGCCTTCAACTGAATGCGGGTGAATATATGGTTCATGTCCTTCTGTTGTTTCAGGAGCCATATTGCGAGGGAATCTTGCGATTAATTCTCCTGCAACACGAGTTGCATTCACCATAATATTTTTTGCTGAACCGGGATGAATATCACGTCCTTTGATGCGAATAACACCGCCATTGGCACTGAAAGTTTCCTTGTTCAATTCGCCCGGCATTTCGCCGTCAATTGTGTAAGCATATTTGCAGCCAAATTTTTTGATATTGAAGAATTTGGTACCTTGTCCTATTTCTTCATCGGGAGTGAAACCAATCCTGATGTCTCCATGCAAAATGGAATTATCTTCCATAAATATTTCTGCCATTTTCATTATCGCTGCGACACCTGCTTTGTCGTCTGAACCGAGCAAAGTAGTTCCGTCTGTTGTAACGAGTGTATGGCCGATACTATTAGCAAGTTCCGGATTTTCCGATTCACGGATAACGATGCTTGTGTCTGCAGGAAGCACGATATCGCCGCCTTGATAATTTTCGATAATCTGCGGTTTTACATTTGTGTCGGTTACGTCCGGTGATGTGTCCACGTGAGCTACAAAACCGATAGTAGGCACTTTGCCGTATGCAGGGTGGTCTGAAGGAAGATTTGACGGGATTGTTGCCATCACGTAACAATGTTCATCAATTTCAGCATCCTTCAATCCCAATGCGAGGAGTTCTTTATGTAATAAATTTCCCAAATCGAACTGTTTGGCAGTGCTGGGTGTTGTTGTAGATGAATCGTCCGACTGTGTGTCAATTTTTGCATAACGCAAAAATTTGTCTAATACTTTTTCTGACATTTTTTACTCTTTTTATATTAAATTATATTTTGCAAATTAGTAATTTCTATTCGAAGATCGAAATAATCTTGTCTCTTTTGACGAGAAAAGACTAAGATTAGTCAAATTTTAACTTAATTATCTGCCTATTACGGCAACTTTTTGTACAGCGGATTGATTGCCTGAACGGGATTGTGCCTGAATAAAATAAATCCCTGTCATAACAAAATTCCCATTATCATCTTTTCCGTCCCATGATACTCGTTTGGAATAAGTTGAAATTCTGCGAACCAAATCTCCTGAAGCTGAAGTTATTGCAATTTCAGTATTTTGTGCCAATCCGTCAATTATCATATTTTCGTTTTCTGCAAGTTTGAATGGCTGCGGATAACACGAAATATCGTAATTTGTTGCTGCTTTTACGTTCATTGTGGAAACGGAATATAGCCCCAAATCTGTTCCTATATACATTGTACCGCTCTCTTCATCACCTGTAACAGAATTTATAAGATTTGTAGGCAATGGGCTGTTTGTCATATCTATGTATTCTAGAATTTCGCTGCCGTCTGAATTCATAATCCAGACACCTTTATTGGTTGCTAACCATTTATTATCAACGGCATCAACGTAAATATCGTTGATATTGGTTGAGCCGACAATTTTGACTGAGCGGACAATCGGATTTTGACTGTAAACTATTGCGGAAGGATTGTAAATTGAACCAAGACCTTCCGGAGTACCAATCCAAAGTACATCATTATGGTCAATAGCAAGTGCATTTTGCTGATTTGAAGGTAAGTTCACAAATTGGGAAGTATGAATTGTTCCGCAAAAATCATCTGCAGGATTATCCAGCGTTCCATTTTCATTATAATAAAAAAGTCCGTCAGAAAGCGTGGAACCAACCCATTTTGTATCGTTCCCGTCAATTGCGATTGTGAAATAGTAGCGACCTAAAGGCTTTGTGCAATTTTCAAAACCGTAAAATTCACCGTTTTCGTCAAGTGCAACCAATAAATTTCCACCTGTAGTTTCACCGTAATTCACCATCCAGAGTGTGCCGTACTTATCCTGCATAATGTCCCCAATGATTGTGAAATCTCCTGAAAATGGACTCATCGGCGAATTTTGAACTGAATACTGAGTGAATTCGGGTGTGCCGGATTTATTATCCATTTCCATAGTTCCCACACCCCAGGAACCCATATAGTATTTTCCGTTTAATGCCTGCATGCAACTTACAATACCATTCGACATTAATTTGTTGTATTTTTCATAATAATAATTATCCCATTTTGTCCCGTCAAAAATCATAAATCCACGTGAAGTTAATCGGTCGGTTGCTGCAAGCAAATTACCATTATTATCCACATTCAGATTCTTGAAATAGTTTGTGCTGGGGCAATCCGGAATGATATTCACTAGTTCATTATCTTGTTTGTAATCCATACCGAAGGATTTATATACTAATAGAGGATAAGTGGAATTGAACTTACTTCCGGGCAAATCAGTATTAATAAAATAAGCACTGCTCAAAGGATATTCGGCGGTAATCGGGAAGTAAGTACTGTCTGAAACATTAACGATAGTCCAATCTGTTGTATAATAGATTTTACCATCCCTTTGAGTTAAATTATGGATTGTTTCCTGAGTTTTTGTAATTAACTTCAAAGAATCATTTTGAATTTCGTAAACATCGTTATTAGTAGAAAGATAAAATTTTCCGTTAGATTTCAAAAAATCATTAATTTTATTTGCGGAATTTAATTCAATATTTTTCCATTTTTTCGGGTCAGAAAGTTGGGAAGAAAGCGATCCGTATGTTATTCCCGCCTCTGTTGCAAAGTAAATATTATCATCAGCAAATTGAATTTTGAGAACTTGTGTATTTGTTGGGAATGTTCCAAACTTGGGAATTGTTTCGATGAATATTTTCTTATCCAAATCATACACTACTAACCCAAAACTCGTTGCTATGTATAGTTTATTTTCTCTTACAACCAAATCATTTATTCTTTTTAAACTAAAATTACTCTTTTGGATTTCGAGCAAAACTTCAGCTTTCAAATCAGGAGAAATTAATACCAGAGCACCGGATGCAGACCCGGTAATTATATCCTCTGTGTTTTCATCATAATAAATTGCTGTGATTTCATTATCCCATAATCCATTGTAAGTATTTAGCAAGTTGAACTTTTGGGTATTAAAATCAAAAATTGATAGGCCGCCTGTTGTTGCAAAATATAATTGGGAATTGCCGTTCTGCATATTTTCTGCAATGTCATTCACAATTAAATAGGACGTATAAGCCCGCCAGTTGAATAGTTCCAATTGCGATTTGCTTTCTGATTGAAAAAACAGGCTTATGATGAATACAAATATGAAAATAGTCCTATTTTTGTTATTAGACTTATCGGCAATTTGAATAATTTTCATCGTCAATCTTCTTAAATTTCAGTTTAGAAAAAATGTTAATTATATAATTAGAAACTTATGATAAAAATATTATCTTAATTTACTATACAAAAGGAAAATTAAAAAATGTTAATAATTCCGTTGTTAAAAGTAAACAAATATGTGCAAAACTTACTAATTTTATATATATAGACTAATTTATTTAAAAATAATTTGTTTTTTCCGTGAGAATTTTGTAAATTATGTTTTTCTAAAACAGTAGATTATAAAATATATTATAAATAATCAAAGGTTAAAATTATGAAAACAGATTTTCGACAATTTTACAAAATTTTTGGAATACTTTTAGTATTCTTTTTCGCACTGGGATTTGCTACAAAAACCAATGCTCAATGTTCATATTGTTCAACATCTTTCACTACTGAAAATGTTGATGAGCATATTTCAAAAGTTGTAATTGGGGATTTAAGTAACTCAACAACAGCTTCTCAGTGGAAAGGATCACCACAAGACTATACAAGTAAAAGTACTAATCTGCAAGCCGGTGTACAATATACAGTTAAAATGGAAATTGGACCAAATGATTATAGTAGTTATGATTATTGTTACCTTTTCTTTGATTTTAATCACGACTGTGACTTCAGTGATGCTGGAGAAGCCTTTAGTATTACTTACCAAAGTCATGATGACGATTTAAATGTAGGATATCATCAGGCTAATATTACTATTCCGATGAATGCCTTACCAGGCGCAACCAGAATGAGATTTGTTATGGTTTATAATGTTTCAACTGCCAATCCTTGTGTTTCTGCAACTTGGGGTGAAACTGAAGATTATACTGCTAATATCATTTTCCCATCACCTGATGCAGGTGTTGCAGAAGTGATTACTCCAGCAGAACCATACAATGAAGGAACATGGCCGGTTTCTATGAAACTCGGTTCTTACGACGTTACTTCAGTAGAAAGCTGTACAATTCATTGGTCAGTAAATAATGTGGAACAAACTCCTTATTACTGGACAGGTGAACTCAAAACTGACCAG
>Ga0154569_171_pt1 | contig 14404 bp, 20 predicted proteins | sample RifGroF2_FD_115998 | JGI IMG/M metagenome (GOLD analysis project Ga0154569, IMG submission 115998) | Ignavibacteria bacterium GWF2_33_9
GTTGTAATTATGCTTGTAGTCGAACTCATTAAACTAAATGAATTCCATATTGCTGCAGCTGTTGAAATGGTTGGAGATGCTAAAGCTCCACCTGAAAACCAAATTCCTACCGCAGCACCAGCAATGCCCAACCCGTATCCAGACATTTTTAACCCAAGTGAATTAGATGCAGCTAACCCTTTATCATATCCTATTTTATCATAAGGACTCATATTACCATACATAATTAAAGAGCCAAGTTGACCATTTGGTTCTCGTCCATTCCCATCCAACAATCCCACCGGATTATTCGCACTATACTGATACGGTGTCAAACCAATATACTTCTCCCAAAGTGGGTCAGTGGAGGAAAACCTCCCAGAAATATAATCATACTTCCTTACTCCATGGTCTGCCAAACCGGATTCAAGGTCTTTCTCTTTTCCGATAAATCCCTGTCTTTCTTTTTCATTATCGTAATGCAGTGGCTCTCCATAAGGACCGTAAACATAGCGATTTGTATAATTTCTGGTTAAATAATATGATTTTAAAACCATCTTTAAAGAATTTAGTTAATTCAATAATTCAATAAAAAAATAAAATTATCCAAAAAATTATTACTAAAAAATTTAAATAGATCAGAACGAAAATTTTATTATTTGTTTTGATTAATTTTATAAAATAGTATATATTGAATAACATTAATTCCAACCCGATTAAACCAAGCATATAATATGCAATTAAATAAATTGTTCTATATTCATTTATAAAAATAAAAATAAAATCTAATGAAAATATTAAATGTATAAAATAACTTAGTATCAATATTAAATTCAAACCTACTATTATTTTAGTTTTTATTTTCATCTTAATATTATACTTTCAATTTCACTTTCTACTTGATTTTGAGTTGATTCATCAATATCAGAATGAGATGAACCTTTTTTAATGTTTTTGATAAATGTCTGCTTGCCTTTGGTATAATTGGCATCTCCTCTGGATAATATTTTTGATAATGTTGTTTGGTAAAAATTAAGATTTAGTTCAACATTCTCTGAAACTTCTCTTGATATTATCGGAGAAAAAATACTGAATGCTGCGTCAACTGTAATTAATAAATTAACTTTTAAATTATCTTTTTCAAGTTCTTTACATAAATTCATAGCAGCAACCCCTCCTGCACTATAACCATAAATAATAATGTTTTCTCCCTCACTCCAATTTTGTTTTACAAAAGATATGGCTTCTTTTAAATAAAAATATGAAGGGTAAGCTTGAGTGGGGAAGGCTTTTGCATCTAAATCGCTTACATTATTTTTATCAGCAAAACTATTAATATTATTAACAATTTTTCCTGCTGTTGCATTATCTTTACTCTCAGAAAAATTTGCACCTGAAAATGCAACTACAATATCTTTCCCATTCCTATCCAACAAACTTACCGGATTATTCGCACTATACTGATACGGCGTTAAACCCATGTACTTCTCCCACAATGGATCAGTAGAAGTAAACCTACCTGAAATATAATCATACTTCCTAACTCCGTGGTCTGCCAGACCGCTCTCGAGGTCTTTTTCTTTTCCGATGAAGCCCTGCCGCTCCTTCTCGTTGTCGTAGTGTAGCGGCTCTCCGTAAGGACCGTAAACATATCTATTAGTTACGAATGGTTCCATAAATGAAATTTCAGGATATAATAATTTAAGTTAATATAATTCTTCTATTCTAATTTTTTTTTCACCAATAAAACCACTAATAAATCCAGAATATTCCCATCTTTTATATACAATTATGCCATGAATAACTTCATTATATATTTTTTTTTCATTATTACTATCCTTTTGCATTTTTAAATAATAATCCTCATACACAGAATTTAGTTTATTTAAATAAATGTCAATTATTATTGAATCTTCATAATAAAAAGACCAACCAACATACTTCCCTTCTAATATATATCCCTGTGAAATATAATTTTCTCTTTTCATGTCTTTGAGGAATTCAATAACTCTTTTGTTTTTATATTTAATTATTTTGTTGAAATTTAATTCATTATTTAAAGAATTATTTTCAGGACTAACTTTATCATCATTGCAACTAATAATGAAAATAAGAGAAATAATTAAAAAAAATTTTATCAAATACTTCATTTTATTTCCTTAAAATTAGTTTTCTCTGAATCATTAGTTTCATATAATTTGTATATATCATTATATTCTTGAGTGACTCCTATAGCGGCATCTCTTGATGCTTCAACTTTAGTATTTCCTTTATTAATACTCTTGAAATATTCTTTAAACCATAAACTTTTTATTAAACTTTCGTCTAAATCATAAGCTTTTTGGTGATTTAGAACTTCAATAGCAAATCTCTTATTACCAGCTTCAATTATTGAGTATTTGTAATTAATTGAAGGATCACCTAATTTACTAAAATCTTTATAACTTGGAGCGTGACCATTTAGATGTGTATGTGCTCTTGCAATTGTAAAATTTCTGTTGTATTCTTCTGAAATGTTTAAATCTGTGTCAACTGTATTATCTTTACCAGGTACTACATTTATTCCAATTATTGGATAACCAAGCCCATTATCAGATTCCCAAATAAGAGCACCATATTCATTTCCTGTAACCTTATTACTGGAATACATTTTATTTAAACTAAAACTTATACCATTCCCTTGAATAATATTCTTAAGTTCTTCAGGACTTAGTCCATTGTTATCTAAAAATGATATAGGATTATTGTAAGAATATTGGTAAGGACTTAATCCATAAAACTTTTCAGATAATGGGTCAATAGAAGTAAATCTCCCGCTAATATAATCATACTTCCTCACTCCATGGTCAGCCAGACCGCTTTCTAGGTCTTTCTCCTTACCAATAAAACCTTGCCGCTCCTTCTCATTGTCATAATGCAGTGGCTCACCATAAGGACCGTAAACATATCTATTTGTTACAAATGGTTCCATTATGTGGTTACTTGTTCTGAAGTCTGTTTCTCCTTCAACTTATTTTGATAATCAATTAATATATCGTATAGTTCATAAATATCTTCCTGTCTCCATTGTTTACCAATCAATAAACTATCAGGCCATATTTCTAACAAAAGATTTTTTTTGATATCAGAAATAACAATTACTTCTATAACCGATCTTAAACTAGTTCTTTTTTCTATTGATATCAAAATATTATCTAAAATTATATCAGCTTCTCGATAATTATTTCTAAGATAAAATTGTATTTTGCAATCATTTTTCTCGATTTTCATATAAGTTAAATAGTAAACATTGTCGAAATATGACCAAAAAATAATTATGCTAATTCCCGCAAAGACGCCAATTGCGTATATAACGTTGTTTTCATAATTATTTGTCAATAATTGAAGAATAATGATTAAGATGTACATTAATAAGCCAAAAGGAAAAAATGTTCTAAAAACTATTCTTTCATAGAAATTTAATTTTTTAGCAGAAAATATTATCCTTTCACCTATTCGATCAATTTTCATTTTCAATCCTAATAATGTGGTGAAATTTTACTGTTGGAAGGTAGTATATTTATTTCCTTTTCTGTCTTTTTATTATCCATTGAATGAATTGTAATTTCGTCTCCTGATTCGTCTTTTTTATTCATTGCTGAATAAGTAGAATAACTTGTATTTGCTAATATTAACCAAAAATATTTCGTATTATAAGCTGAAGAAACATCAATAATACCATTTAATATATTTGCAGTATTTTCAAAACTTTTGTCTTTATTTCCCGCTATTTTATCTCCAGCTTTACCATAAAATCCAAGGTAATATGATGGAAGTTCAGATGTTTGTTTCATAATATTATTGTCAAATTCACCTGCAATATCAATTCCAGTTTTAATTCCTCCATATAAAGAACTTATTAAACCAAAAGATCCACCCACTGCCCCGGCTGCACCTGTAGCTCCTGCTAATACTCCTCCAGATAAGATCGTTCCCGCAACAGCACTGGCAATGCCTAACCCATATCCAGACATTTTCAATCCAATTGTGTTAGCTTGGGCGCATCCCTTATCATATCCTATTTTATCATAAGGACTCATTTTACCATACATAATTAAAGAGCCAAGTTGTCCGTTTGGTTCTCTTCCATTTTCATCTAAAGTAGTTATTGGATTATTAAACGAGTATTGATAAGAACTCATACTATAAAACTTTTCTGATAGAGGATCTACGCTCGTAAACCTCCCAGAAATATAATCATACTTCCTTACACCGTGGTCAGCCAGACCGGACTCCAAATCTTTTTCTTTCCCAATAAAACCCTGTCTTTCTTTTTCATTATCGTAGTGCAGCGGTTCACCGTAAGGACCGTAAACATAGCGATTTGTAACAAATGGTTCCATAAAATCTAAGTTAATTTAATAACTATACCAATCATTTTCAACTTCATTTAATTTCTGATAATCTAAATATTTTTTATCAAGTTCATCCAAATTTAAGGGTTTATTGTTTAACCTTCTATAGTAAGCACGAATGATGTATGATGAAATCAAATCAGGTATTGTTATTCCCTTATTTACAAAATACTTTCCTATTCGAGAACTTCCAATCTGCCAATTATTTCGAAGTACTATTCCAAGTGATACATGTTCAATATCAACTGCTTGATCCTCTGTTTTATATGACATAATTGTGTTTATATATTTTTCAGATAATATTTTATCTAAAGTAATAAAAGCATCCTCCAAATTCTTTGGGATATACCAACCATTAATTGAATCCGCAATAGCCCAAACAGCTTCAGTACTATCAAAAGCATATTTGATTTCTCTCAGTGAATCGAGTTCCTTATAAAAATTAAAATTTTCATGTTTCAAATGATAAACATATCCTTTCCTAACAATTTTCTCAATCTCAAATTTCCAGAATTTATTAAATTCTTTAAAAATCGGTTTATACTCCGTACTGTTTTGTAAAAATGTATCAATAATGTCTGTACAGCGATTATTCCTTAATATTTCGTCCCATTCATATTTTTTTAGTGTATCATTAATAACTCCATCTCTTATAAAATCAAATTCAGATGGGATGACAAAACATTTAACAACAGGATTATAACAACTATCTAAATAACTGAAAATTCTTTCATTTAAATTTTCGGTTTGGGAGTTTGGCATGGCAACAATTTTACTTAAAACTAGTAAAAAAAATATTAGTCTTTTCATTATTTCCTCATAAATTGATCAAAATCCTTATAATGGAATTTCATTTCAGTTGATTTACTATCTCCATAAATAAATACATTTTTCTTTGAAATCATCATGCCACTCTGCACTCCAAATAAACTAACTGCGTTGTAATCAGCTGGATCTGTAGGTACTTGCATCAATCCTTCTCCATGTGTGTGCATGTACGTTGTATTGAATAATCCCCCTTTACCTATCAAACCTATAATTGCATTGTAAACTTCTTTACCACAGTTTACTTTATTATTTGAGCCAATTTCATTTGTAAATCCTCCATAATTAAATAAACCAATTCCAGTTTCTGATATTCCGATAGCTGCGGCGTCTTCTCTATAAGGATGAGCAATGCCAATATTATTCTTCAATTTTTCAACAGTTTTTTCCCATGTTTCGTTTGTACCAACAAAATGACCATTTATTTTCATTGCTTCATAATTGGGAGATGGTGGTCCTGACATACCTTCTGGCAAGGAAATCAGACTATTATTAACAACATTATTACTAACAGCAAATTTCAATCCATCATTTATTCCGTCAGAATATTGAGTAGTTTCTGTCAAGAAATCTGCCATCCCATTTACATCTAATCTTAAAACAGGGTTGTTTCTAGTGTAATGGTAGGGTGTATAACCGTAATACTTCTCCCACAATGGATCAGTAGAAGTAAACCTCCCTGAAATATAATCATATTTCCTCACTCCGTGGTCAGCCAGACCGCTTTCCAAATCCTTCTCCTTCCCAATGAAGCCCTGCCGCTCCTTTTCATTGTCGTAGTGCAGCGGCTCGCCGTAAGGACCGTAAACATATCTATTAGTTATTTGTGGCATTCCGTCTATATTTTGTATTAACGCTTTAGTAGTTCCCACCTGGTCTTTAATCAGAAATTCCTTCTTCCAATTCCCGTTCTCGTCCAGCACGAGCCGCATCTTACTCACCCCCGGTGCCGAAATATTAAATTCCACCGGATAAATGAAAAGAGCCGATTTCGTGTCAGGTGAATTTTCATCGCAACCCCATTCATGATGATTCGCTACAGGATTTGTTGCTGATGACGAAGCATCTTTCAGATATAAATTTGAATTGATATTTATTCCGTGATAAACCACCAACTGCTCATTATTCGCCCCAAGCTGATAATATTCCCATGGCAAAGCAAACTCGCCCGATGGTGGAATCTGTGGATCATATTGTTTGTACATACGTTTCTGCTCTCTTTCATTGAAAGGATTATAGGTATATTGCCACTCGGTTGTCACATCGAAATTAAACATTTCTTCGGGAGAACAAGCTATAGTATTATTATCCTTCATATTCAATTTACCGTATTGAAATTTAGTCAAAAGCCCCTTGAAATCATATGCAAAAAGTTGCTTAGTCAAAATAGAATTCCCGTAAGCAGAAACTCTACTATTCCGAGAAGTCATAGCCCCAATTTTATTGTAATCAATATTGTGTAATAATATTCAATTTAGTACGTATATATTTTAATGAAATAAAATGATAAATTCATTTATTATTGATATTAAAGTAAATTACTTTTTATGGAAACACTTCATATTGATATTATTAATCCAAAAGCAAAAAATTTGCTTCTTGATTTGGCAAAATTAGATTTGATTAAAATAAAATCTGATACAACAAAATCTGAACTACTGGAATTATTAGCAAAATTGAGAAATAAATCCCTAGTTGCACCTTCGCTGGATGAAATTGCAAAAGAAGTCAAATTAGTCCGCAAAGCAAGATATGAAAAGTAAACGCATTATTCTTGATACTAATCTTTGGATTAGTTTTCTTATTACACAAGATTTTGATTTTTTAGATAATTTGATAGTAAGTGGCAAGATAAAACTCATATTTTCAAAAGAATTGATAGAGGAGTTTATTTCTGTAGCATCCCGACCAAAATTTAAGAAATATTTTTCACTAAATGAAATTGAAGAAATATTGGCTTTATTTGATTCTTACGGAGAGATTGTGGAAGTTTGGACAAATATTAATCTCTGCAGGGATCCGAAAGATAATTTTTTATTAAATCTTGCAATAGATAGCAAAGCTCCTTACTTGATTACGGGTGATTCGGATTTGCTTGAAATTAAAGAAATAGAAGGTACAAAAATAATTACTTACAATGAATTAATTAAAATTCTAACTTAGTCCCATCTCTATCAAGCAACCCTATCGGATTATTCCCTGCATACTGATACGGTGTCAGCCCCATATACTTCTCTCCCGATAAATCGGGATTTCCGCTTTGCTCCAACAACAGTGGGTCGGTACTTGTAAACCTCCCACTTATATAATCATATTTCCTCACACCGTGGTCTGCCAGACCGGATTCCAGGTCCCGCTCCTTACCAATGAAGCCCTGCCGCTCTTTCTCGTTGTCGTAGTGCAGAGGTTCCCCGTAAGGACCAAAGATATATCTATTTGTAACGAATGGTTCCATTATGTTAGTTTCATAATTACTTAAAATACTCTTCATTTGTTTCTTCTTCAAACACAATATTGTCTTTCATGTTTGTAATATAAGTACATGGTAATAATTTTGTTAAAAAATCAACAAGCTTATTATTTAAAATATGTTTTCGATTATTTATTAATAAAGAACCACCTCGAGATAAAGCGATTGTATCTGATTTTGAGTTACTATATATTATAAAAACTAATCTAATATCTAGTATAGAGTTTTGATTATTTGAAAATTTCTGACTCTTTATTATTTTTGGAATCTCATAATTTTTTTCAAAATAATTTTTTAAAATAAAGGTTTGAAATGAGTTTGGGACTATAAAATCATCGACTTTATTAAATGTCTTTTTTAATTCCAAGTTCCAGGGGATAACAATTATTTTCAATGAGTCGACTTGAGCTACTAATGGATTTGAAAATAAAATTATAACTAAAACTAAAATAACATTAATACTAATTACCTTCCAATTCATTTTAATTTCCCCTATACTGTGAATTATTTTTATCAATTTCTGTTGAATTAGGACCTTTTACAGGGACAAATTTTCCACCATCTTGATATTCTTTTCTTACCCCTTCTTTTAACTTTTCACTTGCTTCAGTTTCTTTTTGTAAAACACGATTTTCCTCAACGTTAGGATAAGGTATTGGATTATTCATATCTTGTTGATAACCAGAATTATCATTAATAAATCTTAATGCATGATTAAACTCATGATACAAGCCATTAGCAGGACTTTGAATATTTCCATCTGCTGTTTGATATCCTCCAACAGGACACCACCATATTGTTGGGAATGGTTGATCAGTAGTTTGAAGTCCAATTTCATCAAAAGCAAAAGATGGAATTGTTGTTGCAGTTTTTAAAATAACCTTTACAGGACTGACTTCTACAGCCTTTATTTCTCTATCTAATCCAAAATAAGATAGATAATTGACGGCAAGGTCATATTGTTCAATCTGAATAGAAGTTGTCCCTTCAGCAAATTCAATATCCTTCCCATTCTCATCCAACAACCCAACCGGATTATTCGCTGCATACTGATATGGAGTTAACCCATAAAACTTCTCTGATAATGGATCTACACTAATAAACCTACCTGAAACATAATCATACTTCCTCACTCCGTGGTCAGCCAGACCGCTTTCAAGGTCTTTTTCTTTTCCGATGAATCCCTGCCGCTCTGCATCATTGCTGAAATTCAGAGGTTCCCCGTAAGGACCAAAGATATATCTATTAGTAACTTGTGGCATTCCGTCTATATTTTCTATTAACGCTTTCGTAGTTCCCACCTGGTCTTTCACCAGAAATTCCTTCTTCCAATTCCCGTTCTCGTCCAGCACAAGCCGCATCTTACTCAGCCCCGGTGCCGAAATATTAATATATTTAAGGAGTACTTGTTCCATTCTGCCAGAGTTCAGATTCAGCAATATCAGTGTCCTCGTCCCAAACCAAACCATATCCTCCAGAATAAATTGAGAAATTCTTGAAATAATTCAAATTGGTTAATTTCTTGAAAACTTCTTTTGAGGTTAGTATCTCAAAATTATAATACTTAATGGAATTATCACTGAAAGAAATTTTTAAGATCAAGTCCCTGTAATATTCAGCACTTAATATTTTTGGATAATTTGTCATTATTATTTTAATCCCGGGAGTTTAACAAACTCTTGAGTTTCCCAGATGTGAGAAAGTTCTTTTTTATAAAGAGTTGCCCATTCTCTTATTAGTTCGATAGCACGTGGTGGTAAATCACCTTCAATTAATTCTAAAGTATTTATGTCAATAATACCGTTAAATTTTCCATAAACAGCATGGAAATGTGGAGGATTATGGTCGCTGAAAAACATTTTGATAATTATTCCATAAAACATCGAAATTGTTGGCATTAGCACACCTTAGTTATATTAATACTAGACTAAATTATATTTATTTTATTTTATTTTATTCCCTCACTCCATGGTCTGCCAGTCCGCTTTCGAGGTCTCGCTCTTTATCGATGAGGCCTTTTCTTTTCAAAGAAATATCTTAAGAAAAAGGCTCTGAGGTGGGATCTGGCTGTTTTGTATCTAGAATCACATAGCGATTCAAGTTAAATAATCACGAATGTAAACTTCTGATAAAGAATCCACCCTCCCAAACTCCATACAACTCCTAGGAGTCGAAAAAGAGAGGAGAGTGGATATTCTATTCCTCATTCCATCTCTTGAAAGTGCCGGCAATATTTATTGCTTTATGTTCTCGGGTGATGTACTTCACTTTCAAATTGAAGAACACAGATATTCACGTTTCCTTCTCAATTAATTATTTCAATTTTCATTTAATTTCCGTATTTTTGAAAAATTTGCTTTAATTAAATTTGAAAAGAAATTCATATTCGAAAAATTATTGGGTGCTGAATCTGATGCAAATGCTGGAGCGGCTTTCTTATTGGAGTGTCGTCCTGCAAATGCCGATTTATATTGCACAGAAGGATATTGCAGGCACTCTTGGATGGTCTCATCTAGAAAAAGGCATAATTTATTTTTGGTGGGCATTAGTGCAAAATCTCATTCCTCTTGTATCAGGCTATTTGGCAGATAAATACGGTAGGAAAAGGATTTTCGTATTTTCATTTGTACTTACCATACTCGGATTCATTACGCTTTCAATGACACATCAATTCTATCCGTTTCTATTTGCAACTCTATTGTTGGGAGCCGGTCTTGGCTTTTTTAAACCTGTTTTGCAAGGTGCAATTGCAGGTGAATTAAAAGATAGAAATTCTTCCTCGGGTTGGGGCCTATATGTACTGCTGGTGAATCTATCAGTGTTTCTTGCACCGCCTCTTTCGATTTATATGAAAGGTTACAGCTGGTCTTGGCTATTCTGGGGTTCAGCAATTATTTTCAGTCTAAATTTTCTAATACTGCCATTTTTAAGGATTAAGCAAAACAAAAATGAATCGTTAATAAATGTAAAGAAATTTTTCAGGGCATTTTTCAAAAAAGAAATTTTATTATTTATTGGCTTAATGTCCGGTTTTACGATTGTTTATATGCAATTTTACGAGACTTTACCTAATTTCATTTATGACTGGATCGATACAAGCGCAGTTGCGGCAAAACTTCATTTGCCTGATTTCATGCTTATGACAACTCCAAATGGAAAGATGATTGCATTCGAATGGTTGTATAATCTGAATACCGGTTTAATAATACTTTTTGTTGTTCCGATGGCATATTTGACCCGAAAATTTAATATCCTAAAAGTTATCAGCGTCGGGATTCTCATTGCATCAATCGGACTTGGTTTTTGCGGATTTTTCTATTTTGGTTCACTGGTTATGCTGGGATTTATCATTTACACATTTGGTGAGATGATAACAAGTCCAAAATTTACAGAATATCTCGGAAAGATTGCTCCTGATGGAGAAAAGTCAATTTACTTAAGTTTTCTGAATGTGTCATGGGCTATTGGTTTGAGCTTAGGGGGAATAATTGGCGGCTGGTTTTACAATCACTATGGCGAAAAAGCACTGCTTGCTCAAAAGTATCTTGCGGAAACATATCATCAGCAAGGGATTTCTTTAGCTGATTCTTTTTCAAGATTGTCTGAATTAAGTAATATTAGAGGAATTGAATTAGCAAATTTGCTGCAAAAGACATATCATCCTGAAATTATTTGGGTCCCTTTTATCATTTTGGGATTAGCAAGTTCATTGGGATTATATTTATTAAGTAAGAAAAAGTAATAAAATATTTTGAGTAATTTTTTCTTTTAATTTATAATTAAAGAGCATAAATACGTTATTAAAAATATGAAATGATGAATAAATATTTTCATATTGCCAAGTAATAATATGATAATTATTTCGTTTAAATTCTAAGTTCTTGATAATTAATTAAAAAAAGGTTAAATAAACATGAAATTAACTTACAAATACTTGCTTATTTTTGCTTTTGCAATCTTAGCAATATCGAACACAGCTTGCTCGCAGGATACAAAATCAGATAATGATGCAGCAATTGCAAAAACCGAAGAAGCAACACCACAAACACCCGGTTTGGAAAATGGTGTTTTTGTACCATACGGTATCGCTTCAACAGGCGAAAATGAACCATTGAACTTCAAATGGGATGAAAACGGTACTACAATGGAACTTTCAAATCTTTTGAAAGGAAAAATTACTTTCATTAATTTTTGGGGAACATGGTGCCCGCCTTGTCGTGCAGAAATTCCTCACTTAATTGATTTGCATAAGCAATATAATGACCAAGGATTTAAAATAATTGGTATTGCTTTGGAACGTAGTGGCGATCCTGTAAGTAATGTGAAAGGATATGCATCAAAACAAGGTATCAATTACCGTAATTTCCCTAGTAGAGATTACGCAGATGCTTTCGCTAAAAAATTCGGACAAATCCAATATGTACCAACTACTTTCGTTGTTGGAAAAGATGGGAAAATTCTTGAAACAATCGTTGGTGGTCGTGATAAAGCAGCCTTCGAACAAATCATCAAGAAATACATTGGTACTAACTAATTTTTGATATAAACTATGGCTACAGAGTCAAATCAAATTTCATTAGGGTCGGATTCCATCGAATTCGACCTTTTTAATCCTTATTTGGAAAAATTTCAGTCACTCGATGACCTTAAATCCGACAAGGGTACAGTCATCATATTTATGTGTAATCACTGTCCTTATGTGATTCATATTATTCCGAAACTTGTTGAATTAGCTAATTATTACATTAAGAAAGGTATAAGCTTTGTTGGGATAAGTTCTAATGATATTTTAAATTATCCTGAGGACAGTCCTGAGAATATGGCACATTATGTAGATAAGTATGACTTACCATTTCCCTATCTTTTCGATGAAACTCAAGAAATTGCAAAAGCTTATGACGCCGCCTGCACACCTGATTTTTATGTTTATGATGGTGATAATAAATTATACTATCATGGCAGATTCGACGAAACACGTCCCCAGCAAGGTAGGCAAGCAACAGGTGATGAACTTGCCGGTGCACTAAATCTGCTTCTTGATGAAGCAGAATTTGACGGAGTAATGTACCCAAGCATCGGGTGCAGCATTAAATGGAAAGATGAATAAGTTTATTAATGAATAGTCCTAAAATATAAAAAAAAAGCCATCGTAATTGATGGCATTTTTTTTGCAGATAATTTTTTTTTGGCTATAATCCGTTCTTTTGCAAGAAGATTGATTTATCTACTTTTGCAAAAAAGTCCTGATAGAATTTCCCGTCATCAACCGGATATACGTTCATGATATTGCCTTGATTATCGAGAATCTTTGCCTGAAAATTTGCTCTCACACGAGAAGTAGCCCCATATTCGGTAACATTTATGGAAACTTCAACTAATTTCATCTTTTGGAAAATCTGTTCTTGGGTAGTGTTATTCCTGTGTTTGTGATTTCCCGAATAATTGTCATTCAATTTACGGAAGAATTCAAACCAAAAATCATTACTTGCAGCTGTATTTGTTCCTGCATTTGTGTTGGTGTTGGTATTAAGATTAATTTCTTTTTTTGCCATCAGTACTCCCAAATCGGTTACTGCATTAGTAATGATATATCCGTCGTCTTGCAAAACATTTACTAAAGCTTTCATAATCAACTTAGTATCATTCGTATCGTAATTTCTTGTTTGGAATTCTCTTGTTTCCAATTGAGTTGCCTGATGAGTTGTAGTATTTTTATACTGAACAACTGTACAGCTCGTTATTGCAATTGCAAAAATTCCAAATATTATAAATTTAAATTTCATTTTTTTTATTTCTAAATTTTAGATTATAAATAATTAGAACTTGCTAGCGTGATATGTGAAACTTTGGACTTTATTGTCTTTGAGTTTAATCACAACTGTAATTGTTTTCTGAGATACCGTATAATTCGATGTTGTATTGGATTGTCCATAGATAAATAAAAACAGAGCATCGGAGCTTTGGGAATAACTTGCTTCTGTAGCAATTTTATCATAAACCCAAGTTTCAAGGCCATTTTCATCTGCTGTTACTATATTTGGTGAGCCAAGTACTTCAGTAACTTCAGCACCACTCATACCTTTTGAAATTTCTTTCTGTACTTTTCCCGGAGTTAAATTCTGGTCGTAATCATTCGAACCGGCATAATAATCCTGTCTTCCGTGAACTGATGTACATGAACTAAGCGCAAGGCTTAATCCGAAAATTGCTGCTATTATAAAAATTGTCTTTTTCATTTTATATATCCTTTATAGTTTAATAATCTTGTCCGCCAAAATGCCATACTATTCCAATTGTGAAGAGTACCTGGTTATTGTTCGAATTTGTTTTTGTGAAAATTGGCTGCTGAGTATTTTCATCTAACTGAACTGTATAATAATCATTTTCACCAGTCATTAAATATCTGAATTTTACATCTAGCAACATTCTTGAAATTGAATTTGGTAATGTAATAAAATCTGTCAATTTAATTTGTGTACCCAAACCAATTCCATAATAGAAAGAACCATCTGTTTCGTCTTCGTTTTCTTCCTCAGCTTCCCAGTGAAAATCATAATTTCGAGAATATGATGCTGTCATAATATTATACCCAACAAAACCTTCCACGTATGGGAATACGAAATTAAACAGATTTGGTTCAACTCTTGCAAAAATTGAAATTGGAATTGCTGAATTCGATGTGTTTACAGTATCATGAAATTTGAAAGGCAGACCACCCCAATAATAGCTAGGGTAT
>Ga0154569_156_pt3 | contig 14139 bp, 9 predicted proteins | sample RifGroF2_FD_115998 | JGI IMG/M metagenome (GOLD analysis project Ga0154569, IMG submission 115998) | Ignavibacteria bacterium GWF2_33_9
AACACGTCCAGAGAAAACATCATAATGAAGAAAATAAAAAAAATCGTGGCAATTCTAGGTACCCAGTAAACATAACGATTAACCTTATTTCCCATAAAATCACCTAACTTTTTTTAATAGTCGTTATTGAATTTATAAATAAGAACAAACTATCAGAATTCAACCTGTTTTTCAACCAGTTTTTAATTTTATCAAAATCAACCTTTTCCAGTTTGTCATTTTTATTGAAAATAACTATTGGAAGTTCAGCACCCTGCTGCAATGAATCATTAAATGAAAGTGTTGTTCCATAGGAACAACTCACTAATTGTGGATAAAGAATACGAATTTCTTTTAAAATTTGCTTCCCAATTTGAGGATGGGACTTAAGACTATCCAGTAAGCGATTTCTTTGGCTCAAAACTAATGTGAGTTTATTCAATTCGCTTTTCAATTTATCAACTTCATTTTTATTTCTATCGAATGAATCAAAATCCAGACCTTGCATGAATTTTACATTTTCGGTGTTTAAATCAAAATTTGTTGCTTTATCCTTAATTCTGAATTGTTGGACTGAATCTAACCTTTCTCCACCGTAAACAAGTGTTATTATCATTTCATTTGTATTGATATCACTTTTCAGTAAATAATTTCCTTCGAAAATGCCCACATTTTCTATATATTTTTTCGCATTATCCGAAAATCTTTCTTTTTGTACTAAATTATAACCAAGATATATACTAGGCAATAAAATAAGGGCAGAAATTCCTAAAATATACTTATGTGTTTTCCCTTTTTGTTTATCATCGATAATGCTCCTGAGAGGAAATTTCAGGATTTGGGAAATTATAACTGAAGATAGACCGATAAAAAATGTGTTGATAGTGAAAAGATAAATTGCACCTAAAAAGAATTGAGCCTGAAATGTTGCCAAACCATAACCTGCTGTGCACAGAGGAGGCATCAAGGCCGTTGCAATTGCAACACCGGGTATAACATTTCCTTTTTGCTTACTGCTGATTGCAACAATACCAGCCATTCCACCGAAAAGTGCAATCATTACATCATATATTGTTGGACTTGTACGTGCTAAAAGTTCTGAATGAGCCGTATAAATCGGCGTAAGATAAAAATATGCAGTAGATGCAAAAAGACTGGTGACAACTGCAAAAGTAAAATGTTTTAATGATTTACGAAGCAAACTAAAATCATAAATGGCGATGCTATAGCCCATTCCATTGATTGGACCCATTAAAGGTGATATTAACATAGCACCAATAATAACTGCAGTTGAATTCATATTCAATCCTACTGAAGCAATTACAATTGCAAAAATTAAAATCCAAAGATTCGTTCCTTTGAATTCTATATCTTTAGTAATTGAATTATGAATAACATCGTAATCATCAATTTGATGTTGAAGATTTAAATACCCGAGGACTTTTCTCACTATTTCAGTGATTCTCATAAGCACACTCACTTATTACGAAGAAAAAATAAAAATTAATTCACGATTATCTTTTTGAAAAATTTGATTTTTCAAATTCTTCATTTAAAGATTCCAAAATATCTTGTGGATTGGTCAATGGCATTTCTTTGGTAAACAAATCATAATTTAACAAACTGGCTTTTTTACTTTTTTCAAAAGCAGGTAATTTTGTTCGATTTGTTGTTTCAACGTGATTGCCTTCATTATCCACAATAATTATTTTTGGTAAAAATACACCTTTTCGCCCAATAAATCTATCCATAATTTTTACTGCATCAGTATATTCATCTTTTCGGGCTCGTCCCAAAGCTTCATATTCTTCTATTGTTCTATGGTCCCAAGTTTCTATTGTTGCAAAACTTTCTGAAATTTTGGAATCAATATTATCATTTGAATTCAAAGTGTCATGTCCCGATGGCATTAACATAACTTTACCACCTCCACCTTCAATATTTCCTGCATATTTTGGTATTGTGACTCCTGATAGCCATCCCTGGAAATGTTTCATATAAATTTTACCAACCTGAATCGGAGTAATGAAATGTACTATTCCTCTTTCTTTGTGGCACTGCAGAAGATAATAAGGATGCACACCAAGCCAGAACATCCTTCTGAAAGTTTCAGCAAGTATTCTGTAAGTATCATTCACATGATTTAACAGTACAGTTTGGTTTCTGATTGTAAATCCATGATTCCGAATCTTTTTTACTGCATCGAAGAAGTCTTGTGTTAATTCCTGAAAATGATTTACGTGAGTCATAAAATAAACATACTTTTCGAGGCCGTCATTATGCTTATTTGCGTACTCTTTAATATTTTTCAGTAGCTCATCGGTAATTGCCATTGGTAATACTACAGGGACTCTTGTTGCAATTCTGATTGAACGGATATTCGGGATTTTACTTAATTCTTCTAAAATGTAATTAAGTCTTTTTTCTCCAACCATTAAAGCGTCACCGCCGGTTATTAAAACTTCATTGATGTTTTTATTATAATTTATATAAAAAAGGCCTTTTTCAATTTCCGTTCTGTTCATATCGACAGTGTCATCCAAAGATTTCATTCTCTGACAATGCACACAATATGATGCACAGCTGGTATTTTCCGCAACGAGTAATGCAACTCTATTTGGATATCTTTGATATGCTGAACCAAAACTACGAGTACCTTCGTCCATTGCGGCTTCCTTTCCGGCATCAGGAAAGAGTAAATTTGCCGGTGTAGGTACACTTTGCCAAAAAATAGGGTCAAGTTTTTTCTTTGAAACTTCACCAAAAAAAACAGGATGAAAAGGATCTTTTTGCATTAAAGAGGCATAATAAGGAGTTATGCGGAATGGAATTTTCCCTTGTATTTCCATTTCGCTAATTGTTCTTTTAATTTCACTGAATTGATAATCAGTTAATTTTATTACTTGGTCTAACTGTTCAACAGTACGAATTGAATTACGTTTTTGCCATTTATCATCATACCATTGCTCCTTTGTAACATTTTTCCATAGAGGTATTTCATTGAATTTTCTGGGTGTATAAAGTATATTGTCGTTTTTTGTCATATTATTCCTAGTTTTTTTGAAAAATTGATTCTTTTGCAAATATAAGAAAAAACATGAAATATCCGTGTATTTCATGTTTTTTAATGTGATTACTTGTAAAATCTTAAAGTAAATTTAAATTGCAGGTAAAAAAGTTGTAAAATTTTATTCTTGAATTAAATAGATTTTATTATCTTCAACTAAATAATGCAAAGGGACAATATGAATTTTAGGATACTTAATTCGAATTCTTCTAGCTTCGTTTAAAGTAAAATCAATTTCATTGTCAATTTCGAACATAGGAGCAAAATTGACGAAATGTTCTTCTGCTCTTTCAGGGTCCCAGCCTGCTCTTTCAACTAATCCGGAGATGAATTTATCTTTTTTTGAAAATATATTCACCATATTGCAATGATTATGTCCAATCAACGCAATATAATTTACATCGCCAACTGCAATTGCAAAAGATACTTTAAATTCACTGTATCGTAAATTCCCGCCACCTGTGCGAATGACATAAGCAAAGTTTTCCGGTATACGCAGTTTCTTGCGGTTATCCATACACATTCCAATTAGCAATTGAGCGTTTGAATATTCTTTGAATTCTTTGCCGAGGTTGTGATATTCAAGTAATTCGCTGATTGGAGTGTTTTGGTAAATTTCAGGAATATCTTCAGATTTATTAACTTTTAATAATCTATTCAATTTTTCTCCATTTTTTCATAATCTTAAACGAAAAAGTCAGAATCTTAGCGAAAATATAGTGATGTTTACACCATTCCGCAAATAATTTGTGTGCAAGTTAATATTTTCTTCAGATTTATCGTCTAGTTTTCCAAATAAATTTCGTAATATATTGGAAGAATTAATAATTGAAGTAAAGAACCTCACAAAAAAATTCAAAAACTTTACAGCTGTGAACAATTTGGATTTGAATGTGCATCGTGGTGATGTATTTTGCTTTTTAGGTCCGAACGGGGCAGGGAAGAGTACAACCATTCGTATGCTGCTGTCATTAATAAAACCAACTAAAGGCAGTATTAAGATATTCGGGAAGGATTTGTCAAAGCATCGTAATGAAATTCTGCGAAATGTTGGTGCAATAGTTGAAAAGCCTGATTTTTACTTGTATTTAACTGCTTACAAAAATCTTGAACTTTTAGGCAAGATAAATAGATGTGATGTTTCCAAATCGAAAATTTTTGAAATCTTGGAACTTGTCGGACTCGAAAGTAGATGGAATAGCAAGGTAAAAACTTATTCTCATGGGATGAAGCAAAGATTGGGAATTGCGCAGGCATTGCTCCATAATCCTGAATTAATTATTCTTGATGAACCTACTACAGGTCTTGACCCCCAGGGGATGAAGGAAGTTCGTGATTTGATTACTACTTTGAGCAGGGAGAAAAATAAAACTATTTTTCTTTCTTCACATTTACTCAGTGAAGTGGAAATTGTTGCTTCGAGAATGATAATAATTAATCAAGGAATAAAGAAAGTAGAAGGTGACGTGAAAGAACTATTGAATTCTGAAAAACTGAACGTAAAATTCGAAGTTTCTGATATTAAAGTGGCGAAATATATAATTGAAACATCCACTTGGGCAAATGCTTTAATTCAGTTGCAAAATAATGTGGCAATTTTTAGTTTGTCTGAAAATGAAGTTGCACCTGTAAATAAATTCCTTGTAGAAAAAGGTGTTGAGGTTAAAGCAATTATCCCATCACGCTCTCTGGAAGAATATTTCCTAAAAATAACAGCAGGGGAAATATGATTACATTGATTTACATAGAACTTCAGAAAATATTTAAAAGATGGAGAACTTACATTGGTTTCCTTGCTATAGGAGTGCTTGTTCCCATTATACAGATTGCACTATTTTATGAAGGAGATTCTTTCGTAAATGGAATGACCAGAAGGCTGCAGGACACTTTTCTCGTTTCCGGTAATCTTTTGAATGGATATTTAATTGGTCATTTAATATTAAATTCATTGATAATCCATATTCCATTCCTGATTGTGCTTGTCGGAGGAGATTTGCTTGCCGGAGAGGCCACTGCAGGGACTTATCGCTTATTAATTACAAGGCCTGTTTCAAGATTCAAATTGTTACTTTCCAAATTTTTTGCCGGTTCTATTTATACAGCATCGTTATTGCTTTTTCTCGCCATAATGAGTTTGGGATTAAGTTTGATGATTTTTGGTCATGGTGACTTAATTGTATTCACAGGCAAAATTCTGATTTTCTCGCAAGATGATTTATTATGGAGATTTGCATTAGCATACGGTTTTGCCTTAATTGGAATGATAACAGTTTTTTCCCTATCATTCCTTGCATCTTCGCTTGTAGAAAATGCTATTGGACCAATTGTAGCATCAATGTCTGTGATTATTGTATTATTTATACTTTCTGCTTTGCAATTTGACTTTTTCGAAGCAATTCGACCCTATTTATTTGTAATACGAATGAATGACTGGAATAAATTCTTTAGTTATAACATAGATTATTCAACGATTTGGAAATCCCTTGAAATATTAATTGGGCACATTTTAGTGTTCTTTGGTATTGCAGCTTACATTTTTAATAAAAAAGATATTTTGAGTTAGGTGAATTATGAAAAAAATGATTTTGTTCCTATTTATAGTCTCAGTTTCATTTCTTTATGCAAAAGATCCAAATATTATTCTTGACAAAGTTAAGAACAAATTGAACAAAGTAAATGATTATTCTGTTGATATCACAATAGATGTAAATGCAGATTTTGTACAAATGCCTCCCAGGAAAGCACAAGTTTTCTTTAAAAAGCCGGAGAAGATGAGGATTAAATCTGATGGATTTGCAATTTTACCAAAACAAGGTATAAATTTTTCACCCGTAAAATTTCTTAATAACGAGTACGATGCCATTTATATAAAGAGTGAAAAACTTAACAGTACTCAAGTTGATGTTATAAAAATTATTCCCAGAAGTGATTCTTCGGAAATTACTCTGGCTACAGTTTGGGTAGATGAGGTAAATAATATAATAAGAAAAATTGAAGCTGTTACTAATCGAGGTGGTGCCTTTACAATGCAATTCGATTATTCATCTTTTATTAAATGGGGATTACCTGATAAAATGGTTTTTTCTTTTTCAATCAAAGGTATGAGAATCCCCAATATGGCACCTGAGAATATTGATGATAAAAAAGAGATGATTAATCCCAAAAATGTCGATGGAGAAGTAATTGTCAAATATTTCAATTATAAAATCAACAAAGGGATTGATGATAAAATATTCAATGACGATGTGAAGAAGTAAAAAGAATGAGTTAATTAATAATCCCGCAGGAATACTCTTCCGGAGCGGGATTTTTTTACAAGTATTTGAAATTAAGCACTTGTAACGAAGTCAACTGCATTTTAACTAAACGAACAGTGATTATTTATTTTGAATTTTGAATAAATACTATTTTACAATCCAACCAAGATAAAAGCACCCCAGTAGTAAGGAACTTTGTATTTCTTTTTAATTTTATTTTGAGCATACTTGAAAGAATTCTGTAAGTCTTTTGTATGAATCCACCTTGTATAAAAGTTTGTCATCATTATTTGAGTAGCCTCATCGTCAACTTTCCATAAACTCATTATGATTTTCTTAGTTCCGGCAACTCTAAAAGCTCTTTGCAAACCATAGACACCTTCACCTGAATGAATTTCTCCTAAACCTGTTTCACATGCCGAAAGTATAACAAGTTCAGTATCATCCAAATTTAAATATTGCGCCTCGAAAGCTGTTAGAATTCCATCATCATTTCCGAGAGAATTCAAACTATTATTATCCGAAATTGTGTAACTAGCACCTGTAAAGAGCATGCCGGCCCTTAATAATGGATTTTCCTGCGATTTTTTAAAATCTATCCCCAATACATTTGTTCCGTTATTTGCAATCATTTCTTCATTCTCAGTTTCAGATAAAAAGAAAGCATGCGTAGCAATATGAAGTATTGTAGGACTTGAAATGCTTTTCACAGTCTCCTCCATTGCCGAATCTCCTAAATAAACTTTAGAATTTATTCCGGCATCAAGCAAGAGTTTTTGTATGTTTTCTACTTCAGTTTTTGTGCCGGGAAGTGGAGCAAATGTATAATCTCTGTCTGCTGACCTAATTAAACTCCCCATAGAATTTTCAGGTAATTCAGATTCAATAGGTTTCAATGTATTATGATAGGAATAATCGTAGTTGGGGAAACCGAAAAGTACTGCATTTATTGAATTATTATCTAAATCTTCTATTGATGCGGAGAAGTTAACTAAATCTCGGGAGGATGTTGTAATTTTCAAGTTGAGTTCATCCGCTAAATATCTATTTGAGGATGGATTTTTTAATGTAAGTAAATTAATGTGATTATAAACACCGTCCGGTGAAATTACTACTTGAGAAATACCTTTCAGTAATTTTTGTACTGGTTCCCAATAATAAGAATAGAGTTTACTATACTTGTTTTCGAAAGAATTTTTATCTTTGTATAATATATTTCCTTTATTATTATTGTTATATTCCTTGTATATTTTGTAATAATCATTTTCGAGCATTTCGCCATTTTTTAATAATACTAATAAAGGTGTTTCAAATTGATTTGTGAGTATGAATACTGCATAATTGATTGATTTTGCAAGAATATTAATTTCACTTTGGTGGAAGCGGATTATCTCGATAACAGCTTCATTTTCGGGAATTTTATTCTTAATATCGATAAATTCAAGCTGCCTTTTCTCAAATTCTGAAGTAAACAGTTCTGATGATTTAGCGAGTTCTTTCTCAAGTTTGTTTGCATAAATTTCTACGGAATCTCGGTTAATCTTTTTTGATACTAATTCGCTGTTGGTCATTTTATATAATGCTGCCAAATATTCTTTTTGAGAACGCCATTCATCAAATTTTGTAATTAATTCAGTATCTAAGCTTTTCAAAATCCTTTTCTTTACTTTAATATTCGAGTTCAATAGTAATCCTTTGGAGAAAATTACATCATTGAACATTTCGATTATAAGTTTAGGATTATCTTTTTTACGTTTCATTACAAATGAATAAAAGAATTCAAATCGATTTTTCAATGTGTTCCAATAGGATTCCTTTTCGTTTTCTGATAAATTGATTGAATTCTGCAAATAAATTACTTTATTCATCTTAAGAGATTTCAAATAATACTTTTCGGCTTCTTCCATATTTTGCAATGCTTCATTTACAATTGCCAAACTAAATAAAGTCTCAACAACTGCAGGATGATTTTCCGAAAAAATATTCTGTTCCATTTCTAGACATTTTGTGAAATAATCTTTTGCTTTAACGAAATCTTTCTTTTCCAGATAAAGATTCCCAAACTGTTTCAAACAGTTCGATTTAATGGGGTGGTCAGAACTGAATAGTCGCAAACTCATCTCGTAGGCATCTACAAGCAATTTATCTGCTTCTGCGAACCTTTTTTGTTTAATGTACAAATTTCCGAGATTAACAATTTTTCTGATAGTTTCTTGATTATCACCCTTGTAAATTTTTTTATCAATTTCAATGGATTCTTTATAAAGTATTTCAGCATTATCGTACTGTTTCAATTCTTCCAAGATCAATGCATGATTACTAATACCTCGTGAAAGTAATGGATTATCTTCCTTTAAAAGCCTTCTGATTAATTCTATAGATTCTGTAGCATACTTTTCTGCTTCTGAATATCTACCTTGATTTAATGTGAGAACTGCAATATTACCCAAACTTTTAGCAATATCATAATGATCGCCCTTATGTATCCTTCTGTACATTTCAAGAGATTTGAAAAATAGCGGTTCCGCATCACTGTACCTGCCTTTTTCTTTATATAACACAGCTAAGTTATTCAAATCTGAAGCAACATTATGGTTATCCTTACCTTTATAAATTCTATTCCTCATTTCCAATGATTTATTATAAAATTCTTCAGCATGAGAATATTTTCCCATATTGAAATAAATATAAGCCATATTGTTGTACATAGTCGCAAGATTATTATTGTCGGATTTAAAGATTCGCTGAAACATTTCAGTAGCTTCCTTACAGTATATTTCCGCTTCGGCAAAACGAGATTGGCGCAAAAGTAAAATAGAATAATTGCCTAATCCGTTAGCAAGATCTTCATGGTCTGATTTGAAGAGTCTTCTTCTCATAGCAATAGATTCGAGATGTAATTTATCCGCCTGATCATATTTACCTAAATAATAATATATATTTCCCGTATTGCATATCGTGGAAGCTAATGCTTGGTTATCATCATTATAAAGCCGCCTATACATTGCTAACGACTCAAGATAATACTTTTCAGCTTCTGAAAGATTACCGGAATTCTTGTAAAATAAACCTATGTCGTTCAAAATACTTGCAATGTCTTTATCGTCACCTGGGTAAACTTTTTTGCCTAAATCTAATGCTTCTTTATATTTTGATAGAGCTTCATCGGATTTACCTTTATCGTCTAAAACACCAGCTAAATAACAAGTGGCCGTTACCAAAAGTGGGTGCAAAATTTCGTGTTTTACTGTAAAACTTTCTATGCATTTTTGAAAATAATACTCAGCGCTATCCAACTCTCCCAAATAATAATAAGTTTCACCCATTTTGCTATAAGTTATTCTTGTATTAGTATCATTATTCCTGAATTCATTTTTTGCGTTTTCTAAAGCAAGATATGAAAATTTGAGAGAAGTCTGAAAATCATTTTGCTGAAAATAAAAACCGGCAGAATCGTTTAGAGTTTGCCAGTTCATACCAAATGAAATTGAATGTGAGAGACTCAATGTTATTAAAATTATTAATATACTATGAATTTTTTTCAGTTTGAATTTCATAGAAACTTTATAATTTCTCCAAATTTCGATAATATTTTGTTTGCAATTTAATTCTCTTATTTAACGAAGTTTATTTCAATATTATCAGAGTCATCAATCTTCCAAAAATATTTGCCTTCGTTAATTTTCATCTTCATTGAAGGAGTGAATGTAAATTCAGTTGCATTATATAATTCTTTCATAAAAATTATCATCTTCTTACTATCCAATAGGTAAAACATTTTACCTTGTTTATTCCACTGCAAAGTTAGTTCTTCTTCTAAAAATGCAGTAGATCCATCAGGTGGGAATTGAGGAGGTTCGAAAATTCCCCCTCTTGAAGCAGAAGATAAAGTTGTGTATGCGGAATACCTCTGTATTGTTTCTTTAATACTTGGATCCGGTTTAGAAATTTTAAATTTGAGTAATGTAGGTGTTTTGACAATTTCCTTTATACTAGCATTTTTATTAAAATGCACAATCAGAGACCCGCCGCAGCATATCTTAATTTCATCACCTATCTCAATTATTTTAGATGATTTTTCCTTATCAAAATACTTTTGGTTTATAAAAACTGAGTCCTTAGATCTGACAATTTCTCCAACTTCATCTTGAGCATTAGAAATTGAAAAGCAAAACAATAAAATTAGGCAAGAAATAATTATTTTTCTCATTTTATCCTCAATTATATTTATTTATTATAGTTACATCTCATTTATATCAATTCTAATCTGATGAACTTTCTCGGATTTATAATGTTTTATTAATAAGCTCATCAATGTCAATAATTATCTTTTATGTTACATTTCCTTTTAAGGAAATTGTCTCCAAAGAACTAGTTATAAAAATAATTGGGAAACAACAAAATATACTATCAATAATCATTCCTAAAAAAATATTAGTAATGCTTATTTTATTATAGATAGTATCAATAATTTTATTATTGTTTTGAATCAAATTAAATAATAATAGTCAGGATTCCTCGAAAAATTATGTAGTTATGAGCAATGAAATGGTAGTGACTCACTTAAAAAATGTGGAGTAATTCCTCCATCAGAGTAATGATATTAATTTTTACTTTATATCAGCAATAATAAAAAGTGGGCAATCACTTTGAAATTGCCCACCTGAGATAATTGTTGATCATTATTTCTGTGATTTATTTCTGAAAAACCAGAATTATGGCGAAACTTTAGTACCATTTTGCAAATATACCATTCTTTCTTTTCTGATATTTTTGTCAAATAATCATAGAAAAAACAAACCGCAAATAAACTAAACAGGATAAATACATAAAATATTACTCAAGGTCCTCATTTAGGTTTGAAATTACTTTTTGTTTACTAAGTGCGTCAGTATCATATCTTGGAAGACAGAAATGACAACCATTATATCCACTATCTTTAATTAATTTGGCAGCTTCATTAAGATCCTTACATAATAATTTATTGTGATTGTGCATTAATGATACCCAGTGACAGTCCATTTTATGTATTTCCAAAGTTCTTGTATTAGCAACATGCCAGTTGGGATTAAATCTATAAAGATATCGTAGAGTAACCTTTGATTTATCGGCACTGACAGATAACACTCTGAATGCAATATAGCCGGCAGCTTCGCCTTCCTGAGCCTTGCTAATATAAGTATTTCCGGCAACTGCATTAACACCAAATTTTGTATAGCCTGTATTTGGAATACTTACTGTTTCTAAGTCTGCTTCTCCAATATTTCCTAAATCCACGACTCCCTTTTGCTTCAAGTTGTTTGCCCAAAACTTACCTTGGTAATAATAAAGGTCTCCTCCGATAAATTTTCCTAAGTTGTTAGTAGAAAAGTCGAAACTATCTCCATCCTCCAAAATTGCCTGAAGAAGGTTGTGGGTGTGAAATGCCTTTTGTATATCGTAAAAGTAAGGAAATCCATTCAAGAGATTATTGTCAATATCAGCAGCCCGGTAAAGAGCAGATAACAAGTTGCTTTCATGGGGATCTGAGAAGAAATAATTTCGGGGATAAGTAGAGAGAATCTGATGTGCTTCTAGTATCAGTTGGTCAGCAATTCTTGCTCCGGACTGACCGAAATGATCAATCATTCTTTGACGAAGTACCCAAGCGGCTCCTCCAATTACTGTCCCACCGGTATGGCCTTCAAGGTTGAAATTGTCTTTTCCCTGGTACTGTCTTGTATTGTTCAGATCTCTTGGTGAAGAAGTATAACCTTCTCCATGCCTCGATTCATTCGTAAAACTGCTCGCAAAATAATCTGCAAAACCTTCATCCATAGCATAGGCTTCTGTATAATTGTTTGGCCAACCTATATAACCGTTATACTCGTGGTTAAGCACATTATGGGTGCATTCGTGATAAATAACATCACTGCTTCTTGCGAAGTTGTTAGTGCCAAATGTCATAGGATTACCGGCATATGCATTACTAAAGGAATAGTTCACTTGAGCATTAAACCTGTTTGTACCATCTAAGTTTACCCATGAATATCCTAATTCGGAAAGTAGCCAGTCATGGTAAAGGTTCATATGATAGAATAGATTAATATGGTCTCTGTCTGTGTCTGTCCAGGTTTGGTTACAAGTTCCTCCGGGGTTGTAATTTCTATTCACAACATAATCATTACCATTATTGTCTCGTACTCTAGCATACGGTCCTTCCAGTCTGAAAATTGCTTGATGAGGAAAGAAAATCTCCACCCACCATGGAATATGAGCACTAAATACTCCTGATTGGTTTGTGGTACTATTACCAACACCAAGAATCTCAACGGTATTGTGCTGCAAAGGCATTGTACTTACTGTATCAGTTGGATTGGTTGGATAAATTTCACCTCTTACAGTACCAGAAACCGTAGCTCCGGGGAAATTTGCTGTATAGGAAGAAATAATTTTTCCATCTAAAGCATCCACTATAAAATACTTCTCTGTCTCAGGATTTGTTTGCTCTTCAGATAGTATGAACATCCAAGCAAGATGATGCAAAATTTCCCCATCTTTTATTTCAGGATAAATGATAAGTGTACTATCCTTATCAATCATCTTCTCGGAATATTTTTTTGGATAAGTCTTAGTTGCAATACTTACAGCCTCACTTAGTTTTACCACCGGTTTTGTATTTACTTTTATATCAGGAAGATAATTTGTCAAATAAGAATGAACCTTGCCGTCTTGGGATGTTTCTAAACTAACACAGGCGTCGTAGACAGGAATACCTTTGTAATATTGAGCGTATTTGATATGCCACTTTTTATTGATATTTTTTGCGCTGATAAGTTTTAGGTTTTCAGCATCAACTTTGAAAGTAGTTTTGTGTTCTTTAATAAATTCCTTAAAAGCTGCTTCAAGATTTTCTTTAGTCAAAGGAACTTTTCCTTTTTTTAAAATCGAAGGATAAGAATCTATTTCTAGAACTCTGTTCGGGATTTTAGTGAATGAACTATCTGTTAACCTGGCTTTTTGTCCAAAAGATAATATTGATTTTATTACCTTTTTATTACCCTTAAACATTTCCGGATTTTTTTTAGAATTTTTTTTCATATCAACTCCTACATTTATCTGAAAAAAATTAAATTACAAATTGTTTAATAAAAAGAAAACTTTTAATCTGCAAAGTAATGTTTAACTATAAATACTCCAACAAAATATTGTTAGTTATTTAGTATTTATTGAACTCTCCTTATCTAAAATACAACTTACAAAAATTATATGAATTATCGTAATAATTGATTGAATTTATATCAGTTTAAGATTTATTATCTTGCAAATAATTTAATTATTATCATAAAAAAATATTATTTTTCCTAAGTATAGCAACGAGTAGAGGTTGTACTTAATCTTTTATCCTGCATTTTTGAATGTGTTTCTTCAGTACTTGATTTCCGATTGTTTATTGTCAAGAGTTTAAACTCTTTCGTGGGGATGTAGAGCGACAGATTTAAGATATAAACAATCAATTGCTATTACTTTTGTATTGATCTAATGAGCTGCATGAGTAAGGTCCTCCGTGGTTATTGAGGCAGGCGGTATTGTAATTATTAAGAACTTTCAAGTTGTTAAATAATAGATTACTTTATTCAATGAAAATGAGACTGCGTTACCGGAGGTAGTCCTTACTTTCATTATTTTATCTCTAATTGAAATATAAATAATATAATTACGTTTAGAGCACTATTGACTTAAGAAATTCATTCCTTTTTTGATTAGATTATCCAATCATGTATCCAGCAAAAAAGTAATTGTATCATGTCAGATTATCAATCAAAAAAAATATCAAATGGAAAAATTAGAACAATT
>Ga0154569_114_pt6 | contig 13716 bp, 11 predicted proteins | sample RifGroF2_FD_115998 | JGI IMG/M metagenome (GOLD analysis project Ga0154569, IMG submission 115998) | Ignavibacteria bacterium GWF2_33_9
ATTTTTTAAATTTTCTCGACAAAGTTTATAAAAATTTCAAAAATTATTTAGAAGCAAATACTTGGTTCCAAGATCAGAATTTTGAAACACAATCTGTTGTTGCATATTTTAGCCCGGAATACGGAATAAATGAAAGTTTTCCGGTTTATTCAGGTGGCTTGGGGGTGCTTTCCGGGGACCATTTGAAATCTGCAAGTGATTTGGGATTCCCTTTGATTGGGGTAGGTTTACTTTATCAGCAGGGATATTTCCGTCAAAGAATGAGTTCCAACGGTTGGCAAAATGAACTTTACCCTATGAATGATTTTTACTCACTCCCCATGTTCCTCATTCGTGAAGAAAGCGGGAATCCCCTCACTATCAGCGTAGATATGCCGGATGGCAAAGCATACGCACATGTCTGGAAAATCATAGTAGGTCGGGTTTCTCTCTTTTTGCTTGATACAAATATCGAAGAGAATGCAAACGATACTTATCGTGACATTACTGACCAACTTTATGGAGGGGACAGAGATACTCGCATTCAGCAGGAAATCATTTTAGGAATAGGAGGCATTCGTGCATTACACGCAATGAACATCATGCCGACTGCAATTCACATTAATGAAGGACATGCAGCATTCGCTTTGGTTGAACAAGCACGAATATGCATGGATAAGCTGAGAATTGATTTTTACTCTGCAATTCACATTATACGTGGCAGTTCTATTTTCACAACCCATACACCTGTTCCTGCAGGCAATGAAGCATTCTCGACTAAAAGAATTGAGCATTATTTTAAAAATTATATTGATGGTTTAAAAATAAGTTATTCCGAATTTGTTTCTCTTGGTCAGATCGAACAGGTAAATTACGATGACCATTTCTCAATGACTGTTTTGGGATTGAAACTCACTGGATTCCATAATGGAGTAAGTAAATTGCACGGACTTGTTTCAAAAAAAATGTGGAAGAATATCTGGAAGGATTTTCCGGAAGAGGAAATTCCAATAGAAGCAATCACAAACGGCATTCACACAACTACTTGGCTGGCACGTGAATTCACTGAACTTTTCGACCGCTATTTGAATCCAACGTGGCGAACTGATTTGGATAATCAAGATATATGGGATGGGATTAATTCAATTCCCAATGATGAGATTTGGAGAGAAAAACAACGCAGAAGAATTCGTTTAGTGCTATTCACAAGAGATTATCTGAAGAAAAAACAAGCGGATTTTCTACGTCCGGACCAATTGAATAAAATAAATGAATATCTCGACCCTGATGTGCTCACAATCGGATTTGCACGTAGATTTGCTACTTATAAACGTCCTTTCCTGATTTTCAGCGATATGAAACGACTGAAGCAAATTTTGCAGGATAAAGACAGACCTGTGCAAATTCTCATTGCAGGGAAAGCTCATCCGCACGATACTGAAGGGAAACAGATGATTCAGAACATCATACAGAAAGTTCGAGATTTCGGATTGGAAAATAATGTTGTTTTTCTCGAAGATTACGATATGGTAATTTCACGTCTAATGGTGAAAGGTTGTGATGTCTGGCTTAATAATCCTATTCGCCCGCTCGAAGCAAGCGGCACAAGCGGAATGAAAGCTGCAATAAACGGAACCTTGAATTGTAGTATTCTTGATGGTTGGTGGGATGAGGCATTCGATGGGACGAATGGTTTTGCCATTGGTGGACGTGAGGAGCGTCAACCAAGCACTGATAATGATGTTTTGGAAGCTGAATTGCTTTACGATCTACTGGAAAAACAGTTGATTCCAATTTTTTATGAAAGAGGAATTAATCGTGTTCCGATAAAATGGGTGCAAATGATGAAAAATTCCATGAGAACTATTGCACCACAATTTTCAACTCACCGTATGGTGAAAGATTATGCAAATAAATTTTATTTCAAAGCATTGGAAAACGGCTGGAATTTACGTCAGAATAATGCGAAAGAAGTTTCCGATTACAATCATTGGCGTAATTTTCTCTATAATGAATGGAACAGTATTCACATTTTCAACATAACTACAAATAATGAACATGATGCTTGGCTGGGCAAGGTAATTCAGATTAATGCAGATTTGACAATAGGAAATCTTACTCCAATTGATATTGAAGTTCAGATTTACTATGGCACTATTGATCCCCATACAAATGAGATTATTAATGCCAAAACTGAATTAATGCAATTCGAAGACAATAATAATGGTCCATTGCACTATAGCGGCTCTTATGTCTGCGATACTGTTGGGAAGCAGGGCTTTACAATTCGAGTTGTTCCGAAACATAATATGATGCTCCGTACTTCAGATTTATACTTATGCAAATGGGCTGATTCCATTTAACTTGAAAAACAGGATTTAAAAAATGAGAAAATATGATATTGCGATAGTTGGTGCCACAGGATTGGTGGGACGCACTTTCCAAAAAGTTTTGACTGAAAGAAATTTCCCTATTGATAATATTACCTTTTATGCATCTGAAAGAAGTGCCGGAACAACTTTAAATTTTCTTGGAAAAGATTATACAGTTGTGGAACTAAAAGAAGAAAATATTCACAAATTCGATTTTGCTCTTTTTTCTGCCGGAGGCACCATCAGCAAAGAATTTGCTCCTATTTTTGCAGCAAACGGAACTATTGTGATTGACAATTCTTCTGCATGGCGCATGAATGAAGAATGTCCTTTGGTTGTACCGGAAGTTAATCCCGAGGATTTAGAATGGCATAGAGGAATAATTGCAAATCCGAATTGCTCAACAATTCAGCTGCTGCTTCCACTCAAAGCAATCATGAGAGATTTTGGTTTGAAGAAAGTAGTTGTGTCTACATATCAGTCAATTTCCGGTGCAGGACAGAAAGGATTGGATCAATTATATGCAGAAATGAGCGGAGATTTTTCTAAAACTTCAAAACATCAGATTTATTCGAACACAATGTTTCATGCTGTAGATGAAAATGAACAGGATTGGACAAATGAAGAAATTAAGATGATTAAAGAATCACGTAAAATGCTCCATGATCCTGATTTGGACATAACAGTAACTTGCGTGAGACTGCCTTTGCAAATTGGACATGCAGAAACTGTCTATATTGAAACTAATAAAGAACTCCAAAGAAATCAGATACTTGAATCTTTACTTTCAATGGAAAATTTAATCGTACAGGACGAACTGAATACAGAAACCTATCCGACACCGATGCAAACCGCACATTTGGATGAAGTTTTTGTTGGAAGAATCCGGAAAGACCTCAACAATCCTCATGCTTTTTGGATGTGGGTAGTTGCAAATAATATTCGCAAAGGTGCTGCAACAAATGCTGTTCAAATTGCTGAAAAAATGATTGAAATGAAATTGTTGTAAGTCTTTATTAATGAAATCAATTACTAAATTATAAGAAAAAATTAAAAAAACAGCCGGTTTTCCACATTTTTTCTTCTAAAATTTGGTAATTACAAATAAAACAATTAATTTTGTATTCTTTAAATTTTTGCAAATAGCATATTTGCATTATTATTTTTATTTCTGAAAAATAGATAAAATAGGTAAAAGATGAATTATACAGGACCTAAGGTCAAATTATCAAGAAAAATTGGCGTGAATATCACAGCTAAAGCAGGCAAATATGCCACAAAAAAACCTTATCCACCGGGACAACATGGTCCTAATAAAAGAAGAGCAAAGCAATCTGACTTTGGTAAACAGCTTTTAGAAAAACAGAAACTTCGCTTGCAATATAATGTAACTGAAAAGCAAATGTCAAATTATTACAAAAAAGCTTCCAAACTTACTGGTAATACTGCCGACTTTTTGGTGCAATTGCTCGAAACTCGTTTGGACGCTGTTTTATTCCGTTCAGGAATTGCTCGTTCACTTTATCAGGCAAAACAACTTATTTCACACGGCCATATTTTAGTTAATGGAAGAAAAGTTGACATTTCTTCTTATCAATTGAAAGCTAATAATGTGATTACCGTAAAAGAGAAATCACGCAAATTAGCTGATGTTCAGGATAATATCCGCAATACTAACAATCCTGCATATATAGAAGTATCCAAAGTTGATTTTTCAGCAAAATTACTTTATGTTCCTGCAGTTGAAGAAATTCCTGTTCAGTCCGAAACTTCACTCGTTGTGGAATATTACTCACGTTAAGAAGTAATTATTCAGATTCTTCCCGATTAGTATCACTGATATTAATCGGGATTTTTTTTTATGCTTTTATTATGAACTTTATTCTTAATTTTGCAGATATTATACCGGAAACTTCCTATGTTAAAAAAAATAGAAACAATTGTAGTTATTATCTTATTTGTGTTTCTTGCATTTGTTAATGCTTCAGCTGAAAAATCAGACAAAAATTCAGAAACAATCAAAAATAAACAAAGTGGAACAATATCAAATCAGATTTTTAATTTAGAATTTGCAGGGGATATCGTAATTAATGAATTGATGGCAGATAATAATGCTACAATAACAGATCCTGATGGTGGTTATGCCGATTGGATTGAACTGCATAATATCGGTGATGTGATTGTTGACTTGGGAGGCAAATATCTCAGCGACAAAGCTGACAATTTAACTAAATGGCAATTCCCGATAGGAAGCACAATAGAACCAAATGGATATTTGCTCGTTTGGTGCGACGAAGATATGACTCAACAAGGACTGCATGCAAACTTCAAATTCAGTATGGATGGCGAAGCTGCTTTCCTCGTTGATAATGACGGTACTACAATTTTGGATATGGTAGAATTCGGACCACAAACTACTGATGTTTCATACGGCAGATACCCCAACGGAACAGGAGAATTTGAATTTTTGGTGCCAACTCCAGGTGCGAGGAATATTGCAGTGGGTGTAGATGACTTTTCTGCTGAATTGTCCTTGTCTCCTAATCCTGCAGCAGATTATTTTGATATTTCTCTTGGAACTATCTCCGGCGATAGTATTCAGCCTCAAGATATTACAATATATAATTCGCTTGGCCAACTCGTAAAAATCAGTCTAAAGCAAACATTCCCCTGCCGAATTGAAATTTCAGCACTGCCGCCCGGAATGTATTTCGTAAGATTCGGTACAACAAATATAAAATTTATTAAGTTGTGATATAATTTAAACTAATGTGAAAACACCTCTCGGGGGGAGTGTGTTTGTTGGATTATTTCATTTTTTGTAATTTGCAATCTATTTTTTTACACAAAAATCACAAATCAAATGGGCAAAATAGGACAAATGCCAAGTTTCGAGACTATTGATGATTACATCGCAAGTCAACCAACCGAGGCACAAAAAGTATTGCATGAGCTGAGGACTTTGATTAAATCGGCAGCACCTGAAGCAGAAGAGCTATTGAATTACAAAGTGCCTTCATTCAATTTAGTGCCGGGTGGAAAGCGGGACCAGCAAATTATGATGGCTGCTTATGCCAAATTTGTGGGATTTTATCCATTCCCTACCACAATGAAAAAATTTTCCGATGAATTAAAAGAATTTAAGCAAGGGAAAGGTTCAGTGCAGTTTCCATACGACAAACCATTGCCGAAGGAATTGATTATTCGAATGGTAAAATTCAGATTAGAGGAGCTGCAAAATAATCAAAAGTGATAAAGCGTAGTTGATTTTAACTAAGTAAGATAATGAACTATTTTTTGTAATTAGCAATCTATTATTTATACAAAAATCACAAATCAAATATGCAAAAAAGAATGAAATACTTAAAAAGCTCTTGCTCAGGAAATACACCCCTGGCAGCGAGCATAAATATCAATATATAGTAGGCTGAACAAATAAGAGGGAAATATTTTTGGGAGAGTAATAAAATTGCAGTTCGCTTTAGCGAACTGACAAAATAAATATTACTTTGATTAGCTTTATCCACATTCCGTCACTTAAAAGTGACGGCAATTCAAACAGCCTCGATTCCTGCATTCGCAGGAATGACAGACTAAAGAACTTTCACTATCACTTTCACTTTCACAAAAAAAGAACATACATGCGTGTTACATACAAAGCCATTTTATAAACTTGATAAACTTGATGAACTTTTTCACTTCTGTATTTCGTTCCAGATGCGGACACTTTCGAATATGACAATTCCTGCAGCTACAGACACGTTTAAGGAATGCTTCAACCCGAACATCGGGATTTCAAGAGAATCGTCGCAGGCGTCAATTACGGCGTCATCTATGCCGCTTATCTCATTGCCAAGCACAAGCGTTAGCGGATAATCTGCTAAAACCAAATCTGTGTATAGTTTTTTCTTGTCAGTCAATTCCACAGCAAATACTTTTCTGCCTGAATCTTTTTCGTGCTGTATTGCCTTCAGTATATCTTTTTCGTAAGTCCAGGGTACTGTTTCCAGCGAACCAAGAGCAGTTTTGGATATTTCCTTAGAGGGCGGATGTGGAGTGAAACCGCAGAGCGTCATCCCCGAAACCAGAGCAGAATCGGATGTGCGGAAAATTGAACCAACATTGTATGAACTGCGAATATTATGCAAAATTACGTGGACCGGATGACGCAGAGTTTCCTTCACAGTATCTACTGTATGCCTTTCTGCAAGTATTTCTTCGTAAAGTAATTTTCTCATTTTTTTATATTTCCTGGAAAGTTTCTTTATCTATCCATCCGATATTTCCGTTGGCAATTTTAATTTTTGTCCAATGTCCCAAATTATCAATTATCATAAACTTAGTTCCTTCATGCAGGATGAATGCATCGAGCGCCTCCGAATCCGGTGAGCTTTTCACATAAACAGACGGAGTGAGGATAATTCCTTCATTTGTTTCCTTCAGAAAATGATTCGACTGATATGCCAGATAAAATGAAGATGCCGCAATGAGGAAAAATAATAGAACAAAACCAAATGACACTTTTTTCAGAAATGCTTTATTACTCACAATGAGAAATCCAACGAAGATAACTGCAATCCAGATGAACAAAATTCCCCACCAGGAGAAAGTATCTGTTTCATGCGATTTGGCAATTCCATTCAAATATGAAAAGAGAAAAAATTCCGGTAGCGGTTTAATTTTATCAACGATTTTCAGATTTGCAATTTTCAGATTCAAATTAATACTTTCGTCGGAAGGAGCTAATCTTTTCGCTTTCTCGAAGTTCAAAATAGCTTTACCGTAATTTTTCAGTCGGAATTGGCAATTTCCGAGATTATAGTAAACGTTAGCAGAAACAAAGCCATTTTTGATGATATCTTGGTAAAGCAGTGCTGCTCCCTTGAAATCTTCCTTCATATATGCATTGTTTGCTTTACGGAAAGCTTCATTTGCATTAATTTCATCTGAAGCAAAAGTAAAGTTTTGAATTAAAATGTTTAATATGAATAATAAAAATATCTTTTTCATTTCAATTTCACCTCCAAATCAGATATTACGGTTTCTGCTTCATCGTAAAGTGTATGCAAATTATCATCAACGGCATTAGGTGCATAGCGGGCAAATTCGCATTTATCCAGCAATTCGATCACAGTTGCCACTAACTCCTCGCTTGCTTTTTTCGATTTCAGTATTCCGTCTATATTATCACGAGTTAATTTTGAAACTTGTATGGAAAATTTATCAGCCAAAAAGCCCCAAATAGCTCGGTTAATTTCTTCAGTAAACTTAGCATATTCTTTGGAGAGCAAGAACATTTTTGCGCTCTTCAGCCTCTGCTGAGCTATTTTTCGAGCTTTACTTCTACGATATAATGATTGATTTTCTTCATTTTCCTTTTGCTTTCTTCTCCAAAGTAAAAAGAGAATTAGGAGCGGAAGCGGTAATACCGCAAGTAATAAGAAAATCCCGGACATATAAAATGTTTCGGTATTCTTGTTTTCTCCCATATCAGTCATAATGAAATCAATATCCTGATTTAGCAGTTTCACATCTTCTTTGTTTACACCGGAAATCGTAAAGGATTTATTATCTCCTTCAGTAACTTGAAGTTGCAATTCATCAGTACTATGAGTTTCATATTTTTTGGTTGCAAGGTCGAAAAACGTAAATTCCATTGGAGGAATCTTATATTCTCCTTTAGCCTGAGGAATAATAATATAATCAAAAATCAAATCACCCTGTACATTGGAACTTGTGATTTGAGTATTATCGGACATTTTAGGTTCATATACTTCGAAATTACCCTGTAAATCGAGTTTTGGAGCATCGAGTAATTTCAGATTACCGCTTCCGGAAATTTTCACTTTGTAAGTTACTGCTTCTCCGGCTCTTACAGCATTTTTGTCGAGCCAGGAATTAATTTGGAATTTCCCAACAGCATTTGTGAAAGTAGCAGGAGCACCAGCAGGCAGATCTTTTACGTTAATTTCAATAGTTGGGGATTTCACAACTGTCTCGAAATCTTTATAATTCCCCCCGAAGAAAGAATCATTAAAAAAATCATCGAAAAAATTGCCAAAAGCATCATTTCGCCGCTGACGTCTACTACCCTGCACCTGAAGTCTTACATTTGCTTTAAAATCATATGAATCAACTTTTAATTTGCCAATTTGCTGCGGGAAAAGTAATACTTTCTTGATTGTTGCAGTTCGGAAAGTTTGACCACTCACATTTTCCAAACCATATTTCACTTCGCCCAAGTTATATTCCTGATTCCAGAAACCATTCAACTGTGGTATTTTATCTGGAGATAATTGCAAAATCTGCAATTGTGGATGCATATACAATTTATAAGTTGCAACAACCGGTTCGCCAACGTAAACATTTGTTTTGTCCACATTGACTTTAATTTTCAAATTATCATTAATAATATTAATTGCTTGTTTATTTTGCTCCTTTTCAGCTTGTTTCTGCTGATTCATTTGGTCAAGTCTTGCCTGACTAGGCTTTTGAACGGAAATCTGAACAGAATTGGATTGAATTTTATTCCCGTTATAAGTTAATGTGGCTCCGTCGATTTTGAAATTGCCTTCTTTTGTGGCTTCGAGAACATAAGTCCAGGAAATGGAGCGAGACACCTGCCCGTTTACCCATTGCATATTCTGAGAAGTAGAAGGTCCGGCTAATACATTGAATCCGGCAAAACTTGGTGCCTTAAAATTGCCGGCATCTACATCAATTGAAAAACTAACCTGAAATCTGTCTCCTACTGTAACCACATCTGGTTGGGCTACAGCTCTGAAATTTTCCGCTGAAAGTTTGCCTGATAATAAAACTGCAAACAATATTATAAAAATTGATACTTTTCGCATAAGGAAATTAATTCATTTATGAGAATAATTTTTGTAGGTTTTTAGACGAATTATATTAATTATAATATAACAAGGATATAGATTTTTTGAAATAATTATTCACCGATAATTTTAACGAGTACTCTCTTACGGCGCTTTCCATCAAATTCCCCATAAAATATTTGTTCCCATGGCCCAAAGTCAAGTTTGCCTTTGGTAACTGCCACACATACTTCACGACCCATTACCTGTCGCTTAAGATGAGCATCCGCATTATCCTCATAACCATTGTGACGGTATTGCGAATAGGGTTTTTCGGGTGCTAATTTTTCCAGCCATACTTCAAAATCATTATGCAGACCGGTTTCATCGTCATTGATAAAAACACTTGCAGTAATATGCATTGCGTTCACAAGGAGAATTCCTTCCTGAATTCCACTTTCTAACAGGCAATCATCCACATAAGGAGTAATATTGATATATTCTCTTCTGGACTGAGTATTGAACCAAAGTTCTTTTCTGTAAGATTTCATTTATTCTTGTCCTAATATTTCAATTTCAACGTCTGCAACACCATCACGCAGCATTCCAATTTGTTCTGCAGCAGAACGAGATAAATCCAACACTCTGCCTGCTACAAACGGACCACGATCATTGACTCGTACAATTACTTCTTTCTGATTTTTCAGATTTCTTACTTTCAACATTGTACCAAATGGCAAATCTCTGTGAGCTGCTGTTAATTTTCTTTGTTGGAAAATTTCACCATTTGCTGTTCTGCGAGATTCGAATTGGTCTCCATAATAAGATGCTTTACCGGTAAAAGACTTAGGAAAATATGAATAACTCTCAATATCATTGTTTTGCGATGAATTTTCTTTGTTTTGAGCAGCTTTTGTGTATCTGGGCGGAACCACGTTATTGCTAAAACGCACAATTGATGAACAACTAGTGAGAAGTACAAGCGAAATAACCGTAAAAGCAAATTTATTTACTATATTCATATTAATTTAATATTTATCATTTATGAATATAGCAAATACTTTGCCAAAAAAAAAGAAGGGCTGTCCTTTCGGTCAGCCCTTCCTTATCTCTGCAAGTGGAGAGATATATTTTTAGTTATTATTTAACAACATTAATCTTCTTGATATAAGAATTGCCGTCAATAGTAATCACTACATTATAAACACCCGAAGCATAGTCAACAGCATTAATTTGGATATGATTATTACCTGCATTCATTGTTGAATTATGCAATGTATTAACCAAAGTACCTGCCATATTAAAGATATTAATAGTAACTTCGCTTGCAACCGACAAGTTAATGTCGAATGAAGAAACTGATTGAACAGGATTTGGTTCAATTTCAGTCATAGAAACTTGATTATCACCATTCAGAATCTGAACAGGAACTTCATTGCTATAATTGAAAGAACCATCTTTATCAATCATTTTCAGTCTGTAAATATAGGAATGACCAAGAACAACATTCTTATCAACGAATGGTCCGTAATGAGTGATTGAAGCAACGCCACCACGAGCATATTCTTCACCGATTTTCACAAATGATTTACTAAATACATCATCAGTTCTTTCGATATCGAAACGTGAAGAATTTAATTCGCTGGAAGTAATCCAGTTCAAATTAACTGCATTATTTAATGCTTCTGCGTTGAATGAGAGCAATTCGACAGGTACAACATAACCTTCATTAGCTTCAGCGAAGTCAACAATTGTACGAAGTACTTTTTCGATATTACCCCAATGACGCCATTCTACACCTAATAACGCTAAGTTATATTCAACTGCATTTGTTGTTACAGCTCCAATTCGATCTGATTCAGGAACTAATTTAAAGCTCGGATAAAGCATAGTATCAAACCAAACACTATCGAGTAGCATACCAATACGAGGCACACCAATACCGGGAACATTAATATCGAATTTGCCTGGTATAGGATAATTATCCGGATATAAATCCCAACGTAAGTTTTCACTATAAGTTTCCAAGGTTGGATAAGTTTCCAATCTACCAATGTAAACACCTGTTAAACCGTAACCGGCATAATTTGGTGTTGCACCTTTGAATGGAGTGTTAGGATTTGCCGGAATAGCATGTATGTATGAATCAAATGAGCTGAATACCGGTTCATTATTACGAACGAAGTCCTGTGAACTTATGAAGACGTTTTTCTTCAAACCTGTCAAAGCATCACCAGAATTCAAGAAACCGATAAATTGATCATATTCGTATGGAGAAAGTATATTATCAGTAAGTCCGCCATCCAAATATTGATCATGTCCATCAACCCAGAACATTGTTTTGTACATATCGTAGTTAATTGATCTGCGTTCCCATGCTTTTCTGTCGAATATGTCATAATCAATTCGAGGATCTTCCAAATCAAGGTTACGATACCATCCTAATTTGAACAAACCTGCAACTAAAGTATCTAAGTTAAGATTTGCAGCAATAAGGTTAGGATCTGCAGGGAAGTTTGCAGGATCTAAATCTTGCCAGTATTCTGTTGAAAGCAACATTTTGTAACGTGAACGCATTAAGAAATAACGTGCATTTGTTGTAATTTGATTATTCCAATTGTTTTCGTCATATTGAATAGAGATACGGAATTGATAACGTGGTGAAACGTTTCCGAACATTTTAACGAAAGCTGCAGGAATATTAGTATATTCTTCAGGAGTACCAATAAAATCGCTATATGCTTTTGGAGCAAAATCAGGAGCCACACCATCTGCTAAATTGAAGGAAATTTCACGAATTTCACCTGGAGTCAAATTATTGATGGAAGTTGTAGCAACCATAACCAATGCACCGTCTTCAAAACGATTCATATTGGATTCTTTCCAAATTTCCAATTTTGCAGTCAATCCTGATTGCTGAATTGTGCCATTGTTGCGGATTTGTGCTTTCACATCAACAGGAATCTGTGTCATTATGTATTGTGCATCACTGAATGAATAACCGTCAGTTGCTCTGTAAACATTTGGTTCGTTGAAATTAAGCAATTCCACGTCAACGATGTATGGTTTACCTGAGAATTGTTCTGCACCAATATCATAACGATGACCGGCAGAACCTCTGAGGTTACCATCTATGTCAATAGTATTATAATCAATTGCAACACCACGACCTTCAAGTGAAGAACCAAATGGTACCGGATTTGTTTTAGTACGTAATTTTGATGGGATATCAACTGTTAATTCTAAATCATTAAGGAAATTATAGATACTCACTGAATTATTATCAGTTTTAGCCCATGCTCTCCATTGATCTAATCTGGAAAATTCTTTTGCACCACCGAATTCATAAATTGAACCATCGGTGTTTGTTTGAATAAATCTTGCCATATCAGATGAAGAATTTTGAGTCCAATATATGTTATTTTGGAAATTAACGCCTGCATCAGCCGGTAAAGGATTATAATAAAATACTGCGGCACTCATTGGATTAGTTGTCTGTGACAATTGATCTGAAATGGAAACAGCATTGTTAATAACTTCAGTATTTTCTACCTGAGCAAGAGCAATACAGAAGATTTCGCCATTATTGTTTACGAATTCTTCATTAACATCATCCAAAATGATTGTGTTATTGGAAATTTTGTTGTTTGTTAAGTAATAGTCATTTCTATTAGGCTCATTTGATAACATATCATAACCTAATAAAGTTTGACGTGATGGCAACAAAGCAATACCAACCTGATTTGTGTAATCATTGACTACATTGATATCACGAACTATATTATTCACGATTGTGAAATTGTCATCGGTTTCAGGGAAGAATTGTAATTCAGAACCTGTTCCGAAATCAAATCCGTACTGTTCTGCAAAAATACCAAATGAATTCACCGGTGCTTTCACATTACTGATTTCGTTTCCATCAATCAACATATTTAAGTTGTGATAACCAAAATTTGATTTGGTTGCTTTACCGCCAAGTAAAATACCTGCAGCAGTACGATTTGTATTATTTACATTATCAATTCTGTTATTTTTGATAACTGAATTATCTGCAAATCCTACATAGACACCTGCATAACCAACAGCTGTAATTTTGTTGTTTGCAATAGTATTTCCATTATTATAATAAGTAATAATATAGTCTGACAAAGGTTGTTTGAGAATACCAATACCTAAATCAACTACACCATAACCGAAACCGGAAATAGTATTATATTCGAATAAATTATTCACGTTAGCTAATGTATCCACTGCGTATGTGTTTCCACCTGTTTTTTCATCATAAGGTGAAGAAGAACGCATATAAATAGCAGCTGTTAATCCTTCATTCGGTTGATAATCAAATTCTCTCAAAGCACCTGCAGTGTATTTCATCAATGGAATTTGACCTGTCAGCAAAGGATTTTTATCGGATATAATCAAGTTTCTCAATGTAATATTTCTTGCACCGTTTCCTAAGAAGAATGGAGCACGGAAATTAGCATTTGGTGATTCATTGATTACCTGAATTGTGTTAAGAATACCGCCATCAAAAATAATGTAACCATCAT
>Ga0154569_170_pt1 | contig 13535 bp, 8 predicted proteins | sample RifGroF2_FD_115998 | JGI IMG/M metagenome (GOLD analysis project Ga0154569, IMG submission 115998) | Ignavibacteria bacterium GWF2_33_9
GTAAGTGAGAATAGGGGATAATGCTGCATTGACAAAAGCTAAAGAGATTTTAGACAATGTATAATTAGATTCAACAGAAGCCTGTAAATCAAATACTAATATTGAAAAAGACATTCCTAGCACAACATAAAAAATTGATCGAAACATTTGTGTCCTATTTTGAATATCTCTCACTGTAAAAGCAGCCAAGATACTGGCAAATATAAAAGTTAATGCAAGATTAAAATCATTACCTCTTGCAGCTGCCAACAAAAGAGCAGAAGTAATTGTTGAATAAAATGCGGTTCTTGAATCAAATAGGATTGCTATTAGCATTGCAATTGATGGAACCGGAATTAAATATCCAATAGGATAATTTGATGGTATTTCTACGGTCAACCATGAAAGAAATGCAACTAATAGAAGAGAACCCAATAAGACAATAACCTGAACATTATCTCTGAAAATACTTTTCCTAATGATTACCAAATAAATTAAAATCATAGAAAAAATAATTACAGAATATCCTATATTTCCAAGTACATAACTAGGTGTTAAATAGTTCTCACTCGCCATTTTTTTTGATTCACGGAAAGATTCAATTTTCTGGTTAATTTCCGGTGTAATTTTCTGTCCTTTTTCGACGATTACTTCTCCTGTAAGAACATATCCATCATATTGAGGCACGGATTTTATTGCTAAATCAACTTCAGTATTTGTCAATTCTGTACTGAATTCCAGATTTGGTTTTAATTTATTTTTAAGGATATCTATAAGTAATGGTTCAGTATTTTCAAAAAAGACATTTTTAATGAACTTACTAATTTTTTCTTCAATATTTTCATTTGAAAACAGATATCGTTTTTTTAGATAAATTCTGTTGGTTGGGGTGGTTTCAGCAATGATTTCTGTTGTGGTAATTTTATCTAAGGATTTATCAATATAACCTGCAGAATAAAGATTATCAACAAACGCAGGAATATTTTTAATCATTTTATTAATTTCTTCAAATCTGGTTTTTTCGGGAAATTCCAAAAACATCATTAATAATCTTTGATTTACTTCATATTCTCCAAGATATTTTGTTGTTGGATCTGCTGTTTTTAATTTCTCGAAAATTATCTTTAGTGCACTTTGCAATTTTAGTTCAACTAATGAATTTTCCTTGAATACAGGAAGACTACTATTCTTAGCTTCGGTAATTAGTTTATTATAATCATCTTTTGACTTAAAAATTGGATAAGTATTATCGGCTTTTATTGTTTGATTTTGCCAGGGAGTGCCAATTTGTATATTATGCTGATTAACACGCATTATATTATTATCTAAATGGTAAGTAAATAGAATAGTGCAAATAAAAATTGAAAGACCGATTATTAATAGTTTAACTTGAAATGAATATTTTAAATCACGATTATCGTATCCATGACCATGAGATCTATAATTAAAAATTTTATTAAAAGTTTCCTTATAACCCATATTTTCACCAATTAATGTAACTTTTTCACTGTAAATTCAGTATAATTTATAAATTTGTAAAAATAAATAATTATAAAAATATGAAAAGATTTACTTTCTTAACAATATTTCTTTGTTTTAATTTGATTTTTTTTCCAAATTACTCATTCTCACAGAAAATAATTGAAAGTGAAAACGAAAAATTCAATGAAGTAATTCGAGAAAAAATAAGATTTGATATTGAAAAACAATTTGAAGAAATTATTACTCTTCAAGATAAAGAAAAACAATTTACCTCCAAAATTCAACATCCAATCACAAACAGTGCAGATGCCTTGGAGTCTTTAGTTTCAAGCGATACCGGAGCAGAGTCTGAATTAACAGCTGCAATTAATCCACTTGATTCAAACAATATTATTGTTTCGGTGATGAAACAATCAACGAGTGCACTTACTATTTTAATTTATTATACAAAAGATTTTGGAAAAACGTGGACAAAAAGTACTTTTGCACCTTTACCACCAAGAAGCGATTTATATATTATAGGAGGAGGAGATCCCGTTTGTGCATTTGACAAAGATGGGATTGCTCACCTAACTTGGATTTCTCTAACTTTTAAGTTGAAAGGAAGTCAAATAGATACAATTGGTACTGCTATGCATTATGGATATTCTACTAATGGCGGTGCGAATTGGGTGTATGACTATTATAATTCAGTTTCTCATACCGAAGCTTATTCGCCTGGCGCTTTTAATATCAGCAGATTATCATTCTTTGATGACAAACAATGGCTGGCTGCAGATTTAAACCCGACTTCACCATATTATAACAATATTTACATTTCTCTTTCCAGATTTATTATGTCTCAGTCCAGTGGAGCAAAAATTATTGGATTTACAAAAGAAGATGGTAATTTCTTTTTTAGAGAAAATGAAGTTTCTATCTCAAATGAACCTTCGTCCCAATTAAATGCGCATCAATTTTCTGCAAATTCTATTGCTGCAAATGGAAGAATTATAGTAACTTATTACGCAAGCAACAATAATAAAAACTATATATATGCAAATTATTCGGATGATGGGGGAAAAACATATTCAAGTAATCCTACATTAATTTCCGAGTTCAAATTTGTAAATTCCAGATTAATTTCATCAAATACAAAGGATACTATTATTGGAGTTGATTTTTCTAGAGTATATCCTTCTATTTACAATGCTTCTGACAATAATCCTGAAAGTAAATACTATGGTAATTCTTATGTGGTTTGGAGTGCTTATGGTACAACATCAGTTTCCAAAACAGGATTTAATGTTTACATGGCAGTAAGTACCGACAAAGGAAATACTTGGAGCGAACCATTTGAATTAAGTAAGGAACCTCAAACAGGAGATCAAGACCAATTTTACCCCGCAATAACTGTAAATCCGAATGGGACAGTAATTGCTTCATGGTATGAACAAGGTGTAAATAATGTGAAATCACTCACCAATTATGTTACTGCTTTTTCATTTGATGGTGGATTGACTTTCACAAAACCTATACCTGCTAATCAAATTCCTACTGATTTTAGTACAATTGGATATAAAAATAATAAATTCGGAATAGGCGAGTACAATCAAGTGATTTCTACTTCATCTTATGCAATTCCGGTTTGGTGCGATGGCAGAACAGGTTCTGGTGATTTGAATGTTTATGCTGCATTTATTCCTTTAAATGATGAAACTTCAGTTGAAAGAATTGTCAATTTTGGAGACAACTCTTTTAATTTAAATATTTTCCCTAATCCAACAACCGATAAAATTAACATTCAGTTACAAAATAGTTCAGAAAGTAATTCAACAAATATTCGTATTTCAAATTTGAAAGGCGAATGTCTGCTAGAATCTAATACTTTGAATAAGGAACTTGAAATTGAATGCACAAATTTGACAAGTGGAGTATATTATCTGGAAGCAGAAAACAACGGGAAAAGAGCAATTCAGAAATTTATAATTAAAAAGTAATCAATTTGCAAAATTTAAAAAAATCAAAAAAGATTAATTAAGTTTAAAAAAAAATTCGTAATTTTGTAATTCTATAAATTTTAAATGTGGAAATATGGCACATCATAAGTCAGCGTTAAAGAGGATACGTCAATCAAGAAAGGCTCGTATCTACAATAGACAAAACAAAAAAGTATTAAAATTTGCTTTGCGTTCTGTAAAAGAAGCAACAACTTTCGAAGATGCTGTTGCTAAATATCAAAAAGCTACTAGTGTTTTAGATAGAGTAGCTGCTAAAGGTATTATCCATAAAAATAATGCAGCTCATCAAAAATCAGCACTTGCTAAATTTGTTAAGAAATTAGATCCTAGCTTAAATTAAAATTAGAGCACCCGTAGCTCAATTGGATAGAGTACTTGACTACGGATCAAGTGGTTGGGAGTTCGAATCTCTCCGGGTGTGCTTTTTTTTGCGGAAATGGTGAAATTGGCAGACACGCCATCTTGAGGGGGTGGTGCCCTATGGGCATGGGGGTTCAAGTCCCCCTTTCCGCACACAACAGAAACAGCAGTGATGCTGTTTTTTATTTATCATCTAAGCTTCATCCAAATTAATACCTCGTGAATCCCAATTCCATCCAAATTCAAAATGATTATTATTGAAATCTTTATCATAAATTAAAGTTGCTGGAATTACTGAATAAGTTGGTGGATTTGTTGTATAATCAATATGATTTCTATCTTGATCCATCATAGAATTATAATCAAAACCATTAGAATTCACGACTTGATTAATTAGATAGTCATTTTCACAATGCCACGACCTGATGAACTTTGTCTGCTTAAAGTAATTTATTGTTTCAGGAGATAAAAACACATTTGGTTGTCCTAATACGTTATATGTTTGTTGAGCTGGCTCTAAGTCTTGTCCAATCATTTCAACTGTTAGGATAAGTAATATCAATAGAAATTGAAAGATTTTCATGATTTACCTCAACTTTTACTTAATTACATTGAATTTAGAAGAAAATTCATTTCCACTTGATTTTACTTTCAATAAATAAAATCCAGATGGTAATGATAATTGAATTTCAATGTGATTATCGACTACAATTAATTCTTTCATAACAATTAATTGTTTTCCTACAGTATCAGAAATTATTAGTTCATCGATACTGGCGATGTTATTCGTTGATATTTGCAAGGAGTTGTTTGAATATTGAATATTTTGTATTCCTGATTTTTCGATATCCCCAGAATTCACATCGACAGTTCTCCATCGGTCTGAATAAAGAAATATATCGTAGGTTTGCCAAAGAAGTAGTTTATTGTCATTTAGAATAATTGTCCTTCCGCAATTATTGATTTCGAAAATAGGAATATTATTCTCTTTTTGGTAAAATGTTGTTATTGGTTTTATACAACCTGCGGAGGGTATCCATATTTTTTCATCACTTGAAAAAGAACAGCTATTTTTATTTCTACCCCAATTGTATTTCTGTAAATTCTGTAAATTAATTACATCTAATCCATTATAACTGTCAAAAGTAACTGAAATATAGGTATTTAATGGAGAAAATTTTAATGCTGAAATCATGGAATCCCAAGTATGTGGTAATTTTGTTATTAAGTCAAATGTGTTTGCATCATAGATTTTAACTCTGGAAAATCCATCACTTCCATAAGTTCCTACTGCAAATATTGTTCCATCTTGAGAGAGAGTTAATGCAAATACATTACCTTCAGAATCAACAGAATTAATAATTCTGTTTTCTTGATAATTGTATTTTACAAACTTCCCTTTATAAAGTCCAAATATTTCTTGATTTGTACTTGGATAAAACATCAATGAAATTGGTGGTTCTAGTTTCCCTTTCTTTACTATTGTTGTATAATCAAGGATTTGAATTTCTTCAGTAAAATTTCCATCTTTAAAAATTAAGTCTATAAAAATTTCACTGCCGTCATTACTTAAAGCAATGCCCACTACATTACTATTTGAATCGCAGGTAATTTTTCTAAGCAAATTCCCGTTTTTAACATCATATTCGAAAATATTATTCCATTTACCAATAAGTATGTTTGAATTGATAGGATGTATGGCAATTGCATCCACTCCATTTCCTTCTGCAACGTTTTCTATCTTCCATAGTAAGTCGTTATCCCCGTTAGGTATTACTTGAGAGTTAAGATTGAAAGAAATAGAGAGAAATAGCACCAAAGAAGCAATTAAACTCAAAAACGAGTTGAATTTTAATGAATTAATCATAACATTTACCTTTTATTTATTTTATTTTCTTTACATCTTTCTTATTTTGCATTTTCATATAACTATAATAACAATTTAAAACCAATTTTGTAACACAAAAACTCAATTATTTTTTTTCTTTTATTAATTAATATTAACCGTACCTCTCAAGACAATTACCGGTTAAAGCTCTCAAGAAACCAACGAAAATGCTAAATTTTAAACTATTTTTCAACATTCTTAAAAATATTAATATATTTTAATTTTAAGTAGTTATTAGAATCTATTAATATCTTTTTATTTATGATTCATTATATTGACTTTTGATTTGTATCGCATGGAGTTGAGCTATTGTAATTCTGATTTACATATCCTCGTAATTGATAGAGTATCCCATTATCTGCATTATCACAATAACAAATTCCATTGAAAACTAAATATACAATTGTTTTCATAACACTGTCTCTCATTTCATGTCTTGCTACATATTTAGCTGCACTTTGATTCATTAATTGCAAATCTTCTTCTGTACAAGGGTGCAAAGTTGTGTCTATTGGTGGTTTGGTATAATCTGAAATTGTAGAATAATCCCACACCATCGAATCAAGTGTTGTTGCTATTCCTGATGCGAACATTGGATTAGTACTAATTAATGAATCGCAATTTGTTCCGGTATATTCTAATATTGTTGTGAGATATGTAGGTTTTTGTTGTGAAATTGGTGAAGGTGAAATTAAAATTTCTTTTGGAACATCAACAGTTTTAAAAATATACTTTAATATCATAATTTTACCTTGTCCAGGAAGTAATTTCATTCTCAAATGCAATGTGTCTCTTTGGTTTATAAATGGATAATAATTACTTATTAAGTTATTGTATGGTTCCTGCATAAACCAATCTGGCATTTTACACCCTAGTTCATCAATTCTTAAACCAATACTCGGTTCATTATCCTTCCATTTTACAGGATTTTTTGCTGATGGTACAGTTTTATAACTACAATATATAGGAAGTACAATTTCACGTGCACCAAGTCTTTGCCACCAAAAATCTATATTACATTGACGAAACCATTCAGGAAAAGGATTATCATTAATACACTCATTACCATAATTAACCATATAATCAAATGTTGATGTTGAAATAAATCCATAATTGAAACTCTGAATTAATGGGTCAGTTCGTCTATTAATTATTCCAAAAAGCGGTTTACCATTTAATTTATATTCGTAATTGATAGAATTTTGTTCGCAAGGATAAGAATATAAAGTAACATCATAAAAACCACTGTCAATGGTTGTATGCTGTTCATAAAGTGGATTCCCATTTTCTACTCTATTTAATGGTCTAGTTTTTATGTTATTAATATCAATATAGAAATTCATGAGGTTAGAGTAAATACTACTAGGATTTTGCTTATATAATTCTAAGAAACCTTTACCATACCATGCTTGCAATTTTAAATTCATCAAGGTATTTTCGTTTGCCTTTATCCATTTGTGAATTTTGTTAATTTCTGTTCTTGCTGACTTAAGTCCTATGAAAATATTATCTTTATCGATATCCATAGTCGAAAAATCATAGGATGAATTATTAAAATGATCATCAAAACCATTAGGGTCGGATACATTCTGATTATCATTTCCTAGAACATAGTCTCCACCTAAATCTTCTGAATAAAGTAATTCGTCTCCTGTTAAAGATGTTGTTAAGTTTTGTGGTTGCAAACCTAGTTCACCAGAGCCATTCCAAAATTTCGCATTTGATGTTTTGAACCAATAAATTAATCCTTTCGCACCTAAATTTATTGCTGTATTTATCATTAATCGGTTTTCTTCTCCTGTACGTGGACGTGCGCCATCCAATGTAAAACTTTCACATTCAATTGAATCTTGAATAATTGGATCATATATTTTCCATATTGCATTAAACCAATTTTCTGATTGAACCCATAAATTTGCCCACCAGGGCTTGTCATTGAAAATTAGTGATGGATTTTGGTAAAAATTGTGAAAAATTTTGTCTTCTATACTAAACAGCAATCCATGACGATAAACATAATTGGTATAATCATTATCAGGATAATCGAAAATATTATAATCATTTATTGGCATTGACTTATTATTATTTGCAAGATATGTTTCGTATGGCGAATCCAATATATTATTAAATCCGACAACATTATTACCTGCATAACCACCTTTATAGTGGAAAAAACTTGGTAAAACTGGTGCATTCTGTCCGGTTTTTATAAATGGATTAAAATTTTCTACATCAAAACGCAAAACATCACCATTCCAATATTCTTTAAATCCTGTAGCATGCAAATAATGGCTTGGCATATTGTTGTGAACATAAGTTTCAAGACCAGCTAAAGTATCTACCAGCATATTATAATAACGATTTGCTAACCACATCGAAGGAATCATTTCGTCATCTGCATAAAATCTATACAATTTAGGATATGTCGGATTCGTCCCAATGTTATCGGTTTTTACTTTTTCGAGTAAATTTTCAACAGCATTTTTTATAGTTAAATCATAATATCCCCTTAAAACACGCTGACAGCGGGGTGTTTCAAGCCGTATCCAATCTATAGCAATGTCTAAGTTGCCGTAATAAGTTACTTCTACGTCAAAACTTGTTATATAATCTTTATACTGATACCGGTTTTCGTGCCAAACATTTTTTAATCGTGGATTATTTTGAAAAGAACCATCCCATAATGTATCACCTGTAAATCCTGCAAATGCAGAGATTGTAATATCACTTCCTGAACTAACAATAAGCATTTTGCCAGTTATTGCTATAATGTTTGCACTCCTTTCTTCTAAAGCTTTTGCATAACCCCTGAAATCATTATTTACTGTGCTATTAATGGCATGAGTAAGAGTTGTCTCATAATTTGGTAATGAATCAAATTTAACATAATCATTTGTTGTTGATGAGACCTCCTTTAAAGTTGAATCATTATAATGAGTAAAGACATAAGGAATTTTAATTACTAAAATAGTGTCGTTAAGATGATTATATATATCTTCGCTATTTAATGCTCTCAAATTGATTGAACAATACCATTGTTTACCATTAAAGGGATGGAATGAATCAATATCTATTTCTGAATTTTCACTTTCATGTATACCTAATGTAATATCATTTGTAATGCCAATATCATTGCCACAATAATCCAGCCATTTCAAAATATTACCTTTCCAAATATCTTTTAAAACAAGTGTTGGAGAAGAAACTGAATTATTATGTAGAATAAATCTACTGAAATCATCACCCGAAGAAACAGTGTCGCCAACTGTTTTGTACGTCCAAGCGAAAACTGCACCTGTTATATCTCCAAATCTCGGTTTGAAATTTTCGGTAGAATCAACCGTAATGGTCGGTTCTAAATGCAGACAATGAGCATTAAGAATATAATTTTGATTATGACCTGATACAATTTTGTAAGTTGGGTCTTCATTAGGGGGTTGAATTAATAACAAATTATGTTTTACATCAGTTTGAGTAAATGGGAAGTCGTGGTATGTGTTCATTTGTAATGCATTATCAAGAGCTGCACCTTTTGAAGACCAATTCCATCCTAAAATATAAGGGGAATTTCCATGGTAAATATAATCCCAATAACACGTAGGAATGTTATTTTGAATTAAATAATCAAATTTTGGTGGATTAATCAAGTCTTGTGCAAATAAATTTACACTTATAATGGAAATTAAAATTGTTCCCAAAACAATTGAATTTTTCATTGCATCACCTACCTATTTACAATTAATTTAAAAGTAAGTAATGTAGATTGATTTCTTATAGTCAAGAAATAACTCCCGGGGGTGAGCCAGCTAACATTTAATGGAATATTTTGTTCTCCTGAGTTCAAGAAGTTATCGTAAACAGTTTTAAGCATTTTTCCAGTTATATCGGTTATATTGATTACAATTTGACCTGAATCTTTCAAAATAAAACTGAGATTAATTTCTCCGGTAGTTGGATTTGGATAAAGAATCTTATTATTGTCAGGTTCTGGTATAACATTATCTCCTCCCCATCTTGCATACCATTTTGCTAAATATCCTCCTATGGAATTAATAATATACTGCCCATCGTGGCTTAATGCGATACAATTTGATGTTCCACTTGAATATTGATACACTTTTTCTCTTTTTTCAATATCCCATATAGTAATTGTTGGTGAAGTAACCAAATACTTATCGTCAGGAGAGAATTCAAGACCTGAAACTGTAAGTATATTTAATGGCAATGTGAATAATAGCTCTCCTGATTCAGTATCGTGAATTTCGATTCCATTTGTTCCGCTCACTCCTATTATCATGTACTTACAGGTATTTGATAAAAATATATAGTCATTTGTGATTATATTTATAGAGTCCTTGGTTTTAAAATCATAAATTAATGTTTGTTGTTTAGTTGTATAGTATTCAGGTTTATCCGGTGTACTTGGATCGTGGTATTTTCTCCAAAGCCGAACATATATCTTAGAATTATCGCAATTAAATGAAACAACTCTACATCGTAATTCAGTCATATTTGTTTCTGGAGGAAATTCTTTTGTCCATTCGATTTTTTTTGACTGAATATTCCAAATTCGAAAACCGTTCTTTATTATTGAAGCTATATATTCATGATTTTTAGAAATAGAGCAATTACTATATTGAATTGAACTTATGCTATCACTTTCCAATGAATCAATTACTTTGTATGATTTTGCATCAAAAATTTCGAATTTGGAATTATCTTCACGTAATCTAATAAAGTTCAAATCATTGTTCAGAAAGAACACTTCATTATTTCCACTAATTCTTTTGATTTCATGACCAGTCGCAGCATCGTAGAACATATCTTTTTCCATTCCATGTCCAACAATTACAGAATCATTTTTTGAAAACTTTAGCATATAAAAACCTAAGACTTGGTCAGTTTTCTTTGTCCAGACTGTATCTTTCCACCATTGAGATTTGCATTCATGGTTACTGCCAAGAAATAAAAACAAGAAGATAGCGAGCCACAGTGCGTGTCTCCATTTGTGTGTTTGTTGTTTCATAATTCCTCCTTTGTAGGACGCAAAGCATTGCGTCTCTACATTTTATTTATATTACAAAATTATAATTTCATTTTCTACCAAATTAATAAATAAAATCAAATAATATCTTGAATTTACAAGTATCTTTGCAGAATAATTCATTTTTTTTCATTATTTTTGAAAATACCAATTTTGATAATTTATTAATAATATAAAATAAGTGTTTAATTATGAAGATTCATGAATATCAAGCCAAAGAACTATTGAGCAAATTTAATATTCCAACTCTTAATCGTGCAGTTGCCTTTTCAGCTGAGGAAGCAGGGGAACTGACTTTCAATAATTTCCAGAGCAAAGGTGTTCCGGTTGTTGTTGTTAAAGCTCAAGTACATGCTGGTGGCAGAGGGAAGGGGATTATTTACGATGTTGCAAATGATGAACCAATGATGAATGGGCCAAAAGAATTAAGAGGTGTAAACATTATTTCCGGTGATAATATATCCCATCAGACTTATGAAATCAGCAAAAAAATGCTCGGCAACAAACTTGTTACAATTCAAACAGGTCAATCAGGAACTATCGTAAACAGATTATTGATTGAAGAAGGATGCCGCATTGCAAAGGAATACTATTTAGGTATTACTTTAGATAGATTAACCGGCAAAAATGTTGTTATGGCTTCCACTGAAGGGGGAGTTGAAATTGAAAAAGTTGCTGCTGAAACTCCTGAAAAAATTCTGAAAGAATGGATTAGTCCAAGTACAGGATTCCAATCATTCCAGGCAAGAAGATTAGCTTTTGGCTTAGGTTTATCGGGTGATGCTTATAAGAATTTTATTGCTTTTGTGCCTAAGTTAATTAAAGCCTACGATGAATTAGATGCAAGTTTGATGGAAATTAATCCATTAGTACTTACTGTAGAAAATGAAATAATTGCTTTGGATGCTAAAATTACTTTTGACGATAACGCTTTGTACAGACATCCTGCATTTTTGGAATTAAGAGATATAGCCGAAGAATCACCACTCGAAGTGGAAGCATCAAAATATGATTTGAACTATATTAAATTAGACGGTAATGTTGGCTGTATGGTAAACGGAGCAGGTCTTGCAATGGCAACAATGGATATGATACAATATGCCGGCGGCAATCCGGCTAATTTCCTTGATGTTGGTGGCGGAGCTAATGTTGACAGAATTGCTAATGCATTCAGAATAATGATGAGTGACAGTGATGTAAAAGCAGTGCTGGTGAATATCTTCGGTGGTATTGTACGTTGCGATAAAGTTGCTGATGGTATTGTGAAAGCATTGAGTATGGTTAAGGTAAATTTGCCGGTAATCGTAAGATTAGATGGTACTAATGCTATAGAAGGAAAAGCAACATTGATGAATTCAGGTTTAGATTTTAAAGTTGCAATGACATTCAATGAAGCTGCCAATTTGGTTACTAAAGTCTTGAAAAGAAAATAATAGATTATTCCAAAAAAAAAATCCCGATATGAGTCGGGATTTTTTTTGATTCTTTTTTGTTCTTGCAATTATTTATTCAAAACCGGACCAGGATTTTCTTTTGCAACTAATTTATGGAGACCAAAGAAAGCATAAGAATATGCGAAAGTGCTCAATAAAGAATAGCCGTAAAATGGTATTGCATTATAATAGCAACTAACAAATCCTTCAAAAGTAACAGGATACCATGCAAAAAATGCTACAATATTCGATAGGAGATAAAATACTGTAGGAGCTATAAAAGATGATTTTGCGATAGATTTTCCTGATTGATTCTTCAAAAACATTATAGAAAGGAAAATAGAAACACCGGTTGCAGCATAGACACCCCATACTTGAGGATAAAATCCCACAAAGATATCAGAAATAATTAAAGCAGCAAATCCAATTCCGATAGCCATATATTTTTTCTTGGTTAAAAAACCAGCGAGCAAACCTAAAGCAAAAATTGGAGTGAAATTTGACAAATGCGGAATTAATCTAGTTCCGATTGTCAACAAGAAGAGCAATCCAATTAAGAGTAAACTTTGTTTTTTCATTTTATTTTTCCATTTAATTTTTACAAGCTTTTACAAAAATAATCAATAATATGAAATCAGGGAAGAGAATTAATATAAATCTTAGTTTACATAATGTAGATTATATTTCAAATATTTACTAAACATTTTAAAATTAAGAACTTATTTTCTTTAATTTTATTATTTATTACTTGAATTTTAAAGAACCGATTTATAAATTTTGTTATTATTGATTGTGTATTTTACTTTACCGATTAATTCCCAATTTGCAAATGGTGAATTTTCTGATTTTGATTTGAATAATTTTGGATTAACAACCCAATTCTCATTTGGATCAAAAATTGTAAGATTAGCCTTCTCGCCTTCTTCAATTCTAACCAAATTTAATCCAAGTACCTTCCTTGGATTAATGGCTAATTTTTCAATTAAACCTTCCAAAGTTAAATAATTATCATATACTAACTTAGTGATGGCTAAGCCCACAGCTGTTTCAAGGCCTAAAATACCATTTGGTGCATCGTGAAAGTCTACATTTTTTTCATGTTTTGCATGTGGAGCGTGATCTGTTGCTATACAATCGACTGTACCGTCCTTCAAACCTTCTTTAATTGCCAAAATATCTTCATCTTTGCGTAAAGGAGGATTCATCTTATGATTAGTATCAAAATTACAAAGAACCTGTTCATTTAATGCAAAATGGTGAGGAGTTACTTCGCATGTAATACGTAAACCCTTTCTCTTGGCTTCTCTCACTAACTCTATGGATTTCTTGGTGCTTAGATGCTGTGCGTG
>Ga0154569_160_pt2 | contig 13282 bp, 15 predicted proteins | sample RifGroF2_FD_115998 | JGI IMG/M metagenome (GOLD analysis project Ga0154569, IMG submission 115998) | Ignavibacteria bacterium GWF2_33_9
CTAATGATCCTAATTCAAGATATTGGTATGGATATGATATTCAACCTTACTTCCCTGATTTAGGAATATTCGTAGAAAAAGATGAAGTTTATGCAGTTTATTCCGACTCATCAGGTATAATAAGTGGCTCACGAATCATTGCAATTGATAATATTAGAATTGATTCTTTAATCAAAACAACAATTGCTTTAAATCGGAACAATACACTCAATAATAAATTTCTGATAGAAAGAGAAGTTAGCAAATGTTTTTCCGGATTAATTAATACTAACCGAAAAATCAGTTTTGAAAATAATAATAAAATTTCAATACAAGAAGTTGCTTTAACTGAACTTTCCATGAGGACATTACTTCCGCAAGAATTTATTTCCGAAGTTGCTCCTGGAATTTTATATATTAATTCTTCACGTATTTCTGACCGAGAAATAAATAGTCTTTTACCACAATTACAAAATGATATGATAAAAGGTTTTATTATTGATTTGCGTGGTTATAGCTTACTTTCTGAACATATTTTGGGTTTATTTACCGAAAAGGAATTAATAGGATTTACTTCCCAAATTCCTGTTTATACTGCCCCTGAAAAAAGTATAGTATCCTATCCTGTTCAGGAAAACAATATCCAAAGCGTTCCAAAACTTTCTTCAAAACAAATTGTATTTTTAATTAATGAAAATTCATCTTCATATTCCGAAATTATCGCAGCTCTTGCTAGGATAAATAAAATTGGAACAGTTGTTGGGTCACCTTCGCAGGGGAATATAACAGATATTGAACAAATAGAGTTGCCCGGTTATTTCTTTGGTTCACAATCATTGTTAAATGTGAAGTTACAGGGAGATGAAAATTTACTTGTTAATCCTATTGAACCAGATGTAATAATACATCAGTCACTAAATGGTGAAATAAATGGAATTGACGAACAGTTACAAAAAGCAATCGAATTAATCAGATAGTTTTAGACCAATTATTCCAAGTACAATTAAGGAAAAAGAAATCATCCTTAACCAGTCTGAGGAATCTTTAAAAAAGATTATTCCAATCAGAAAAGTACCTGCAGCACCAATTCCTGTCCAGATAGCATAAGCAGTACCAATAGGTATTGTTTTTTGTGCTATAAATAAAAATATACCACTTAAACCCATTGATATAATTGAAAAAAATATCCAGAATTTATGGTTTGTAATTTGAGATAATTTAAAGCCCAAAGGCCAGCCAACTTCGAAAATACCGGCAATGAATAAGAAGATCCAGTTCATTTATTTTGTAATTGGTGTTGAAGTAATTGATATTTTTCAAGTTTATATTTATTAAAGTACTTCAAAAATCTTTTATGCAATTCATCTCTTGATACCTTTCCATAAACAATTTTGCGAAAAACCCATTCATTTGACTGAGTTTGGGAGTGAAAGACCATTTTAGAAAAAATTCTGAGAATATTAAAGTTTTTGACATCATAAACAAGGTCCATTTCTGCATCTGAAATTCTTTCCTCATCAGGATACTTTACATTAATCATTTTAGAATTTTTAATTTTTTTATATTTTTTATACTTTAATTTAATATCTTTGCTATTTAGGCCGTTAATGCTTTCAGGAGCTACAAAAGGAATTCTTATTAAATCACCATCTAAATCTTGCGTAATCAGCTCTAAATTGCTTCCTGCTGCTTCCTGAGTAGTGATTATGTGCCTCTTGTGATTGATTGCATAGATTGTTTTCCCGTCAAAGTATTTTTCCAAACTATCAGTAGCTTTATACCAAAAAACACACCCAAAATTCTTTTCATTTTCATCTCTTATCATTTCCACTTTTCCTGATATCTTTTCAGTACTCTGACTATAAAGCATCTTACAAGAATAATCAATATTATATGAAATTGAATTAGACTGTTTCATTCTATTAGTGATTTTCTGTAAAACATCTGTAATTTTTTCTTCAGCAAATATATTAGTTGATAAAAAAAATTGAATAAAAAGTATAAAGTAAATTGCTGTTTTTTTCATTTTATTTGTTAATTTATTGAAATTTTAATAACGAATATTAGAAAATCTAATTATAAAATTTACTTTTTGGGAGTATTTTTAAACAAAATTTATACTATTCAAAATATTTTAATTCAAAACGTGTTTTTATCTGCAAAGTAAATTGTAATTTTGACAAAAAAAATTAAATTTTAGGAGCATTTATGTTTTTTGAAGAATTAATATTACAAAATGAATTAGAATCACAGAATTCTATCGACTTAAGTAAATTTGACGATGAAGAATTCGAAAACGATGACCTTGACGAATTCGATGATGATTTCGAAGAGGATTTCGATGAAGAATTTGATGATGAAGAATTCGACGATGACTTTGAAGATTTCGACGATGATTTCGACGATGATTTTGATGAAGAAGATGATCTAGATGAACCTTTCGATGATGATTATGAATAATGCATCATTTAGAAATCACAATTTTCTTTGCATCACGATAATTAGCACTACTTAAGACGCATATATATACGCCGCTGGGAATTTCTGCATAAGTAAAAGAATATTCCCAGCTGCTATCCATAGGTGTCCCTGAATAAATTTCTTTAACTTCTTTTCCAATCAAATTTACTAATGAAAGTCTAATTGGTTGTTCCTTGTTTCCAATTATTAATAATTTTATAATAAACCTATCCTGACCGTTATTCCATACTTTTTCAATCTTATTTCCATTGACAATTGTGTCTGATTCTACTTTTAATACTTTATTATCTCTTTCCTTTATATTTTGGGAAGAATTTCTGTTTTGAGAAAATAGTTCTTCTTCAGGGAATGCAAAAAGAAAATTTGTCATTATCGTAAAAAAGAAAATGATAATTGAAATTATAATTGTATATTTTTGATTTATTTTCACAATTTAATATTATTTTTAAAAAGAGGGGTTATTTTCAAATAACCCCTTAATTCAATTTAATTAGTAAATGAACCACCGGGTGGAAATCCTGGAAAATTACCCATACCCGGAGTTCCATCAATTTTTATTTCCCCAAATTGGTTTTCAAACTTTTTAATGTTTTCATTTAAAGCACGAATAAGCAATTTAGCATGAGATGGAGACATTATTATTCTTGAAAAAACTTTAGCTTTAGGTACTCCAGGCAAAATTCTAGTAAAGTCAATAATAAATTCTGCATTGGAATGGGAAATTATCGCTAAATTTGAATAAATGCCTTCTGCTTCCTTTTCACCTAATTCAATATTTATTTGATGTTGCTGACCTTTATTTGCTCCTTTTAAAGGATTATTTTCATTTTCCATAATTATTACCTCAATTATTGAAGTTTATTTTTATAATATTCCATTTTTTCTGAGTTTTTCAACATTGAATATAATTTCATCATATTCAAATAATAAGACTCTTTTTCCTCTGCTGGAACTGAACTATCCAATGTTTCAAGTTTTTCAAGCATATTATTTAATTGTGCTTTATCATCCAGAACAAAATATATATTTGCTAATTCTGAATATACCTTATAATCGTTATTGTATTTGTCAGATTTTGAAACAGTTGTAAAATACTTTGCAGATTCACGTAAATCAGGGAAATACTCTTCAGCATTAGGCTTTTTCGTATTATCGAGGTCATATATATCCTTCAGTTCTTTTTGCCTGATACTAGCTTTATTTTTATAAGCAGAGGCAATATTTCTCAACGCATTGTCATAGTATTTATCAATGTCTAATGCTTTTTTATAGTAATCTATAGCTTCTGTAAATTTCTTGTCATTTTGATAAATATCTCCCATCTGGCAAAGATAGTATTTGTTTTTTGGTTCTTTAGCTAATAACTCATTCAAATACGTGTATGCTTCATCCATTTTTCCAATTGATTGATAGATGTCAACCATAAAAGCAGGAACATTTGTATTTTGTGGTTCTAATGAGCCTAAAAGTTTTAAATATTTTAAAGCTTCTGTATATTTTTTATGATTATAGTTGTATTGAGCCAAAGATGCAATAGGAGTAGTTTGAAAACTTGCCCACTGAGATTGTTCGCTTGGAAGCCAATTTTCAGGAGGATCATATCTCAAACCAGCTAAGGTGAAATTATTATCCTTCTTATTATCTTTGTAAAATACATATAGATCTTTTCCATTTAGGGAATAAATATCTGTAATCAATGAATCCTCTCCCCCTGTAGGAAACGGTACAGATGATACAGGTTTGCCTAATTTTACAATTGCATCTGGTCTTGGCATTTGCAGATAAAGTAATTTTGATTCAAAGATTCCCAATTCAGGTTTTGCTTTTTCAAGATAAGCTTGATATTCACTCATAGCTGAAATTGAGTCACTTTTATTTTCATATACTTGTCCTGTCATATTATAAAATTCCAATAATTGAGGACGTACCAATTTCCCGACTTCAAAGTCTTTAATTGCTGAATCTAAAAACTTCTCCTGATTAGTCTTGTAATAACGATTGAAATTTTCAACTCCATTATTGAAAGATTCAACCCAAATTTTATTGATCAGTAATTTTGGCCTTTGCATTAATTTCGGATCTTTAATTACCTTATCGGCCTTATTTGCATATTCTGCAGCTTTTTTTGGATTGCCTTTCATCAAATATGCATCTGCTAAAAGCAATAATGCTTCACCATTATTAGGATTTTTTGTTATTTCTTGTTGTGCAAAATCAATTGATTTGTCATAATCCTTTTGTGAGAAGGCTACTTTTGCAGTAGTCATTTCTCTGGAACTACACTGAAAACCCTGAAAAAGAATTGCACCTACTAAGGTGAAAATCGTGAGAATGAATAATTTCTTCATATATTTCCTCTAACTTTTAATATGATTCTTTATATAGATTACAAAATTAAGATTGATAAATGAATTAACCGAATTTTTTGTAATTATTTATTGAATTAAATATAAAAAGGATTACAAAATTTTTATTTAAAAAGTTACATTCAATATTAAAATTTATTCTTTTTTTAGTAAATTGTTTTAACATCAAATACATTTAAGTGAAGTGAATCTCCCGTTAATATTATATTTGTGATAGATTTATCTTGTAAAATAATCTGTTTGTCGAATTTCAATTCATTATTTGAATAATCAACTATCTTCAAATGAATTAAACCGGAGGGGAAAGGAATTAAATTTGTGAATTCTTCAGAATTTAAGTATATTTCAATTGGTTGAGGGAACTCATTAGTAATTTCAATATTAATTTTTCCAATATCTGACAGATGTATTATTCTAAGATGTGCATTATTATCATCCTTAATATTATCTTCAAGTAATTTATACCTACTTGCATTTTTTGAATAATAAAAAAAGAATGAATAAAAATTCTCCTTTTGTACATTAACAAAGGAATTATAGATTATATTATTATTAGACCTAATTGCAAGATTGTTGTTTCCTGAAGGGAATTTACTGTATATTGTTTCAGAATTTAATGTATTTTCAAGATTTTCTTTTATGAGTAAATTTTTGGAATAGATATCAATCTTTGGAAATTCACTATTCAAATTAATAAAGCAAATTTGAGAAAATTCGCTTGGGATAATTTCTTGCTTGGTATCTATATTGGGTGGACACTCGCAAGAAATTAAAAATAAGAAATATATAGCAAATAAATACTTTTTCAAGATTAAAATTTAATATTCACACCATATACAAAATTAACCTTATTTGTGGAATAAATATTATTATCTACATTATATATTAAAATTCCATCTTCGATCCCCGCAAACACTGATAATTGTCTAATTAAATTCAATTCAAGTCCGCTTTGCAACTTCATATATGGACCAATTGAAGTACCTGCAATCAATCCTTGGAAATAAGGTGTAAGAGTGTTTTGGTAGAATAAATTATTAAAAGAATATTTATAACCTGCACCAATAAATATCATTGAAGGATTTTGTATTTGCAAAAACTGTTTCCCATCTATATTCCTAGAGAATTTTTGAGGGAAATTCTCACGACCTAACACTAAATTGACTTGATGATTATCTGTAAAATTATATCCAAGCTGTACTTCATAATTATTTGAACTAGCATCTACTACTTGAGAATTCAAAATGGGACTTGCATTATTCGTTTGATTATTACGGAATGAAATCACGAATTTGCTGTTTTTAGGTATAATACTTGCGAATGCACTTGCCAATGAGATTTTCGAAGAATTAATGAAGTTCGAATTACCTAAAGAATTGTTATTTCCAAATAAAAGTGAGTTGTCACTAAAAGAAGTTTTCAAAATTTCAGAATTGCTGAAATAAATGTCCTTATAATTAAAAGCAAATTCATTTGATTCAGAATCTGAAATAGTACTTTGCAATTCGCTGTTTGTGGACAATTTTTTGATAATTGCATAAAGTTCCGATTCTTTAACCTTGTAATATCTTTTCAGTGCGTCAATTTCATTTGAATTTGTTTTGAAAATTGCTGCAAGTATTTTCTGATTATTCAATTGATTTTGTGAGTATTCAAATAAGAAATTTCCATCAGAATGATTCTTAACAAAAGTATTCGAATCGTCAGTTGAGGAAGAAGAAACAACCGGATATTTTGCAGTTTCGGTACTTGCAATTTTCGAGGACTGCAAATAATTTTTCCCGAAATCATAAGTATAAAATGCTCCCATGAAAGATAGAAACAATACCAATGCTGCAATAGCAGCTTTTTTCAATTTTGGAGATTTTACAAATCTAAAGAATTTTTCTTTTCTTTTGACTGAATAAAAATGAGAACTATTAATATTCAAAGCACTAAAAACACTTTCTGCAGACTCCAATGGAGCAGTAATAAGACCTGCATCCTGACGGGCTAACATTAATATTTTCATTTGTTGATTAAATTCTTCACGGAGTGAAGAATCTTCTTGAAGTTGCTCGAACAATAAATTTTCCTGTGAATTGTTCAATCCACCTTCAAAATATTCAAATAATAAGTCTTCTCTATTCATTTTAATCTAATTTTTATTTCAATTTTGATAATTCGTTACTTTTTTTTTATCTTTATCTTTCTTTTTATCCAAAGTTGATTCATAAAATACCGGTTGTAAAATTTTCTGTAAAGATGCAATTGCTCTCTTAACCCGGTTTCTAATTGTACCAGCATTGGTCATTGTGATTTTGGAAATTTCTTCATAGTCTAATCCCTGCACGTGCCTCAAAATAAATGCTTCTTTCTGATGGAATGGTAATATGTCTAAAGCTTTGTTAATCATTTCCATCACTTCTTTGTTTTCATTTTCAAAATTCTGTACAGCAAACAAATCTTCGGTAAATTCCGAAAACATTTTCTTCTGTCTATTATAATTAATTGAATTATTTCTTGCAATTTTGAATAATATACCATTTAAACTATTTTGTAATTCATAATTATCAATATTGTGATAAAAAGAAACAAATACTTCCTGGAAAACATCTTTGGCATCTTGGTAACTACCCAGAATTTTAAAACAATAATTAAAAATACGGTCAGAATACCTTAGGTATATTTCCGAAAATGCTTTCTCGGCAAGCTTATCCTTCTTCTTGATCATATCAAAAAGTTCTTGATCGCTGTATTTACCCCAGGATTCAAACATTAATTACTCCAAAAAGCCCTCTGAATATTATTACAATATAAATTTATACTATTTAACGAAAACAAATCATTTTTCACGTCTAAGTCTAAAACAAATAAAGTAGAACCGTCTTTCACTTCATCGGTACAATTATAAGATTGTGCCAGAATTTTATTTCCTTCACTATTCCATTCTAAGTACAAAAAGTAATTGCATGAATTAACGGTTGTTAACTTACTAAACAATGGTTGAGAAGTATCCAGAGATACTATCCAGATATTTCCATCATTAGCTGTAAAAGCTGCATACTTGCCATCAGGTGATATCTGTGCTATTTTTACTCCTAGTTCTTCTTTTGATATTGTAATATTTTTCACATCTAAAGTAATAATATTTACAATCGTCAAAAGATCAGTGCTATCAGTTTCATTTACAAACAATAATTTATTGGCATTTGAGGAAAATGTTAAATAAACATCTTGTAAATCCTGAAATTTCATATCTTTTAATATCATTGAAAAGAAAACATTTTCAGGATTTTTTGCATCAATAATTTTCAATTCATTTTGAGATTCATCGATCTTTTCCAAAAATGCTAATTTACTTCCGTCTTTTGAAAATGTAGGAATGCAATTATCAAATACTTTATTGGAGATTTTATCTATATAAGAAGAATTGTCCTCAGTATTATTCACCCATAAGTAAAGTTGATTTGAACCACCTAAAAACACAATTTCTTCGCCTGTGGAGGATATTATAGGAGAATAAAAGGTAAATTCTTTATTTTCTTTATCGATAGTTATAGAAGAATTATTATTTGTATTTCCCATAACTAGCAGCTTACCTCCCCCATCTGAATCATTTCGAATAAATGCATAATTTCCATTTTTTGCAGGTGCTGAAAAAATTGAACCATTATTTTCTAACTGTTCAAAAGAAAAATCGAATAATGAAAATTTTGTAATAATTGGGATCTGTGAATTTATAGGAATTATAGTTGAATAAATGTAATTTTTGGTATCTCCACCAGAATTTTCGGGTGAGGTCGGACACATATTACATGCAGTAATAAATGCCCCATACATAGTAATAATCAGCATTAAAGCGATTTTATTAGAAAGTACTTCACAAATTATTTCACAATATTTTTTTACAAACTTTTTCATTTTGCATTTGTCCCTTACTATAAGAACACATTAAAATCGATTTTGTACCATTTTACCCTAATTTTTTTTAGGAATTGGATTTTTTTTTATATTTTTTTTATAATTTGTAATCCAGCTTTTATGTAAAATAACATATTTATCTTAAATGAAAATAACAATTCAAAAAGTACAGAACAAGAGTGATTTATTGAAATTTGTAAAATCACAATGGTTGTTCTACAAAAATGACCCAAATTTCGTTCCACCACTGCTTGTTGACAGGATGAAACTACTGAATAAGCAAAAAAATCCCTTTTACTTACATTCAGATTCACAGGAATTCCTTGCTTATCAAAATGGTGACATTGTTGGTAGAATTTCTGCAATCAAAAATGACAATCATAATAAAACTCATAATGATAATATGGGATTCTTCGGATTTTTCGAATGTATTAATGATCAGGAAGTAGCTAACTCACTATTTGATGTTGCAAAAGAATGGTTGCTAAGCAAAGGTTGTGACGCAATGCGAGGTCCTGAAGATCCAAGTCAGAACGATGAAGCAGGACTTCTTATTGATGGATTTGATTCCCCGCCTGTTGTACTTATGAAATATAATCCTCCTTATTATATCGACCTAATAAAAAATTACGGTTTCTCTGAAGCTATGCAGTTAAATGCTTATAATTTGGATATGGAAAATTATGCTTCCGACAAAATGTTGAGGATGCAGGAGATAATTCGCAAAAGATATAAAATTACTCTTACAAATTTGAATTTTAAAGACAAGAAGAAATTACATGAAGATATCCAAATTATCAAGAACATATACAACAGTGCCTGGGAAAAGAATTGGGGATTTGTGAAAGCTACTGAAGAAGAATTTGATTATCTGCCAGAAGATTTAATACAAATTGCCGATCCAAATTTGGTTGTGCTTGCATGGGTAGATGGTAAAATTGCCGGTTTTGCTTTAGGTTTGCCTGATATTAATGAAGTATTAATCCATAATAAAAAAGGCTCTTTGTTGGGTGCAGCCTGGCATTTATTTACAAAATCCAAGAAGATTAAAAGATTACGAATTATTGTTCTTGGTGTTCTAGATGAATTTCGTAAAACAGGTGTGGATGCAGTTCTTTATTATGAAATGGGGGCTCGTGGCAAAAAAAGGGGTATTACTTGTGGTGAAGCATCCTGGATATTAGATACCAATGAAATGATGAATAAAGCGCTGCAGCAATCAATGCACGGAGAATTATATAAGAAATATATGCTTTATCAAATTGGAATAAAGTAAAAAAAAATCACGTTTCTTCAATTAAAAGGCGGGCAGCATTTTGTCAGCTTTTTGCAGCAGATTCCATCGTTGCCGGTAATCCTGTTGCTGTCCAATCCCCTGCCAGATATAATCCATACATTAATTTATTCTGGGGTCTTAGTTCTTCAATTGCTGGAGTAATTTTAATTGTTGCCTGCTTTTCAATAATAACTTGATAATGTATAATATCCTCAGTGTGAAAATCGGGAAACAATAATTTTAAATCATTCTTTAATATCTCAAGTATCTCTTGCTTGGATAATTTTGTGAATTCTTCTGAATTACTCATTGTAAGCGCAAATCGAGTTGGATTATTTTTCTCTCTGAAAATCCAGTGAAATTTCGTTCCAATCATAGCTGCAAAATCTTTTTGCAGAAAATCTTCTTTTGTCCATAAATAAACAGACAAAATCGGACTTAATGCTACTTTACTACAAAAATCAATTATTTTTTCTAAATCATCATTTTTAGCCAAATTTGATAAAATTTTCAAGCATTGCTTTACTGGTACTGCAAGAATGACTTTATCAAAATTCAACTGTTCACCGTTTGTATTTTCTATACACCATTTTTCGTTTTCAAGAGGAGAAATTGATTTAATATAATTGGAAAATCTGAAGTGTAGATTAGATTTTTTTTGTTCAGAAAATGTCGAGAGTAAATTAATTAAAGGAATTTTCGAAAAAACCAATCTTTGATTTTTAATATCTGAAAAGAATGCCTGAGAAAGTACCTCCAGAAAAACTTTGGCACTTGCTTCCATTGGAGAAATGTTCATTGTCGCCAAAATAAGTGGTTCCCAAAAATGTTTTATTAATTTTTGAGATTGTTTATTTTTATTTAAAATTTCTAGAGCATTATCTTTCTTTTGTGTGTTGTCTTTTAATGAATTAATTTTCAGAACAAAATTGATAAAATTTATTTTCTCTGTAAATGAAAAATTCTTAATTTTAAATAATGATACTAACAAAGATAATTTTCCTTTTTTTCCCGATGATAATTTAAAATTACTACCATTTTTCGTAAAAAAATTGACATTTAAATAATCTTGAAAGTTTAAATTGTTATATGATTGTAAGTCTTTTAGTAAATTGAAAAAATGATGATAAGCACCAACCATTAAATGTTTCCCATTATCTATGGTTTCTTTTGTTACGGGATCTATGAATGAATTTATTCTTCCACCAAGAGTTGAACGTGCATCAAAAAGCGTAATTTCAAAGTTAGTATCTTTCAATAATTCATTTGCAGCTGCAATACCTGCAATTCCGCTTCCAATTATACCAATTTTGATTTTATTCATATTCCTTCATCTTTTGTGGAGCAAGTGGTCGCAGTACTGAAATTGCTGAGAATTTTCTAATTTTTTGTAAATATTCAGAGAGAGTAGTGTCAATTATTACTTTTTTCTTATCTGAACTTGCATGCATAAAATGAACTTCACCTTCCTTATTCACATAGATTAATCCTGTATGTTCATAATCCAAATCCCTTTTTTCTCCTACAATTGCAATAATATCACCACTTTTCAGATATTTTTCAATAGATTTTACTTTTTCTTTAGATAAAAGGAAATATATTCTTTTATTGATTTCTTCTTCTTGTTTTTTAATTAAATCTATTAATTCCGGATGATTTTGCAATGCAGTGTAATATTTTGGATTTTTGGACATAAAATTCAGATGAAACTTAAACTGTTCTCCACCGATTGATTTTGTTATATCTTCAATAATTTTATTGTTTACATTTTGGTAAATCCAATCCGATGTATAATGAAGTCTCGAGGCATAATTTTCAATTACACCATCTATATATCGGGTCTGAATTATATATTCAGGCAATTTTTCAACAATAGGTTCACTCAAATAAACAATTCTTGCTATATTCAAACTTGTTTCGAAGAAAGTAACACAGTCAAGTCCTTCTACATTTATTCTGCAGATTTCCGGTTCTCCTTCCAGTGTCCCACCTTTATAAGGAGTTCCTAAGAAAGTTTTTCCAATTTCAACAATTAAAGTACCAAATTCAGAATCATCATTTTTATTAAATTTTTCGAATTTATTTGTTAAAATCTCTAAGGAATTTCCTGTAAATTCATATTTTTTACAATCTGATTTAGAAATTAAATGAGATGAATAAATTGCTGTAAAAATTAATAGAACACAGAAAACTATTAGTTTATTCTTCATAAAAATTTTTTATCATTAAAAATGTTTGAATATTTGTAACCTATTTTAATATTTTACGTAATTAATATAAAAATGGTGTAAGTAATGAGAGCAAAAATATACATATTAATGATTCTATTTGGTTTTGGGCTTAGTTCTTGCCATCTTAATTTTTTGAACTGCCTTGAAGGTTCAGGCGAAATTGTCAAAACGGACAGAAAATTACCTCATTTTGATAGTATATATCTTAATGGTGGTTTTGATCTTTATTTGATTCAGAGCGATACACAAAAAGTGGAAGTTGAAATAGACGATAATTTGGATAAATATATCCGTACTGCTGTTAATAATAATGAGCTTGAAATTATTGAAACTAAAAGTGTTTGCACAAAAATCAAAAGAATTCATCTTTATACCCCAAATCTTAAGAAAATACGAATTAACGGTGCAACTGATATTATAGGTAAAACCCCAATTTCATTTAATTATCTTGAAATTAATGCTTCTGGTGCAAGTTCAATGAGAATGGAAGAATTTAATTGCGAAAATCTAAAAATCGATTTATCTGGAGCTGCAGATATTCGTATCAATAAGGGACGAGGCGGTAATTTACTTATTAGAGCTAGTGGTGCAACAGATATCAAAATGAAAGATTTCTTTGCTGACAGTTGTAAAGTCGAAATTTCCGGTGCCGGTGATATTACACTTTCTGCCGAAACATTTTTGCTGGTAAAAGTATTCGGTGCAGGTGATGTAAAATATAAAAGCAGTAAGGATACTAAAGTTGTTAAAAAGATTATGGGCGCAGGTTCTGTAACAAAAATTGAATAAAACTTAACCATTCTTTCAATATTTTTCTCTTTTTTCATAATATATTTCTTCAATTGGGATGGAGCGGATTCCCCTCAACTCTTAAAGAACTTTTTCAGATCATTTTTTCTCCATTTGGATATTTAGTAGGCATTCCACAAAAGGATATATATGCATTTGCAGAATTAATCGGCACAAAAACTAGTGTCAATGAATTTATCGCCTATATTGACCTTAAAGAAATGATTAACCAGGGATTAATTAGCGAAAGGACTATT
>Ga0154569_129_pt1 | contig 13070 bp, 2 predicted proteins | sample RifGroF2_FD_115998 | JGI IMG/M metagenome (GOLD analysis project Ga0154569, IMG submission 115998) | Ignavibacteria bacterium GWF2_33_9
ATCCTGTCCTTCTGAACGAAGTGAAGAATCCATGTATTTTCATACTTCCTATTCCTCACTCCGGCTTCTTAAGAACACCCCCTAACCCCCTCTTTTCAAGAGGGGGAATAAGAGGCAATTATTTTATAAGAACAAATAAGGCAATTATGGTTTATTACCAATTTCAATTATACCATGGTTAACGATTGTACCTTTGTTTTCAATCTTTGAAGGATTAAATACAGGTTCAAATCCAACACCACCCATAATATTAGTGACCCAAAGACCGGAAATATGATTAGTTGGTGGTGCCGTATTATCTTTATCATCCCAATCTCCTGTATATCCAAATAATGAATTGTTATATAAACCGGAAACAATTGCTGTTGTACCTTGGGTTAAACCTTCGCCAGCAGTTTTTAGAACGTAACCCGCACCGTTATCTTCATTACCTATAATCAAAGCATAATTATCTACGTTATCAATTGTAATACTATGGGCAATTTGATTGACTAGGTTCTGACCATTCCATCCATTACCATTTAGGTATTCAGTTGCTTCAGGAGTAACATTCCCAGATGCTCCAGTACCATAAGCAGGACCAGCAATACCAGCGTAAACTACTGCACGAATTATTGTATTATCAATAGAAGAAGGAACTATACCATCAATCCAAGTATTTGGATTTGTCCATCGTCCATTATTAACTGCAATGAATTGGTATGGTTTTGCAGTTAATACGATATTTGAACCATCTGATACCTCAAAAGTATTTCCTCCGCTTGCAACATCATTCAACAAAATACCCAGAGAACCATTGCCAATTAGATTTACCCAATGAGTTGTACTTGCGAAAGCACCACTATTTGTTGCAGGTCCAGTTCCACCAGCTATATTTTGTAATGGTTGAACTGCATTAAAACCTTCTCCAAATCTTAATAGAGTTTCATTTGAACTTAAAAATGTTCCATCTATATCTGTATCTGGGTCAAAACCAACCTTTAAAAGTGTTAATATACCGGTATTTCCACCATAGTTCATATATATATTTCTTTTAACATCTTGAGTTGCATCATATGTTGCATACATATGAGGAGCAATACCACTGTAAACATTCAATCCAAAAGTATTGGCACCTGGACTTGTTCCAAATTTAACTTGAGTTTCGTAATTGTTTAAAGTATAAGTATCTGTAGTATTAATTGTTCCGTATAATACCATATTTCCTTGAACATAAGGAATATCTGCTGCAGGGAAAGTGACTTTATTACCTCCAGTCGCATCAGTGTAAAATGATCTATTTGTAACATTTACTTGAGCAGCAGTAGAAATTTGAACATTTCCTCCAGAAATATCTACCGTCCCTCTTGAATAAATATCAGCCGCTGTTCCAGCAATCAATCCTTCCAGTGTTTTCGTTCCTGCACCAGAGAAGATTAATTTTGCATAAGGATTAGTGGCACCTGTATTAACTGTAGCAACAACATTCTGTCCATCAGTCGCACCTCCATATTCTACTGTGGAAAGATCAGAGAATGTCATATTAGCATGATTTGATTCGAGATTTTCAAATACGCCTAAATCAAGTAAATATGAAGTATTAAGCATTTCAAATCTCTTCAATGCATCGGTACCGTTTAAACTTAATTTACCATCAACTAAAACTGTAAACGGACCTGTTGACTGTAAAGACAAGAAACCACCTGTGACTTCGAATATTGTAGGAGTTGTTCCAGCACCTAAATCAAAAGTTCCTGTACTTAAGGTTGAAAACGAACCGTCTGTATTCGTAATATTTCCTTTCGCATAGGATATACCTTCCTCTACAGTGAAGTTAAAAGCATTTGCCATTGTTGCTGTTGCTTCTAATTCTAAATTCTGTTTCAAGAAAATATCACCTCCAGTGGTTTTCAAACTTGCTCCATCATATGAGAGCAAATTCAATATATCATATTGATTTGTTGATCCAGATGTTCCAGCTTCACTAAATAATGTTTGATCTGCATCGCCATCATAGTAAAATGTGCCGGAATATGTACGAGCTCCTGAAGTAGCATAGTATCCGTATGCTGTTGCACCTGTGTTATCCAGATTAGCATATCCAGAATAAGGTGTTAGATCAGTACCAGAACCACCTACATAAATTCCATCTGCAAGAGTTTTAATTCCTCCTGATGCGAATAAGTTCGTATAGTAAAGTACTTGCACTGCTTGAATAGCTGATGGTTCAGCCCAATCAACAATACCCTGAATTCTTGTTAATGCGGTTGCACCAATACCAATAATTGGTGCTGGAGTACTCGCATTGTTAATACGAAGCACAGCATTTGTATTTGCTTCGTATGTCCCTCCGGTATTATCGAATGTCTGAGCGTACAGACTACCTACACCGGAGAGGATTATTGCGATAATTATCGCAAGTTTAAAAAAGTTTTGGTTCTTTCTCATAGGAAAGCCTCTCAAATTTGGTTGAAAAAATTCATTTTTTAGTAAACTATTTTTGTGCAAAAATTTATTAATATTAAATTCTGTTTTCATTTTATTCCTTTTTTTAATTTCCTCTTTCACCTAAATCTATTACTCCATAATTTTTGATAATTGATTGATTCAAAATATTCCCCTTAATCCATAATGTATTATCAACAGGTATTACTTCAAGAACTGCAGGAATGAAATTACGCAGATTACCCCGAATAATCATTTGTTTTGAATTAAACTGATTAGTATATTTTATTCCGGCATTATTCAAATCCACATTACCCAAACCTAAATCCAGATCGAGATTAGCCGGCATTTCGTAAATATTTTGATTAAGAATACCATTGAACTCTGTATAGCTGTCCACGTCAATTAAGTAACTTGAATAATTGTTCACGGCAGTTAGCAAATTATTGGAACCTCCAATAATTACTCTGCCAAGTGAAGAATTAGTGAAATTACCAGTACCTGTGGAATTATTTGCGGTAAATGTTTGCAAATCGAGTGTACCCTGCGTAATTGTCAAATCAGTGGATATGTTCAAATTTTTGTCACTTGTAACTATATTATCCCCTACTAATCCTGTATTATTAATAATCAAGCGATATATACTTCCCGGAAGAGCATCCCCATAAACTTGATTTGCATTTCCATTATATTCGAAAATTCCATCACTGACCGGAAAAGTTCTCGTTCCCGTACTTTGAATATTACCCGTCAGAGCAGGCAATGCAGAAATCCCTTCAGGAGAAGTTATTTTCAACCACGAAAGATCACCCATGGTGAAATATTCTCCCTGAATAAGATGGAAATTCGTATTTAGGATACCTCTATTTGCAGGATTTGTGCCGAGCGAAGTTCCTCGATTTATTGCATCCACATCCAAAGATATTTCGTGAGGAATTAAGTTATACTCACCAATCTGAACAGAATCAGAAGCTGCATCAGGCCAAATTCCCGGTCCAAAGATAGGTCCATTATGAGTTGGACTTTCAGTCCAAGAGTTTGGATTAGACCATGCACCACTTGCTAAACTGAAGAAAATTCTCCTGAATGCAAAAGGATTTCCCAAAGTCCAATCACCTGTAAATTCCGCTGAATTGAAATTATTGAATGTTCCGAAATAGTTGTTAGTAATATCTATAGGAGGATCTGACCATTCATACCATAAGCCGGGACTACCTTCGTTTTGAGGTCTCCATCTGCCGAGCCGGTTATAATTGGATTCATTCCCGAATACATCACTATCCACATAATAGAATCTTCCAGCGGCACTGAAATTTCCGTCAACTGAATCAATCATCCAGAAGCGCTTCAGATATTCAGATGTTACGGCAGTTCTAACGTATGCGTGACCGCCCGGGAACGAAGTTGTCTCGCCCGGAGAAACTCTTACTCCGAGTTGACCTTCTGTTGTCAAAGATTGAACACTTAAACGCATCGGAGTATAATTATCAATACCGGATTCAAAAGAGCCAATAGGATAGAAATAATCGTTAACCGAATTCACATCTCGTATAAGCATACCACTTGTATGAGAAGTTCTTACAAATCTGTCAGGTGCATAATTCGTAATAGCACCAACTACAGGATTAGTAATTATTAAATTAGTTGTATCTCCTAAGATATACTTACTTGCTGAACTAAAGTTCAAGTTATTTTTTATCCAATGGTTTTTCATAGGTGGAATATATTCTGCCAAATCACGACCAACATAGACATCTCCACCTTTCAAATCCACATCATATGTATTTAATCCAACGTTATTTTTCATAATCACATTGTGGAAATTAGTGCTGTCAAAGGTTATTTTACCGGCTTGAGGTTCGAAGTTACCATCATTAATCTTAGAATCCAGTACAAAATCTCCTAATAATCTTAAGTATCTTCCACCCGAATTAAATGTCCCTTGCTCAATATATAATGAATCAACAATATTCACAGACAGAGCATCATAAATAAGAGTAACAGTTTTATCTATTCCTGTATTTGAATTATTTATAATAAGAGATTGGACGTACACAGGCAAACCATTTCCGGTGATTTGGTTCCCCGTCTGACTATTATAAATATAACGTGCAATACCAAAATCACGAACATTAGTTCTTACAGCACCTGTTAGACCCGAAGCACTTATTCCCTCAGAATTTTGCAAACCTAGGGTACAGCTGTCATTCAATGTGAAATCAGATCCCGAAACATAGTTCCCTGCACCGTTCATCTGCAATATTCCCGGTAAATTATTGTATTTTTCGATGATTACAGATTTAATTGCTGGATATAATCCCTCTTCCAAGGTAATAGTTTTTCCATTCCCGATACGAACAATATCCTGCGGCATATCCGGTATTCTTGTAGGAACAATCTGAACATTATAACTTGCTAATGACCAGGAATTGACATCCTCCCAGTCACCATCATTAAAGCTCCAGAATGTAGTTGAAACAGGATTCCCTACAATATAGTCTCCCCAGGCTAATTGATCCTTGGAACGCACTGAAGTAGATGTCCTTGCTTCAAAAATCGGACTAAACCAAGAATCGGTATCGAATGGGTCAAATCCATAACTATGTTCGTAGAAATTAGGATCTGAGCCACCAGGAATATCATCAGGGTTTAAGAAATACGTTGTGATAGAATATTTACCGGTTGTTCCAAGAGCAAATGATTCTACAGCCGATGGATATACAGCCCAATATACAGATAATGTCTTTGCTGGTATTAACTTTGAGTTTGCAACAAATGGATGCATAATATTAAATGGCGTAACATCAATATAGCCTGCTGTATTGTCAGAACCAGATACATCCAAAACAACAGGTCTGTAACTCTCTAGGGTATCCGCTCCAACAGTGAAGGTTAATGATTTAGTACCTACGGGAGCATATCGTGACATTGTGCCAAACACATGTCCTAAACCGGTTCTGAACACATCATACTGACCAATTGAATAATCACTAGGTCCAAGGATAACTTTATTCAAATAAGTTTGAGCATCAATAAAGCTTAAATTATCTGCTGTAAAATCAAGATATTCATTAACCTTGATAGATGAAACCTCTGAAGAACCATCACCAAGGATTAATGTTCCTGAAGGTTTATTCATCTCAAGATTAAAAATTTCAAAATAGTCAACTGTAGAATTGAAGTTATTAAAATATTGATCATTAGTACCTGTAATTGAAATTCTCCAAGGATCTGAATCTACGATCGATGGAGTAGCATTTAACAGCCCATAACTCAACAAATTACCCTGCAAATTTAAAATTTTTCCATTTATATTCAGGATTTGCTTAGGATCAATGAGAATATTATTTCTAACTGAATATGTTGGTGTAATAAGTGAAGTTGTATAAACTGATGGCGAAGCATCGTTGGCGACAAGATGAAGATTATAAATTTGTCTGCTTCCACCAATAGTAAATGTAGTTGGTGGTGAAGTGGTAAGGATTGAATCACCAATTTGTATTTCCCCTCCTGTTAAACCTGTTCCACCTGTTGCATTTATAGTCAAATTTGATACTGCATTTGTATTGCCATTTGCAAGAATAATTCTACCACCTGTCATAGAAATTGCTGAAGAATTATTGCTTAAATCAAATGAAGGTAAGGTTCCGGTATAGCCATATTTGGCTACTGTTATTTCACCATACTCATCTAATTTCAAATCCAAAGATTGACTTACATTCTGTGGAATAAATGCACCACCGACAACAAATTTACCACTGTCAAGACGGAAAATTGTTCCGGTTTCATAAATGTAATTCTCATCTGAATGATTACCTACATATATGTTACTCCCCTCAAGTTTTATCAACGAAGCAGGATAACTTCTCAGATGAGAATTTGTTTGGAAATCTCCATTATCAGCATCAAGACCACCAAATGTTTTAACTTCAACAGTATGCGTTTCCCCTGAAAGCAAAGTCCATTCAGTTGAATTGCTAATTAAAAGTCCATTATTAATTGTAAATTTCGGATTAGAAGTATGTGAACCAATTGAGAAATTCGGAGAATTAATAAATACCGTATCTTCCAATCCATCCTGTTTATTAAGAATTACTCCCGAAATATTCTGCCATAATCCGGTACCATTAATTTCAGAATTTGCATTTCCGATATACGAGAAATTCAGTGTGTGTGTAGCACCGTCACTGCTATTAATTCCTCCTTGAGAATTATTCAAAAGGATTTCGTAAATTCCTAAAGTATCTGTAATTGCACCACCCGGGACAACATCAATTTCTCCCAAATCATCATCAAGGAAAGCTACTCTCGTGCGGAGTTCTTTATTATTAATATTTATACCAAATATGAGTTTCCCAATAGGTGGGTCAATATCGTTCGATCCACCTATTCTAAGAGAATCTATTTGAACTTCACGCACATTGAAAGTGATATCGTGCCCATCAATATTCACTGTATCAGCAGAAAAAATCTGACCCGGGTAAAATGATGTAGGCGGACCTTGATGTTTTAGTACTTCATCTGTTGACCAGCAGTTCGGATCGCTCCAAGTACCTGATTGTCTCGAATAATATATAGTTCCAATATCATATAGCGTTGTATCGTAAACAGCCCAATCACCATTTATTCTTCTTGTATTTATTATTGTAATTGGTGAAGGTTGTGCTGATGGATTTGTTCCTACATCGAATCTCCAATAACCGTTTTCCAGGATTGCAGGAATAAACTTTACTGAATCTCCTTTCAAATCAACGGGATTATAATAAAAATTCAAATTATCAATGTTTGAGAAATTACTTGAATTTACCGGCCAATAAAGCTTAAGATAATTAGCACTTAATGAAGGTAATTGAGGATGCATTATCCCTACTATTTGTGTCGTGAATGTTGGTTTTTCAGCAAACGAAGAAATTGTATCCTTCATATAAACAGGATTATAAAATGCTGAATCTGATCTTGTAAATCCAATCGGGAAGAAAAATTCTTTTTCAGCAGTTGCACCAAATGTTGATGGGAAATATTTCGTAACATTGTGAGATGTTAATTCCCCATGTGAAGTAATCATCCGAGCAGAACCAAAAGAACCTCCGACAGTAGATATTTGCTGTGCCGTAGTATCAAAGTATAGATTTGCATCCTCAATATCTAATTTACAATCGCTTGTAAAGGATAATAAATTCCTGTTTGTTAACTCATGCTGCAGAATTATTGAATTTCCGATATTGTTTAAAGTAGTGTTCCACATTTTAGTTCCAGGTGAAGAACCTCTTATGTATTGATCTAATGCTCCATTAAACTCAAAGCCGCCTAAATCGTTACGTAATCCTTCAAGACCTGAATTATTTATTAAATCTCCTTGAAGCTTTGTTGCAAAAGTCAATGAATCATTTCCAGTAGAAAATTGACCTGCTTCAATTAATATTGAATCTTTAACCGATATGTCTGAATTTTGTTCAACATATTGACCGCATGAATCTGCATTTACCGTCAATGATGCAATCTGAGCCGGGACTACTTCACCCGTATAATGTATTGCAGCGAAATTAGGATTTTCAATATGAACCGTAAAATCAACGGAACCTCCTGATTGCCCAAGACCTAACTGTTCACAAGGATCTTCAATATTTCCATTACCGGCTATTACACGGATTTGTGTAGTACCTTGCGGAATTGTGTCTGGGACAGTAAATGATACGTCAATATAACAATTTTCATCCGGGAAAGGTTGATCATATAACAATCTTTCACCAAGATCACTATAATTCCCATTAAAATTCCAGTCCATATAAAGATGAGCTCTCATATTTATACATTTCATACCATCACTAACACCACCATGAATTCGGAATGTATATTCCTGCCCAGCTTTTAACCAATAAACATAATATGGTAGATAAATATATCCCTTTGTATCAGATTCCACAGCATAGTAATTTGCTATTACATTCGCTGAATTGTATGGCGCACCTTCTGCTGCTTCTAAACTGGCAACTCTAGCTTTTCTATCATGAAATCCATCAATATTACAGTAAACATAATCTGAATTTAAATATGTAGTTGTAATCAAACCACTAGGATTAAAAATATAATTACCATTATTATGATTTTCATAATTAAAATCCCTTGCAATAGGTATGTAGATATTTTCTTGAATTATGTTTCCTCTGTTTTCAGCACTATGGAATCCATCAGTTGCTCCTGTTTCTAATATTCCTCCGTCTTTCAATCTGAAACCCGCTGTTCTAATAACAAAGGTACTTAATGAAAGATGTCCGGCTCCTCCGGTAGTTTTCTCCACTTCAAGCAATCCAAGACATTGTTCATAATATTGCTGAGTGCCGTCATTATCAACTAAATTAATACCATTTCCTATATTCCCATCTAGTGTTACTGTATGCCCTTCTCCAATATGTGCAACATGCAATTTTTCTTTTGGGAAGTCTGTTGAAGCTGCACCGTTATAATCAATTTCTGACCAAGTGTTTGGGTCTGTCCAAAGACCATTTTGTCGAGTATAAAAATGCTTTAATCTTGCACCTTGCTGCCCAATCACAACATCAGCTAACAGATACCGATTGTTAACACTTAAATTTAAGTTTTGGTTGCCAAACACGGCATTTGTCTTTGATTGAATTTCAGCTCTCGTTGTTGAGTCAGTTGCCAGAGGAGCGTATATGGCTTCATCTTCAACAATTTTTCTATCTATACAAGCATCACCAGAACCGTTGTTTTGAAGTGCTGGGGGTTTATTTCCTTGACCTGGAGGTGGACTTAATCTTTGCCAGTCATCAATGCTTACCCCTTTCCAATATGTTAAGTCAAAACAAAATATTGATGCTCCCGGAGGTATATCCTGTGGATTAGCATATCCTACTTCTAAATCAAAGTTGGACCTACCTCCTCGATCAAATAATGATAATTCAGGTCTAGTAACCCTCCAATAATTCTTAATCATTCTATCAATAGGAAGATTGAAGTTGACATTATCGAGCCAGTATGCAAACTTATGAAAATGGGGAATTGATTGAACACCAACAAAACCTGCTGTGCCTCCTGATCCATCCAAATCAAATATAAATGGTTTGTAGAGAGGTCCGCTTCCTACTTCAAATTTTATACCTGGAGAAGGTATATCATTTGCCGGTACATTTTTTCTTAATTCTCCGTCAATGTGTCCAATATTTGTTCTTGTAACTGTAGCAGCTGAAGCAATAGTCATATACCACTCACCTTTATTGTAGTCCGGCTCATTGTTTACATCGTAAACCGGGCTTAAATTAATATAGGCCTTATTATTTGCTTCAAAGTTAAGATTATTTTCAATTTGAATATTAAAACTATTTCCAGCAACAGTCGAATCAAATTTAACAAATGATAAATCTTTATTTTTACTAAGATTCATATTATAAAATGTAACATTCGAATATGCAGCAACTCTTTGTGTATCTCTTACTCCTGTAAAACTGAATGTCATGCTATTATGAGTATATGTTGAAGGTGATTGGATCCTTAAATTTCCTCCTAAAGTAATATTATTAGCTCCGGAATTCAGATTACTATTTTTTATATAAAGACTATCTTTTATATTAATAGGCAAATTCGGTGAAGCAAGTGTTAATGTACCACCATTATTATCAGCAATAATAACTTTGACAGAATCTGCTCCGGATGGTAATCCATTACCACTGGACTGATTTCCTGCATAATTATAAATGAAGGTTCCCATATTATTTGTCAGATAGTTGTATTCCCTTGTTGTGGTTCTCACGTTACCACTGTTAGCTGAATTAGTAATACCATCGGGATCGGCAAGTTTAACAGTTGCCTCCTTATATATCCTGAATTCACCTGATCCGGAAATATTATATTGTCCGAAATTCAATACACCACTTGAATCAACTGCTACAAAACCATCCAAAGCTAAACTATCATTTACTACTTTGTTTGATTCTAAAGTAATTTCGTGACTTGCACCGATATATGCCACATAGTTTTGCTTGGTTTGTCCAGGATATTCTGTTGATACAGGACCATCATAATAAACTAGTGACCAATTATTGGGATCATTCCAATTCCCTGTTCCACGAGTATAAAATGTAAGGGTTGAAGGCTCGCCAACTATAAGTGAACCGAAGTGTTTTAAATTTCCGTAAGTGATCGAATCATTAGAACGCAAAGAAACATCCGGGTCTTTATAATTTGGAGGATAAAATCTTGGATAAATCCAAGTATGCAAGGTAGTTGAATCATATAAACTAGCATCGCTGAGCAACGGATTCATACCGTTACGTAAGTCGCCATTAGGTGCCACAACACCAATAAAGTGAGGTGTGAATTGATATTTCCCATTACTTGCAATTAAAAATGTACTATTAGTCGGTTTTTCGATAGTCCACTGTCGTGCAATATGTTTATACGGGCTAATCTTACTTCCAAGCGGCATTACAGACGATGGTGTCCCGTCAGCCCAACTAATAGGTATTGTTGATGTTGTAATTGTGTCTGAATATAGCTGCAATATTCCTTCTTGGGCAATAGAGTTCTGTATAAACATTATAGTTGCTGGTGTATATGAATTTTCATATCCTATTTCAAATGTTCTTTCAGAATTTTGAACATTCACCATATTCCTTCTTAGTCTCGAATTAATATATCCACCGCCTATTCGAGTAATTGTACCGCCTACCTGAACAAACCTGTCTCTTGCATTAATCCTTCCATAATTTAAGTCTAAGTTATTTGTTATAAATAACCCCCAATTCATATTTGGTCCAATCCCGTTTGAATTAAGATGTGCAGGATTTCTTAGAACTAAATTATAGAATGTTTCATTTCCATCAATTGCTTTTGTTATTGATTGTGTAATAGAACCTTCGAAATATGCAGTAGAATTTGTGTGTGTGAAAGTTCCACCCTGATTTATCCAATTGCCATGTAAGAACAAGTTCGGACCATTCACAACAAAGGTTGATGTATCTCTTAAGATAACATCTCCCAATACTTTTAAATTATCATTTGGGCTAACAGTCCCTATACCTTTAATAATAAGATTTTGGAAAGGATTGTCAGTAGTGTCTCTGGAGGTAATTGTAATCACACTTGGGAAAGCATTTACAGAATTCATTGTAACTGATTTTCCTGCAGTTGGAGTGAAAGTTCCCAAAACGTTATTCCAACTTCCTTGTAATTCAATATTCAATCCATTTTGAACGAAATTTGCGCCATTTTTAATTAATAAAGAATCGGTTACTTTTAAATCTATGTATATACCAGGATTATTATTTATTATTGTCTTTGCACCGCTGCTATCGAGAATTAATTTATAGAATTTCAGATTTACTAAATCATCATCTGGAGAAAATGGCTTGAAGTTGAAGTACTGATTTCCACCATTTTTAGCAAATCGTACTGTAGAATTGGCAGTCAAGAAACCATAGGTATTATTGTCAAAAGTAAGGTTTGATACATCCAGAGAATCGATAATATTTATTACACCGTTTTGATCAAATGAAACATCTCCGGATCTGGTGCCTCTAATGTTTAATTTATTATACTGGAGAACTCCCGGGACAGAACCAGAAGAAGGAATTAAAGCATTTCCGGCGCCATCAAAAGTTACTTTCCCAAAATTGAAAGTTGGTGGTGTATAATTTGTAGGGAAATTGTTACGGACAATCAATTCTCCGCCTAACATTACTAATTTCTTTCCATTGGTTAAGCCATCTAATGAGCTTGCAGCTAAGTCCAGAACACCTTCATTAATGAACAACGAATCTGAAATTTTCGTGTTTTTACTCAACGAAACAGCTGTCCAGGCAGTTTTATCACAGATTAGTGTCCTGACTGTATTGGGGAGACCCAATCCTGTTATTTGTGTCTGGTCTTCCCAATAGCAATATACTGCAGAATCAGAAAACGTCCTGCTTAACATTTGAATAGCACCGGCTGTACCTGTGGCATCAGAAATTCCCTGTGTATGACCAATAAATATTATTGCATTATTTTGAATATTAAAAGTATCACCGGTGCAGACATTATCTCCGCTAATTTTCAATATACCTGCTACACGCCCTTCTGTTCCGGTTTCAACATTAATTGATTTAGCTTCTGCAATTGGACCTGAAATTGTCACTATATGGTCTTGAATTCTAACTTTATCAGATCGTTTATTTGGTGCTGTTGTAGATGCGACTCCACTAAAGTTTTCTTTCGACCAGGTATTTGGATCATTCCAATCTCCATCTGCAATGGAATAATAAGTAGCCTGACCGGCACTTTCCTGACCAATTAACCAGTCTCCATCCAGCAAACTTGACTGATCTGAGTACCAATTATATGGAGAACTTCCGTTAACAAAATTAGTTACTCCAGGTTTAATTCTCCAATATCCACCCAAATCATTATAATTTGGCGAAAATACAAGCGGAACATAATTAGGAAAATTATTTCCATCATTTGCATCAGGAAGACCATTAATAGTAATCCCCTGAGAATTTACTGTAACATCCTCAGATTTGACAACGAAATACTTCTTCTGCGATACATTCGGAGTTTCTACCTGCGGATGTTCTTGCGGAACTGGTTTTACTTTCACCAGAGGGTCTGTTCCAAAAGATACTCCCCCACTAAGCATGGTTACTTTAACA
>Ga0154569_161_pt1 | contig 12598 bp, 11 predicted proteins | sample RifGroF2_FD_115998 | JGI IMG/M metagenome (GOLD analysis project Ga0154569, IMG submission 115998) | Ignavibacteria bacterium GWF2_33_9
ATACCTTTTTGACCCATCGCACCCCCAGTTACAATTTTTTGACCATCAGATGTAATATTAATTGTTTTAATGGCATCGTTTGCATCTGCTGGATATCCACCTTCAAACACTCTAATCGTATGTCCATCTTTTGGGTCTATTTCCCAAATTTCGTGATTCACTGCGGCAATTATATTCCCATTAATCGGATGGAACTTAGCATCATTTACTGTTCGTCCAGAGAGTGGTCTCTCCCAGAGCAAGTCCCCATCACCATTCGGGATTTCTTGTGCGGGTGCTTCATTAAGCATCCCGAAAAACAATACTGCGAGCCATAGCCCGTGCCTCCATTTGAAAGTTTTTGCTTTCATATTAATTCCTCCTTTTAGACGTAGCATGCTACGTCTCTACGTTTCAGACGCAAAGCATTGCTTCTATACGAATGCAAAATTAATCATTAATTTGCAAAATAATAACACTTTTTTTCATTTCATCACTTATCAATTATTACTTTGTAAGTGTTTGAATAATTTTAACCGAATAATTTTTCTAATGTTACTATTGATTTGAAAATTGATTAAAGACTGAAATAATTAAAAACAATCATAATGATTAATTCCAAAAATTAAATATTTTCTATTCAAATGCATTGTGTAAAGGAGTATTTTCGTAATTTAGCCGTAAATTAAAATATAATTTGTTTCAACTAAATTATTTGTTATGAGAAAATTCATTTACTTTTTTCTGGCAGTTTTAATATCTGCCTTCCAGAGCGGTAATTCGGGTGATTTATCAATTGTAGATATAGACATAATTGAAAAATCAACAAATATAAATGAAGAATGGGCATTTGATATTATGTCTTCAGTTTTTAACAGTTCAAATGAAACGAAAATAATAAAGTTAAAAATTGATATAATATCTATGCCGTATGGTCATAGTTTTGGTGCATGCTGGGCGAGTGGTTGCTTAGGTTCTTCAATTGAAAATTGGGTAGGTGAAAAAACATTTGAATTAAAACCTTACTCAAAAATTGACGATTTTGTTTTCGTTGGACATTACTATTGTTATTATCAAGATATCGCATGTACGCCAGGAGTTGGGAAATTACGATTTACATTTTTTGATTCAAACAATCCTAACGATTCTGCATCAATATTTGCAACTTTAACTTTTTCCGATGGAACCGGAATTACTAACGGTTACAGTCAGTCTAATTTAGAAGTGAATTATATGCAGAGTAATTTGCTAAGATTCACTCCTGAGGATAATCAGGAATCCTATTCTTATTCAATTATTTCTGTCAATGGATTTGAAGTATCAAATGACAAATTTTCAGGTGAAACTGAGGTTAATTTGAATGGAATGAGTTCAGGAGCATATCTATACACAGTTTTTGACAGTAAAGGTAAAATTATTGCTAAAGGTAAGATGTTAAAAAATTAAAATCTCATTAATATTTCATTAGTAATAAAAACTCATTTCTGCGGATTTACACGTGGCAACCAATATTGAACTGCTACGTGGTTCTACTTGCATTAAACAGCCATTGGATTCCTCCCTGCAATACGTGATGACAGTCAAATACATTAGATTTTTCTGTCTCAAGCTTCCTCTAAACGACAATGGCCTGTTTACGGTCCCAGCCTCCCTAAAGTACCTAGTTGAATTCCATGTCAAGCACGAAATGACAAATGCTGATAAGAGATAGGAATTTGGAATTAACAAATGCGAAAAATATAAAAATTAATTTCTGAAGATTATGTTTGTTTTCGACAAATTTAGTTAAATTTGAATTAAATCTATTTAGTTTTTGCAAAGTTTTGCAGGAAACAGGTGAAATTCCTGTGCTGTTCCGCAGCTGTAAAGTGGAGATTTTCCTCGGCAATTGTGCAGCCACTGTTATTATTAATGGGAAGGTGAGGGAAGTCGTTGAAGCTAAGCCAGAAGACCAATTGAATAGACTCTATTGTTTGTGCGAGAACTTAAACAAAAGAGAAATCATATATTCATATCCTTTCTTGCGTTTAATTCTCCTCAGAAAATTTTTATTAATAATTTTTAGAGGTTTTAAATGAACAGATTTTTTCCAATTTTCTTAGTTGCAGTTAGCTTATTAGCTGTTTTTTCTTCAAGTTCTGCGCAGGATTTTTCATTAATCAGAAATGATATTGAAGTTGGTTATGGTCCTGTAGGAGTATATTACGATTCCGTAACAAAAGTGTACGATGTAATGTGTTCAGGTTTCGATGCTAATTATAACGGTAAATTCGAACCTGATTCAGGTGACGTAATGCCAAGTTGGTGGGTCGTAACAATTGATTTTGATGGGCAAAATTATAATTACACATCAGAGAAAAAAATAGATTTTGTTTTTAATTCATTGCCGTATTTTACCTTCAGACCTGCTTTTATTCCAACAGAAAGGAAAATTTATATTCCTGAAATTTCCGGAATATATTGCTATTCTCTTGACAATTTTCAGAGAACAGGGGAAACCTATCCATATTATGCTACAGGTTTGGGTTATAAGGATGGACTTCTCTATATTGCCAATTCATTGCAAATGGATGCACAGGATTCAATAATAGTAATGGATACAGAAATTGGATTAGAACAGTCCATATTTAGTGCAGGTGTTAATTTACTGCAAGCAATTCCATATACACCAATTAATTCAGGGGATTTTGGACTCGCAGCATTAAACTTAGGAGAATATTTTTCTGATGCTTCAACAGTTATGTATGACGATTTTCCTGGTACAGAAAGCCCAAATTTCTTTACTATTAACATTGGGAATACGGGAAATCATATTGGGACATATTGGAGTAATCAAGAACAATTGTCATTTTTATACACAACATCTATGTTTACTGGTGCTGTAAATATAATTGACCCTGCCAATGATTATAATAAAGTAATTAACACAAACTCGAATGAATGGACTGGTCCATCATTCTCTTCAATTATTGATTTTACTGATAATAATAACACAACAAACTACTTATTTACATCTACTTATAATGGCACGATTGAAGTCAGAAAGTTGAATATCTCAATAGATGGAGATAATACGGATATAGCAGATGAATTTATTCAGTCTGTTGAAACAGGCGGATATAAAATCGAAGCATTTAATGTTAGAAATACAGGTGATAATTTGTTATTACTTGCAACCAATACGTTCGATGAATCTTATAGTCCGGCTAATACTTTATCATTAATTTCTTTAAAAAATCCAAATAATATTTCAGAAAATGAAATTGACCAAGTGAGAATATTTCCAAATCCTACTCATGGTATTGTGAAACTTTCAAATATTGATGTTAATGAAATAAGTAGTATTCAAATATACAACTTAAATGGACAGGTGCTGATGCAACTGGAAAATTTAACTACAAATATTCTTGATTTATCACAATTCTCTGATGGCACTTATATTTTGCAAATTTCATCAAAAAAAGGCTTTTTTATTAAAAAAATTGAATTAATTAAGTAATTGAAAAATATTATAGTAATATTGCTAAGTATTTGTGTATCATCCACCTATGGTCAAGTGAAAGACACACTTGAAATTAAGGGTAAATTGATTTCAATAAGTGAGATGAAATCTGAAGTTAATTTTGAAAATTTGGGATCCAAAAAACAGAAAATTGAAATTCCGAATAATATTTCATATTATCAATTATCAGATTTAGTAAAATTATCTTCATCTATTCATGTGAATGATTATGGAGGGGTTGGAGATATGAAAACAGTATCGATTAGAGGAACAAATTCACAGCAGAATGTGATTGCAATTGAAGGAGTTCCTCTTAATTCTTCAAGTAACTCTTATATTGATTTAGCAAAATTACCTATGGATTTATTTTCATCAGTAGATATTTTAAAATCAGGCAACTCTGCAAACTATGGGAGTGGTGCTATTGGTGGAATAATGAATTTGAAAATTAATAAAAGAGACAATCCACATATTTCATTTAGGAATTCAATAGGTTCATTTGGATTTTATTCTTCTACAGCAAAATTTGATTTCAATTTTATTGAAATACCTTTTTTTACTTCAATAAATTATATTGGTTATGAAGGTGATTACAACATAAAATTCAATAACTTCGGAGATTTAGTTGATACAAATAGGAGAAATAATGAATTTTCATCTTTAAATTTCTCATCAAATTACAATAAGCAATTTAATAATATATATTTATCGATTACAAATTTAACGAATATTTCAACTAAAGGATTACCGGGAAGTGTATTAATAGGAAGATTAGAAGATTCCAAAGCCAAACTGGAAGAAAAACAAACTTATTTCATTACAAATCTGAATTATACACTTACAAAAAATAGTTATTTTAATTTTAAAAATTTGCTATCATATTCAGATTCAAAACTGGATAAATATCAAGAATACTTGACAGCAAATGATTATTCATATTATTCTTTTCAAAATAAATTCATTACTTCATATAATCTACTTTACGAAAAAATTCTGTTCAATTTAACTAATGAGATTGATTATAATAAACTTACAGGATTATTTCTGCAACCTGAGCTAAACAATAAAGTTCACAGATATATTTACTCAAATTCAGCACTCTTATCAAAAATATTCCAAATGAATAATTACATACTACAAGCAAGTTATGGCATAAGATATGATTATTTCTCTAATTTAGAGAAAGGTAATTTTTCACAGTATTTGGGATGTGAATTTTCTGATACATCAAGCAAATTTGCATTTTTGTTAAATTTTTCGAAAAATTTCAGAGCCCCGTCTTTTAATGAAATGTATTATTTGAATTACGGAAATACTGATTTAATACCGGAAACATCCTATTCATATTCAACGGGTTGCGATTATTCATTATGTCAGAATATCCAATTTTCTACCTCATTTTTTTATAATAACACCTTTAATCAGATTGTATCAATACCAAAAAATCCAATGATTTGGACAGCACAGAATTTTGCAAGAGTAGTAAATTATGGAATTGATTTTGAACTAAATATAGATATCTTTGAAAATACTGTAATATCAAATTTGGGATATACTATCCAAAATCCGAAAGATATGTCAGAAGAATCACTGAATTATGGAAAATTAGTCCCATATATTCCTCAAGAACAATTAACTTTCAATTTAGAAGGAATTTATAGAAATTTCAAACTTTCTTCCAATTTCCAATATTCATCATTCACATATTCTTTACCTGATAATTCCTACTATTCATTAATACCCGAATATATAAGTATGGATATATCTTTTCAGTACATATTTCAGTTTGGGAAAACAGAATTAATATCTCATTTTCAAGTGAAAAATGTTCTAAACAAGTATAATATGATGATAATTAATTATCCACTACCGGGTAGAAATTTTGTGTTTAATCTAATTTATAACCTAAACTCATGAAAAAAAAATATATATATATACTACTGATTTTTTTGATTTTTCTTGGCGATAATTCATTTCTCTATTGTTTTGATTTTGAAAAAGGATCGATTGATACAATGATTGCAATTTATCCGGGCGAAGGACAGAATAGTGGACAATCACCTGAATATTTCCCGCAAAATATATTTGGTATTCCTTCAAGAATTGCAACAGCAAATACGCCTGAAGTATCCGAAGATCAAATTTGTTCTTTGGGATTAGGTGGTGAAATCATTGTCGGATTCAAAAACAAGTATATTTATGATGGCGAAGGACCGGATTTTACCATCTTTGAAAATGCTTTCATAAGTCCAATAAATAAAAAAGTATTTGCAGAACCCGGTATTGTTTCTGTGAGTGAAGATGGTGTGAATTATATTCAATTTCCATATGATTATAATACCTTAGAAGGTTGTGCCGGAATAAGCCCAACAAATGGGAAGGAAGATCCTTTTGATCCACTTGTCAGTGGTGGTGATGCGTTCGATTTGAGTAAAATTGGTCTAAAAAAAATAAAGTATATAAAAATCAAAGATTTTTGCTTAGAAATTCTTGAAGATGAAAATCATGAATATTATGACCCAATCATGACCGGTTTCGATTTAGATGCAGTAACGAGCATGTATTTAATTAATGAAAACGTTGAAAGTGTAAATAATAATTTCCAAAAAGAATTTTCAGGAAAAATACAAATACCACGAGAAAACTTAAAAGAATTTCTATATAAAATTAAAAATCAAGATAAATTTTTATTCATGATTATCACAGATTTGATAGGTAGAAAAATTCAAGAATTGGATACAAAATCTGGAATATATGAATTGAATAATATGGAATTAACTACCATATTTATAGAAATTCATTTCAGGGACTCCGAAATAATTTATTACTTGATTCAAACATATTAATGAAAATTATTTATCAAAATATTATTCTGTTATTAATCTTTTCTGTGATTGCAGGTTGCATAAAAGAACCTGTAGCACCTGAAAATGATTCAAAAATTGACTTAATGAATAATTATGCCATAATTCTCTGCGAAGGATTATTGGGATATAATAATGCCTCAATTACTTATTTCAATTTTGAAAATGGAAATACAATTCAAAAGATATTTTCACATATAAATCATTTTGCTTTGGGTGACATTGCTAATGATTTTGTTAGCGATGATAATTACTTTTATTTTGTTATTTCAAACAGTAAAGTAATTTATAAAATCGATAAAGCAAGTTTAAAATTAATTTCCAAATTGACCTTTTTAGGAGAGAACTTTCCCAGAAAAATGATTATTGATGAAAATGAAATTGGTTTTGTTTCAGATGCTTATTCATCAAAGGTATATAAGATAAATTTGAAAGATATGTCGATTTTGGACGAGGTTACTGTGGGACCACAACCTGAGGGTTTGGTAGTTGACTCAAAAAATATATATATTGTTAATTCCGGATGGGGAGATATAAATAAAAAAGCTGAAAATGCATCAACAATTTCAATCGTTGATAAGCAAACAATGAAATTAGAAACGTTTTTCAAAACTGGAACAAATCCTGTAGAAATTATTCGAGACCCATTGCAACATTACATTTATGTTCTTTATTATCATTTACCATCACAAAAGGATTCATTAGGAGGAATAATACAATATGAAGCAGAAACCTTTACAAAAATGAAAGAATGGAAAGGGGATTATTCTAATATGAAATTAAGCCAAACCGGAGATTCAATTTATATTTTATCAGGTGGATATCAGCAAAAAAATAATATAAATGCAAGCTCAATTCAAATAATTGACACAAAAACAAATCAAGTTGAAAAAATTCTTCAAAATGATAATCTTAATGAAATTTGGTATAATTTCCAGATTGATTTTATAGCAAATCAGATATGGATTGCAAATGCAAAGAATTTTCAAACTGAAGGTGAAATCATAATTTATGATATTAAGGAATCAGGGAAACCTCAATTAACAAAAAGCCTGAAAACAGGTATAAATCCTAATATTATTTATATTTATAGAAAGAATTAAGTGAATTACTTAATTTCTTGAATTTCTTTTACGTTTTTTTCTTATTTTTGTAAATAAATAAATAATAAAATCAAGGTTAAGTAATGAGTATTCTACTTAATAAACACTCAAAAGTTATAGTTCAAGGAATTACAGGTTCGGAAGGAACATTCCATACTTCTCAAATGATTGAATACGGCACTCAGATTGTGGGTGGTGTTACTCCCGGCAAAGGTGGTCAGATTTATTCAGGAAAAGGCGAAAATATATTCTCTAAACCTGTTAATATTTATAACACTTTAAAGGATGCAATAACAGATACAGGTGCAGATACATCCATCATTTTTGTACCTCCTGCATATGCAGCCGATGCAATTTTGGAAGCAATTGATGCAGAAATTAAATTGATTGTAACAATTACAGAGGGTATTCCAACACGTGATATGGTATATGTATTTGATGCACTTAAAAATTCCAATTCCAGAATGATTGGACCGAATTGTCCGGGAATAATTACCCCTGGAGAGGCAAAATTAGGAATAATGCCAGGATTTATACATAAAAAAGGAAGAGTCGGTGTTGTATCACGTAGTGGGACTTTGACTTATGAAGCAGTAAAACAATTGACTGACCTCAAATTAGGACAATCTTCAGCAATTGGTATTGGTGGCGACCCCATTATAGGCAGCCAATTTATTGATATTATCAAACTTTTCAATGAAGATCCTAAAACAGAAGCAATTATGATGATTGGAGAAATTGGCGGAAGTGCGGAGGAAACTGCTGCTGAATATGTGAAAGAATACGTGAAAAAACCTGTTATAGGATTTATTGCAGGAAAAACAGCACCTCCGGGAAGAAGAATGGGTCATGCTGGTGCAATAATTTCAGGTGGAAAAGGTACTGCAGCTGATAAAATGTATGCTTTGGAACAAGCCGGGATTCACGTTGTTGAAAAACCATCAGATATTGGAATTACTGTTTCAAGAGCACTTCGTGAGTATAAAATGGCTCAATTGAATGAGAAAAAAGTTACAGCAAAGAAATCCACTCGTGGAAGAAAAAGAAAAAATAGTTAAATTTTTTTATAAAAATAGTAGATATATGAACAAAACTTATGGAATGATAAAGCCGGACGCTGTCAGAAAGAATTTCACCGGAAAAATAATTGATAAAATTCTTGACGCAGGTTTTAAAGTACGTGGAATGAAATTAATGCAAATGTCTGTTGAACAGGCACAACAATTTTATGCTGTGCATAAAGAAAGACCATTTTATGGAGAATTGGTTGAATATATTACAAGTGGACCTGTAGTTGCTTTGGCATTAGAAAAAAACAATGCTGTTAGTGATTACAGAACTCTTTTAGGTGCTACGGATCCATTGGAAGCAGCTGATGGTACTATCCGCAAACTTTATGGAGAATCAAAAGCTGTGAATGCAATTCACGGTTCTGATTCGGACGAAAATGCTGAAATTGAAATTAACTTTATTTTCAATCAGAATGAATTAATTTAATTTTCAAACAAAAGGATGTCAGAAATATTTGATAAGATAAGTTCTGAAGTATTATTTTCAAATCCTTACTGGAAATATAAATTAGATAAATACAGATTACCCTCGGGTTCAATTGGTGATTATCACTTTATTGATTCCCGGGGTTCTTCTTTAATAATACCTGAATTAGATAATCATACATTCGTCATGACTAATCAATTTAGATATTTAAATCATAAATTCAGTATTGAATTTCCTGGAGGAGGTCTCCCAGAAGGTGTTTCTTTTGAAGACAATGTAATTAAGGAACTTGAAGAAGAAACCGGATATATTGCTCATAAGCTTGAGTTACTTGGAGAATTCAATCCATTCAATGGTGTTACAAACGAAATTTGTAAAGTATTTTTGGCTTCTGAGTTGACTAAATCTAAACAAAAACTTGATGATACTGAATCAATCTCAATAATGAAAGTTGACAAAAATGACATTTTTCAATTGATAAAATCAAATAAAATTTGGGACGGAATGTCTATATCAGCATATTTTCTGTATCATTTAAAAACATAAATTTAACTATGAAAAAATATATAATAATATTTTGTTTATTGAGTTTTTTGCCGATTTTAACTTTTGCACAATCAACAACAAAAGGTGATTTTGATACAAAAGAACAAAAAGAACAATTTACAAAATATATTGTAAAACCAAAAATGCCAAAAAACCTTGCATTTAGTTTTAAAAAATCAACAGTTACCAATGTAATACAATATTTAAGTGACTCAACAAGAAGGACATATACAAGATATTTAGATACGTATTTTACTTATTATGCACCTGGAGAAGAAACCAATGGAGTTACTGAATTAAATGTAAGTGTTGATTCATTAATTTGGATATTTAAAAGAGATGGAGATTCAATATATTATGACTCACAGGATGATGAATTAATTCCTCCATTAAATATTGAAGACTATGAAGAATCTTCAGTCGTATTAGGAAGAAATTTCAACTATTATTATTCACCTTATTGGGATTTTGGGCGAATAGACGGGAACAAATTGCTAATGGATAGAAATTATATCAATGACCCATTGGACGGTATTTCAGATAGTAAAAGAAATTACTTTTGGAATTACAGATTATCAGATGAAAATTTATCAGAGTTGGTGGATGTTCTCAAAAATTTAATTCCACCGGATGCGATTGATACATCAATGAAAAGAAAAGTGATATTCAACTATTCAACTGAAGAAATGGCTTTTACTGATACAAGTTCAATCGTTCAATTAGTATATGATAATGCCAGAGTGTATACTCTCAAAGCAACAATAAGTGATTTGAAACCCAAAAGAGAAAGAACAAGGATTTACGGCTTTGGAGTATTTGTTGATATTATAGACTGCAAAGGTTCCGGAACTTACGAATTGGATATAACTCCACAAGGAAGAACTGAAGGTGCAAGGGGTGAATTTAATTTTGAACTGTTATTAAGAGACCGAAATGAAATTATTCGTGAAACTATTAATGAAAAAGTAATTTATCAACTTCTTAAAAATTATAAAATTTAATGAAAAAATATTTTTCTGTTGTATTCATCATTTTATTTTTCTTTGTGATATATACTGAAAAAGGAGTTTCACAGACAAACTCATACACTGTTGAGTTAGCAAGGTCATTTAGTAAAGATATTTTCGAAAGTAATGGATTGCCTTTTTTGCAACCTGTTGTTAAAGTTGTCAATTCAACATCAAATGCCGGATTTTTTTATGATGCAAGAATCCCTAGAATGGTAATTAAACCATACTTTAAGTTTACTATTCAAATGATGTATGGTATAACTCCTGAATCTGAGAAAACCTATTCACCAACAATGCCTGCAGAAGAATTTAATACTACGACAGCGATGTCTTACGTTGACATTGTAAATATGAATATTGATACAGCTGGATTAATCCATTATTTATTTTTAAACTTAATGTATGATGGTATTTTTGGAAGTAACAAAGGTTTGATCGATGTTCCAGAATCAGCTCCAACAGCACTTGGAAATCAAAAAACATCATTTGAACTAAGACATAGTGCTTTGGATACATTAATAAAATCTCATCCCCTTTATCCATTATTGCAACAATATAATCTGGAATCAACTATTGATTCTGCTATATCCAATTTCCCTAATGCATTCGATTTGCCACCTGGTGGAAATATCAATCAAATTGTTGCTGGTATTCCACAATTGATTGTTGGTTCGTATTACGGGACTGAACTTTTATTGCGCTGGGTACCGACAATGAATCTTGGTTCAGACATTGGAAAATTTAATTTTTGGGGATTAGGACTGCGACACTCAATTTCTCAATACTTTGATTCACCACTCGAAATTGCTATTCAATCAACGTATCAAGGGACAAAATTAACCAATAAAATCGGTGTTACAAATGCTGAATTAGTTGCAAAAGCAAATATCTTAAATATGAATTTGCACGCAAGTTATAATTGGGAAAAATACTTCACAATATATTCAGGAATTTCCTTCGATAATATTGAGATAAATAGTACTTATAAATATTCTTTGCCAATTGTTATGCAATGGCAGCTTGGATTAATAGATCAATATGCTAAAGATGATAATGGTAATTATTTAAGTTTGGATGAATTTGGAACTCCAAATAATTCAGAACCTACTGAAGGTTATCCGGGTGATTTGTATCCACAAACAGCAGAAGTAAAAATGAATGAAAATCAAATGAGATTTACGTTTGGCATTTCAAAAGAATTTTATAATTTTATAATTGGATTAGATTATAATTTAGGAAAAGTCCCTGTATTTGGGGCTACAATTGGATATTATTTTTAATAAAAAATAGATTTATTATGGATTCAAAAATTATTGATGGTAAATTGGTAGCACAAAAAATTCGTGAAGAATTGAAAGTGAAAACTGACTTACTTAAACAAGAAAAAAATATAACTCCAACATTAGCTGTTTTATTAGTAGGAGAAAATCCGGCTTCTAAAGTTTATGTTGGGGGAAAAGCAAAAGCATGTGCAGAGATTGGTTATAATTCAATTGTGAAAGAAATGCCATCTGAAACTTCAGAGGAAGAAGTACTTAATATTGTGAATAAATGGAACACTGATGATTCAATCCATGGTATTTTAGTACAATTGCCTTTGCCAAAACATATTAATGAAACAAAGGTACTACTTGCAATCAATTTCAAAAAAGATGTAGATGGCTTTCATCCTGAAAATGTTGGGAGATTGGTTATAGGTCTTCCTGGTTATTTACCTTGTACTCCTGCAGGTATTGTCGAACTTTTCAAACATTATGATATTCATCCTGAAGGCAAGAATGTTGTTGTAATCGGGAGAAGTAATATTGTTGGTAAACCTATGTTAAATTTGCTATATCAGAAAAAAGCTTTTTCAAATGCGACAGTTACGATTTGCCATACTGGTACTAAGGATTTGAATTATTATACTCGTAATGCTGATATTGTTATTGCAGCAATGGGATATGCTCATTTTCTTAAAGCAGAAATGATAAAGGAAGGAGCTATCATAATAGATGTCGGGATGAATAGAATTGAGGATGCAACAAAGAAATCCGGGTACAGATTAGTAGGTGATGTTGATTTTGATGAAGTTTTTCCTAAAGCCGGTATGATTCC
>Ga0154569_185_pt1 | contig 12579 bp, 11 predicted proteins | sample RifGroF2_FD_115998 | JGI IMG/M metagenome (GOLD analysis project Ga0154569, IMG submission 115998) | Ignavibacteria bacterium GWF2_33_9
ATTTAAAATCCAAAATATCATTTGGTGTAGTTTTCTTCACCATAATTGGCTGATCTGAAAAATAAGGAATTGTAACTCTTACTTCAGTTTCAACCGGAGATGATACATAAAGCATTAAAGCATTATTCTGTCCGGTTTCTTCCCAACATGGGTGAAAGCCGAATACAAACTCAGTACCTACGTTACTTGAAGCGAGAAGTTTAGGAAGCATATCCTTTATGTTTTTCTCGTCAAATCTTTGTGCATTTGCTGCACTGCTGAGGAAAATTCCCAGCGTCGCAATAGCTACTATTAAATAGTAGAATTTTTTTAACATATCGCACCATTGTGTTTAATTAAAATTTTAATATCTGTTTTCATAATTTATTATTCTTATATTATAATGTTAGCAAAATTAGTAAAAAAAATAATATTACAACAAAATTTTCTTTAATTTTTTGGTTATTTTCAATTGATACTATATATAAAACAAAAAAATTATGCAAAAAGTACAATGAATTTTCAGAACTTTCATCTTTTTTTGCAGTAATCATTTGAGTAATATCAGTTGCATTTCTTCTATCCGTCTTATATACCTATGCTTTACAAATATATAGGCAATATATTTATTTTCTATATTCACGCATATAACTACGTTTGTGATTTAATATTTTTTTTTGATAATTTTTACAAGAAAGCGTAATTTTTGCCATCTCGTAAAATCTTCGTAATTTTGTATGCTTTCTTAGCTCAGCTGGTAGAGCAATTGACTCTTAATCAATGGGCCGGGGGTTCGAGTCCCCCAGAGAGCACATTTAAAATGCCGTAACTATGTTTAACACAAACCTGTTGCGGCATTTCTATTTTTATCATATGTCCACAATTATGTCCTTTTCTGCGAATAAATCAACAGCTTTTGCATTACCAATAGTCATTCCAACTGACCATCCACGTCTGTAAAGTTCAGCAGCTACGAAATATTCTCCTGATAGACCTGTATTATTATGGGATATTTCAACCATATATTTTACACTTCTTTTATTTTAAGCTACTACTTCTTGATACAAATACTTCTGAAAACTTACAAATAATGAGCTAATAGAAGCAGTCTCTCCTAATACCTCTTTTGCATCTTCCAGTGATTGATACTTATTGGTCAATAAAATTGGTAATTTTGCTTGTTCAAGTTCTTCGACTCCGCTCTCTATGTATTTACTCAACACAAATTCGATAAACTCTTTCTGTTTGTTGTTAAGCAAGGCAAATATCTTTGGCTGTGCAATTGCTGCTCTTAATTCCCTCGAAATTGGCTTGAAATCACTATTTAGAACATATTCCAATACGTCAAATAAATCGCTTTTTTCAGCATTTATCAGTTCTTGCAAAGTAGTCAAATCCTGTTTGCTGAATCCTGCTTGATCTAACTTTTCTAATAATGATTTTCTTGTTAGTGGACTGCTCCAGAGCCGCCTTAGTTCTTCTTCATCTTTGAATAATGCCGGGAGAGCACCGAAAAGAGAATGTAAGAACTCCTCTGCTGAAAGTGGTTTACCGTCAGCATTCCAGAAAGATGTAGCAACCATGTGTTGTATTTCTCTTTCTTTGCCATCATCTAACTTTACTTTAATCATAGCGTTCTTTTTGCATACACAAGGACTTTTGCCACATTCCGGACATTGTTTTTCTGGACAAACACAAGGATCCTGATTACAATCTTTACAAATTTGGGATATATTTTCACAAACACAGGGACTTTGTTTGCATCTATCACATACTTCGGGCTTACATTCACAAGGAAATTGACCACAAACCTCACATAGAGTATTTATGCAAATACAGGCTTCTTTGCCACATTCTTTACAAGCAGCAATAGTTTCACCCCACTCTCTATCTGAAAATTGCTCATAGGCGTTCACAAAGTCATATAAGGTAAAGTAATCTTTACCATCAAATAATCGTGTGCCACGTCCCAAAATTTGCTTAAATTCAATCATTTGTTTGACTGGTCTCATTAAAATTATATTTCGAATGTTGCGAGCATCGACTCCTGTGGAAAGTTTTTGTGATGTTGTCAAAATTGTGGGGATTGTTTTTTCGTTATCTTGAAATTCTCTTAAGAACTGGTCTCCAATTTCTCCATCATTAGCAGTAACACGAACACAGTAATTTGGATCTTTACTTATTTTATTTTGGTTTATCAAGTCCCGAACGGCGGCGGCATGTTCTTGAGTGGCACAAAAAACAATACTTTTTTCCTTTTGATTAATATCGTTCATGAAAATCTTGACTCGCTTTTCCTCACGAGCTTTGATTTCGATTATCCTGTTAAAATCTGTTTCTGTATAAATCCGACCTTCTTCAATCTCGCCCTCAATTATTGTATCGTCACTTGTATAAATGTAATCATCGAGAGTTGTATTGATTCGTTTTACTTTGAAAGGAGTAAGAAATCCATCATTGATACCTTCTTTAAGGGAATAAATATAAACAGGTTCACCAAAATATTTGTAAGTATCAATGTTCTCGGTTCGTTTTGGAGTTGCTGTCAGTCCTAATTGCACAGCTGGTGAGAAGTAATCCATTATTTCTCTCCAATTGCTTTCGTCATTTGCTCCACCACGATGACATTCGTCAATCACTATAAAGTCAAAATAATCTGGTGGATATTCCCCAAAGTATGGTTCGACAAGCTCACCAACCTTTGGCTCTTGTTCTGATTTACTCTTAGAAAGTTTTTTGAGTAATTCAATATCACCTTTAATTAATGCGATTTTCTTCGCTCTACTCCATTTCTGTACTTGCTTCTCTCTTTCGAAAGCAAGGTCAACTCTGTCAAATACTTCATAGTAAACTAATTTAACCGGTGCATTTAATTTTGTGTAATTAGCTCCTTCTCCATTTTTATGTTGCTCAATTCTTCTTGCTAAATCATTGGTACTTCCAGTATAGAAACTTCCATCATTGCATTGAAGAATATACATAAAACCATTGGCTTTATTATTAATTTCTACTTCATCAAGAAATATTTGTTCTTCTTCCTGCTGGGTGGGTGAGCTTGATATATTTGCGGTGGGTGAGCTTGATATATTTGTGGTGGGTGAGCTTGATATATTTGCGGTGGGTGAGCTTGATATATTTGCGGTGGGTGAGCTTGATATATTTGCGGTGGGTGAGCTTGATATATTTGCGGTGGTGAGCTTGCCGAACCCCCGCTCATAAATGTTTGAAAAATAGTAAAGAAAATACTCCCATTTGTGGGTACTCTGCCATTTTTTCTAATCTCATTTGGTTTAATTCGTACTAAAGCATCATCAGGAAAAGCTGAAAAGGCATTAAATGCTTGGTTTGCTAAAATATTTCGGTCAGCTAAAAATAGAATTCGTGGTCTTCGTTCGACATACTCACGAACCTTTTTTCCGTTTTTATCGGTGTCTGAGGTTCTTGAAGACAAATTCCATCGTGTTTGAAAGAGTTTCCAAGCTATCTGAAACGCTATTGCTGTTTTTCCGGTTCCTGTTGCAAGAGTCAATAAAATCCTTTGCTTATTTTGTGCAATGGCTTCCATCGTATTGTTTATTGCAATTTCCTGATAGTACCTGAGCTGCCAAGTTCCGCTTTTATCTTCGAATGGAATACTGGCAAACTTATCTCTCCATTCATTTTGGTCTGAATAGGTTTTATTCCAAAGTTCATCGGGAGTTAGGAAATCAGCGACTAATTCTTCCTTGCCTGTTTTCATGCAAATTTGGTAAATTTCTTTACCATTTGTGGAATATGTGGTTTCTAAACGGAGTTTTTCGGCATACTGTTTGGCTTGTGCTACTCCTTCGCCCACAATTGTTCCAACACTCTTGGCTTCTACAACTGCAAGTTTTATTCCTTTGTAAACCAATACATAATCGGCAGTGAGTATTTTACTGCGGACACCACCGGTTTGAATCCGACCGGCAGTAATCTTATATTCCCGAAGGATTTTAGACCCTTCCGCTACTCCCCATCCACATTCTTTTAACTTGGGGTCAATAAGTTCCGCTCTGGTTTCTGCTTCGTTCATTTTATTATTTCCTACTATCATTCAAGTAAATCAAAAAAACTATTAAATCTTTTGATGCACACTAAAATCAAAGACATATACTTCGATTCCTAAAATTTCGATTAATTTCTTTAATAAGGGTCTCTTCCCATTCTTCACTTCATTTGCTTCTTTTGCACTTAAACTACCTTCACAAAGTAATACAACTGGTTGAATTTTGGTTTTTGCATTACCCTTTTTATAAAGTTTTTTAATTTCTTCTAAGAATTTTTTCTCATCACACTGTTTGGAATATGTGTAGATTTCCATTATTGAAGTAAGTAAAGTATCTTTATCATTATCAAAGTATTTTAATTCAATTAAATAACTTTTATTGGTTACTTCATTTATCGATATTATATCGATTTTTCCATTTCCATCTTTTCTAGTATTACTTATAGGTATTTGATAATCAAATACCATTCCTAAAGTAGGTAGTTTTTCTAATACCAAACTTTTTGCAAAATTTGCTTCTTCTTGAGATGATTCTCTTTTGTGTAATCCATTCAAAGCGATGTTATGATTGAAATAACTCTTTACTCTTGGTACAATAGTTATTGATTGAATTATGTTCAATTTTTTAAAAAATTCTTCAGCAATGATTTCAGTATAAAATTGTTTTGAATCATTGGTTTTACCTTTCCATTTTAATACATTGGAACTATAAATCCTTGCAGGATTTTTTGATAGCAGTTTTTGTGCTTCATTTTTAACATGGTCTTCTTGATATGAAATTCCTCTTGGCATTTTACACCTATATATTTATTAAAAAAATTATTTCTTACTTTCCTTTATAATTATATCGTAAATCGGTCTAACAAATTCAACTCCATTTAGTAAATATAAATTACAAATTTTCACAGCCAATTCACCAAAATTATTAATATTTATCTTTGAAATAATTTCTATTATATATTCAATTTTATATTCTGGGAAAAATCCGTTATTTAACATTTCTATGAACAAATCTCCCACTGCTTTGGGTGTGTTATCAACATGTTTGAGTAACTGCTCAATAAAAAATGGGTAATGGAAATTGTTATTAATGTGTCTTGCTGCAAATTTCAACCAAGTAAAAATATCCTCATCAATTTCATCAGCTAAATAAATAAATTTTGAGGATTCAGCAATTACTTTAAAATATTCTTTATTTTCATTTTCATTTTTAAACCTAAAGAATAACTGCTTCCACAAGGGTTTTACTTTGTTTTTAATTTTTTCGGTTATACTATCTCTTTGCATCCAGAAAAAGTTTATCAATGCTGATAAATGCTTTATATTAGAGCTGTTTATAAGTTCATAAATTAAACTATTTGTATCATCAATATCCTCCCAACCTTCAAGATAGGCAACACAAATGTGCTGAGCGACTCGTTCATTCGCATGTTCATCTTTAAAATCAATTTGTAGTGCTTTTAGATAATGACCGTTTTCAGAAAGAAGTTTATAAAGATGAGAATAAACCGATGAGGTATAATAAAGGTAACCAGTAAAAGCAGGTTCCCAGTATTTGTTATCATCTTCAGGAAATAATATATTAATATTTGATGTTACCCATTCTTTATCTAAATAGTAGAGGTTTGGTAAATATTCTCCCACTACAACAGAAAAATCAATTGATGGTTCAATATTTTTATCGAGATTTTTATTAAACAGTTCTTTTATTGAATTAATCCATTTATTTTCATCATCTTTTTTAAATAAACGAGCGTATCTTAAAGAATAATTAATCATGGCAGTATAAATTTTTCCTTTGTTTGAATTTAATACAGAGTTAATCACATCCTGCATTTCATTGTAATTTGACTCAGCATTATCAATCAGCAAAAGAAGAATATATTCAGCATCGGGAAGCAAAGAAGGTTCAAAAGCATGTGCATCATTACTTGTGCCAAAATTAATTAAATCTGCGATTTGAGAAATAATCCAATTCCTGTAATTGTATAAATTTTCAGTATAATCTTCCACCCAAAAACTTTTTGCATTTATTAATTCTTTGATAAATTTAATAATAGATTGCCAATCTATTGTTTTTTCAGATTTTAATGCCTCTGAAAAGCCCCATAGAAGTGAATGCTGAAATATTTGTTTGACAGCTAAAAACGAACTAATCCCATCTGAAAATTTATTAGGATTTTCAGAAACACAAATCCTTAGGGTTTCGCTTAAACCATCAATGGATGGTTCTTCCCATCTATCTTTCTCTTCAAAATTATTTAGATATTCAACAATCTCTTCAATTGATTTAGTTAATAAATCTGTATCTTTTATAGGACTTTTATAACCCCAGCTACTCTCACTCCAACTGTTAAACCCGGGATGTTCAATTTTGCTTGGATTTATGGAATTATATTTATTAAAAAGTGATACAATTTTTTCATTATTAGTTTTTAAAAGAGCTGAAAGCCATTCTTTTTTTAGAGATGCAATAATTATATCAGCTTTTTCTTTATCATTTTTAAATTCATCATATAAGAAATATTCCTTTTCCTCAATCATTTGAATTATTCTATCAATTTGTTTAACACTAAAAAATATGCAATTGTTCTTAAAAAACTCAAATAGTTCATGTTTAGCTTCAACAATTTCAAGAGGATTATTTTCTAATTCCCAGAAGATAAAGTTAAGAATTTGATAATGGTAATTTATAATATGAACTGCCAGTCTTATAAAAATTGGATGTTCCAAATGAATCAAAGTTGATATATCATTTGAAATATCTTCAGGTTGTGATGTTTGATAAAAATCCCTAACAAAATAAACCAATTGGCATTCATATTTTTCGGGAAAACTTGTTTGGGGGTGATCTTCAATCGTTGGGATCCAAATACTATTGAATTGAAATTCGTCATCCCCACAAATTTGTTGGATTTTTTTCAATACAATCTCAGTAGCTTCATTCCCGCATATTTTGAGAATTGATGACTTATGAAGACGCATTAATTTATTAAATGAGTAATTATCAACAAGAGATTCATACTTATCAATTCTATCATTATTTAAAACCTTGTAGTCGAAAACTATATTAAGTAATTTAATAAGAATTTCTTTAGCATTTAGTTTTATTACATTTGGAATGATACTATTCACAATTTCATGAGAAATCATGTCTGATCCCCATTTTGAGTTAAGAGCTATTCTAATGAATTCAATATGCTTATCTTGTATGAATTCTGCGGGGAGTAAAAAAATTATCTTGGCAATTTCCCAATCCGTAATATAATTTTCAATTCTTTCATTTGTTTCGGTTTTATACTCAATTATATCATTAATAATGTTAATAAGTAATTCTGTGATTTCATCGGTTGGAGATGAATTATTCTTTTTTGCGGCATTAACTAAATAGTCCAGAACATTCCATTGAGGAATTTTATATGACCCTTTTTGATTTTCAACTTCAATTGGATGAGGATTTTTCTTTGGATCAAAATATCCGACATCTTTAAGTGGTTTTAAAAGCGGAAATGGATTATCTGTTTTCGATAGAATTTTAAACAAATGATTTTCTTGAGGTAAATCACTTTTTATTAACTGTATTATTCTGTTTATTTTCTCTTCTTTCATAATTCAGCCACTAAATCCTCGATTTCTTTTAAGGAATCATAAGTATATAGAGATGTTTGATTGATATCAGTATTCCACTTCTTTAAAACATAATATAGTTGATTAAATCCATTTTCGTCTTTCTGATAGGCAATTACTTGGATCCCCATATCATTAAAGTACGACTGCTCAAAACTTAGAAGATTTTCTTCGCCGGAATAGAAAGGCCATAATGTGTAATGCTTTACTTCTCTTTGTTCATTTGATGAATCGTATTTTGTAATTAAGAAGTCAAGTAATTCAAATTCGGACATTCCATAACCAAGGAATAAAACAGTATAATTATCAAATATTTTTTTTAAAAATAATTTAAATCCATCATCATTATATCTTCGAATATATTGAGGGACGGTGAAAACTAATGATTCCCGATTTTCTTGAGTACCATGAATTTTATATAGTTTAGTCCGTTCTATTGAGGTAGTTAAGAATTCAGGTTCATTAAAGACAATATTAGCACTAAAAAACTGGTTGTGAAAGTGTATATCTGCATTTGTTGTAATATTTATTCCTCTTAGACCAAATATCTCTTTATAGATATTATACTGGTCTACCTTCTTTGGAACTGATTCTAATGATTTATTGAATTTATTATAGAACTCTTTTTCTAATTCATTGTTGCAAAGGATGTGATAACATATAGTGATAACTTTTTTATGATCATTGATTTGTTCGAGACTTTCTTTTTCTTTAAAGTTTATACATGTTCCTGTTTTATCCTTATTTTGAGTATCAAAGCATAATTTTATAAGATTTGTAGCAAGTTGGCTCCATCCCATACATCCAATGATTCTTGAAACTCCTGCACCAATAAATATTACAAGTTTATTATTATTTACAGCCTCAATAATCTCAGTAGGGACTTCTGGCAACTCTGGAATACTTGAATACTTTACTTTCATATCTCCCCCTCAAATGCTTTCTGTAAAATACTTTTTTTCAGTTCTTCTAAATCTTTGATTTTCTTTTGATAGACCGCTTCCAGCTTTTGCGTTTCGGCTCGCAGGGCATCCAATTTGCTTACGATTGATTGTTGTTCTTTTAGTGATTTCGGAAATTGGATTATATAATTTTCTATCCAATCTTTTGAAATCCTCTTATGTCCTACAGCTCCGCTCATATATTTTCTTCCTTCTTCTCTGATTCTGTTTCTTGACAAGAAAAAATATAGATATTCAGGTTCAATTTGTCCGAGAGTTCTGAATACAACGTATTCACTTGAACCAAAGCCAATTCCATTGATAAGATTACGTGCAATTCCAATTTTCCCATTTTCAAAACATGGTGTAATTTTTGCCAATAAAACATCATTGTCTGCAAAGTATGTGTAAGAACCAGCAACATCTTTTAGTTGTTTTTCTTTAATTCCAACGATTTCTTTGGTTAATACTCCTAAATCCTCCATTGGTAAAAAAGTTACTAAATCGGTATCTCTTAACTTATCTCTCGCTTCTTTCTTTTGAGGTTTTAATTCACAAACTTCTTTAATCGTTTTTTCTTCCCAACCATCTCCCTTTTTTCCTTGCCCTGAGCGTGTCGAAGGGTCAAACACACCTTGCAAATAGCTTTCAAAGAGTTCTTTGGCGTTTTTGAGGTTTTGTTCGGCATTATTTCGACTTCGCTCAATAACCGCAAAGGCTTCATCCAATATGGCTACAATGCGTTGCTGTTCAGGGAGAGGTGGAATAGGGATTGGAAATTCTCTAAGGTATCCCAAACCAACGAATTTTTGAGTTGCTCCCTTAGCATCTTTTGACATCTTGTCAATGACTTTGCCAGAATCAAGATAGTATTTCAAAAAGTAACTATCCTGATTTTTCGGTATTTTGAACAAAGCAACATTTTTTATTGCAAAATCTGGTTCCTTTATAATTACGATTGGATTTCCGATAGTTCCAATCATTGCAAATAATACATCACCAATATCAACCTTGCTTCTCTTATTGATGTTATTATAATCCTGTTCTGTAATATAGTTTACATTGTCATAATTTAGACGATTATTCTTTAGATTTTTGGAGGTAATTAAAGCGTAACCTTCCTTCACATAAATGGGAGAGTCGTGAGTTCCATCTCTGACATCATAAACTTCACCCAACTTCTTTATTTCCCAACCTTTTGGTAACTGAGCTTGTCGAATGTTCATATCAATTCCAAAATTGAATTTAAGATACTATCAACAGAACTTTTATCCATCTTCGAAAAAGCAAACCATTTCCTGCCCAAATCTTTGAGCGAAGCTCCTAAGTGGTACACTTCGTTCCGATCTATTATCAAAAAGCGGTCGTGGCTTTTGGTAAAGGTTCTCAGTTCAAAGTTGTCGAATTGCTCGTTAGCTTTTTGAATATCCAACGTAAGCTGTTTACTCACAGTTTTCGTTAGCAGCAATGCTCTAACACCTTTCTTCTTCTTTGCTAAATGAGTAAGAGTAGTTTCGTCCGGAAAATTATCTATCAACACTATGTTATGTTTAGCAGAACGGATAATCTTGGAAGCCAATTCGTAAGCATCGAATACCTGCCCCTCGAAGAAAACACCCTGAGTGGGGATAGAATCTTTATTCTCAAGAGCACTTAATATTTTTTCAATTTTATGCTCTGTTTCAAATTGTTTCAATTCAACTTTGTTAAGTCGTTGAAACACAGAAGCATTGTCGAGCAAAAATTTTCTCATTGAGATAAAAGCACGCATTATTGCCACATGAACCATTGCGGCTGTTTCACTTTTCAATACGCCGGAAAGACTTGCTACACCTTGTTCGGTAAAGACAAAGGGCAGATATTTACGATGCTTACCACGATTATCTTCTAAGGTCGCATTTTGCGATGTTAAACTTGATATCTCAATTTGTGATTTCAAGTCATTCCATTCTCCGACAGTAAGTTGAAACATAAAATCACTTGGGAATCGCTCGAGATTTCGTTTAACTTGCTCATTAAGTCTTGCAGTCGGAACTTCATAAATTTCAGCCAAATCACTGTCAATCATTACTTGAACACCACGAATGGTGTAAATCTTGTTTAAAATCTGCGTTTGGGATAGAGGAAGTTCTTTACTCATTTCAATTCCATAACTGTGTACCTTGTTTGGATTTTACTCTATATCCAACTGAAATAATAATATCGAGATTGAAGTGCTCAACATTTGAAGTTTGAGTCTTACCCTTAATTGCACCATGTTGAGTGGTTAGTGCAAAAAATGCACATACCACATCTTTTTGCAACTCGCCTTCTTGGAAAATGTTATTAATATGCCTACTAATAACTGTCCTGTCACGTCCGAACAATAAACTCATTTGTTCTTTGTTTAACCAAACAGTTTCTTCATCAATTCTTACTTCAATATGTTCAGCAATCTCATTAGGTCGATATAGTATAATTTCATCTTTCATATAGCTTCTATAATAAAGGTTAATAGACTTTCTTCAGAATATTTATCCATCATGGTCACATTTTGTTTGAAATGTCGCAAATTTTGCGACAGTTGAAAATCCAAACCGGTCACTATTTGTTACCAGTTCATTTTCGACAAGCTCTATGTTGCGAAAAAGTAATATATTATTTTTCATTATCAATTATCAATTGTAAATTATCCATTAATATTTTGCTTTCTTCATCCAATGCTTTCATTTCTTCCAATATCTCGTGTGGTGAGCGAAGTCGAACCACTTCTTTTTTATTTGGATTTTTGGCACTCAGGTCAAAAGTACTTTGGTCAATATTTTTAACATCAACGCTCCATGAGTTTTCGTTTTCTGCAAAGTTTTTTTGCAACCTGACGAAGTCTGCCAAGTCGTTTTCGTTTAGTGGATTTGTTTTACCCAAGTTACGGTTGAGATTTAATTGATAAAACCAAACCTTTTGCGTGGGCTTACCTTTTTCGAAGAAGAGCACCACAGTTTTCACTCCTGCACCGGTGAAAGTACCGCCTGGCAAATCCAAAACCGTGTGTAAATTGCAATTTTCGAGTAATGATTTTCGAATGGAAATTGTAGCATTATCGGTATTACTCAGAAAAGTATTTTTAATAACAACTCCAGCTTTTCCACCGGCTTTCAAAATCTTGATAAAGTGTTGTAGAAAAAGCGATGCAGTTTCTCCGGTTTTAATTGGAAAATTTTGTTGAACTTCAGCTCTCTCCTTACCACCAAAAGGAGGATTAGCCAGTACAATATCATATCTGTCTCTTTCCTGTATATCCGAAAGGTTTTCGGCAAGAGTATTTGTGTGTATGATATTTGGAGCTTCAATCCCATGCAAAATCATATTCATAATACCGATAATATAAGCTAAGGATTTCTTCTCCTTTCCAAAAAAAGTTTTTTTCTGAAGAGTGACAACATCATTAGTAGTTAGTTTTTTAATTTGTTTCATATATTCAAATGCTTCGACAAGAAATCCCGCAGAACCCACAGCCCCATCATAAATCGTTTGACCAATTTCAGGAGCAACTACTTTTACAATCGTTTTGATTAGTGGACGTGGAGTATAGTATTCACCGCCATTACGCCCAGCATTCCCCATATTTTGAATTTTAGATTCGTAAAGGTGGCTCATTTCGTGCTTTTCCGCATGAGTACGGAAACGAAGTTCGTCAATACGATTAATCACTTCTCGCAAGTTATATCCGCTTTGAATGCGGTTTTTCAGCTCACTAAAAATCTCACCAATTTTATATTCAATAGTGTCAGCACTCTCTGCACTGGTTTTAAACTTTTTAAGATATGGGAAAAGTTTACCATTCACGAATTCGGTCAGGTCATCACCTGTTAGAGCATTATGGTCAATTTTAAGACTTCCGTAACCATTAGAAATTTTTGGAGCAGACCACACAGTCCATTGAAAATCTTTTGCAATAATCGGAGTGTACGTATTACCGGAAAGTTCAGCGGCTGTGTTTCTGTCCCTTTCTAAGTCGTCAAGATA
>Ga0154569_174_pt1 | contig 12286 bp, 10 predicted proteins | sample RifGroF2_FD_115998 | JGI IMG/M metagenome (GOLD analysis project Ga0154569, IMG submission 115998) | Ignavibacteria bacterium GWF2_33_9
ACTTGGTCCGACAAATGTGATATTGTGGTCAGCACAAATTTGAGCAAAAAACTGATTTTCTGCCAAAAAACCATAACCAGGATGAATCGCATCAGCATTTGTGACATTTGCTGCTGTAATTAAAGCGGGTATATTCAAGTAGCTTAATTTAGCAGGAGGAGGACCGATGCATATAGCTTCATCAGCAAATCTTACGTGCAAAGAGTATTTATCTGCTTCGGAATATACTGCAACTGTTTTAATTCCCAGTTCTTTTGCAGCACGAATTATTCTTAATGCAATTTCGCCACGATTTGCTATTAGTAATTTACGGAACATTTATACCTCTCAATTAATCAGATTTTACTAAGAATAGTGTCTGACCAAATTCTACAGGTTTTCCGTTTTCAACTAATATTTTTTCGATAGTACCATCAACTTCAGCTTCAATCTGATTCATTAATTTCATCGCTTCAATAATGCAAAGAGTTTTACCTTTGTTAATTCTTCCACCAACTTCCACAAATGGGTCAGCATCAGGTGAAGGTGAACGATAAAATGTTCCAACCATTGGAGATTTCACTTCCAATAAATCCGAAGGAATGGTTTCAACAGGTTTTTCGATATTAGGAGTAACTTGTACTGCAACTTGTGGAGCAGGAACCGGAGCAATATATTGTACTTCAGTTTGCGGCTGATGTAATTCTGCCGGAACTGATTGTCTGTAATTCATTTCACCAAAGTCTGTCATTGGTTTTCTGGAAAATTTGATCTTTGTACCTTCTTCTTCGATTACTAAATCATCGAGTGTACTATCATCAAAAACTTTAACCAATCTACGGAGGTAATTTAAGTCCATAAAATACTCCTCTATTTTAAAAAAATGAGGTGTCTGCCGGATTCGAACCGGCGTTCACGGTTTTGCAGACCGTTGCCTAACCACTTGGCTAAGACACCAATTTTGACGAATTACAAAATTACGATTTTTTTCCCAATTTACAATATTATACTTGCAATTTGTGTAAGATTTTTTCCATACTATTCAGCAAGTTTATCATAATAAATTTGCCTTTCTCCGTTATTTTTCGATAACATATGAAGTTTTGATATAATCTAACTTGGGATATTCAGTTTTTAGTAAATCTCGTAAATCTTCATTACTTTTTTCCAGTCTTTGGCGAATTGTATCACCATATTCTGTGCAGATACTCATCACCACATCCATTCCCGAACTAACCCACCCGAATACCGGAAAACCGTTAACACCCCCATAAGTTACTGTATCCAACCGGGAATTGTCATTAATGTTGATGAACAATTGTGTTCCTCGTGTATTAACTCCTGCACGAGCAAATGACAAAGTACCCTTCAGATTCCCCTTCTTAACCGGCTCGTCAATTAATATATTCTCGGACCATTTTGCATCCAAAACTGTATCCAATGTACCGAACTGAACAACAAAATTTGCAACTCCACGATAAAATGGAATGTCAGTAAAATATCCGCTTTTTACTAACTGGTAAAACCTATCCACTGCCAGTGGTGACAAATCCCTTTCAGTAGTGATAGTAAAGTCACCTTTCGTTGTTTGGAACATCACATCGAATTTTGCTGGTGCTTGAAGTGAATATATATCAACTTCTTGCTGAATAGTTTTGCAACTGAAAAGAAACCCGGAAAATACTAAAAGAAAAATGAGAAAATTATAAGATTTATTCATAATTAATTATAAATTTATTAAAGTACGAAAATACAAAAAAAACAATTAATAATATTGTGAAATGACAATTTACCCAAGAATATTAGCCGTAAATGTATAATAATAAAAAAAGCCCCAAAAGAGGGGCTATTCAAAATTAAATCTATAAGAAAACTATTCTTCGTCTTCTGATTGTTTCATATAATCGTTCATCAATTCCTGCTGCACATTTGGTGGAACTTGCTGATATTCTGCAAATTCTGAAGTAAATGTTCCACGAGCCTGAGTGATAGATTTCAATGATGAATAGTAATGGTCGAGTTCAGCCAAAGGCATTTTTGCTTTTACTATCTGAACTTTACCTTCAACGTCAATACCTAAAATCACACCACGGCGAGTTGGTAAATCACTCATAATATCGCCAACATAAGTTTCAGGTACTATAATATTTACATCATAAATAGGTTCAAGGATTTTAGGGCCTGCTTCAACAAATGCTTGTTTGAATGCATTACGTCCTGCCATTTTGAAAGCAGCTTCGTTTGAATCAACCGGGTGCATTTTTCCGTCATATACATAAACACGGATATCACGTACAAAAGAACCTGTGAGGGGACCGAATTCCATTTTTTCCATAACTCCTTTCAGAATTGCCGGCATAAAACGTGCATCAATCACACCGCCTACAATACAGCTCACGTATTCCAAATTACCACCCCAATTCAATTTATGAAGGTCACGTCCACGAACAGTAACATCACCCGGAGCCGGTGAATCCTCCACGAATGGTTCAATAATCATGTGCACTTCAGCAAACTGGCCTGCACCACCGGATTGTTTTTTATGACGATAGCTTGCACGAGCCGGTTTTGTAATTGTTTCACGATAAGGCACACGTGGATTAATAAATTCAATCTCAACTTTGAATCTGTTGGAAAGTCTCCATTTAATCAATTGTAATTGTTGGTCGCCTTGAGCAAAAAGCAACATTTGGCGTAATTCCTGTGAGTGTTCCACAATAATAGAAGCATCTTCCAAAGCGATTGTGTGCAAACTTGTACCAACTTTTTCTTCTTCTCCTTTTGTTTTAGGAACAACAGCAATGCGGATTTTTTGACGAGGATATTTAATAATAGGATATTCGATATCAAATAATTTATCGTGGTATGTATCGCTAATATGAGTATTTTTCAGTTTGACAGTTGCACCAAGGTCACCAGCTTGAAGTGTTGGCAATTCTTCACGGTTTTTACCTCTTATTGAGTAAACTTGCCCAAATCTTTCAGCTGAACCTTTTTTATGATTTACTAATTCATGTCCGGAACCAATTGAACCTGTCATTACCTTGAAGTAAGACAAATCCCCCAATTTAGGATCGGAATATAGTTTATAAATAAACAAAGATGTCTGTTCTTTGGAATCAAAGGCAATTTCTCTATCATCAGTAGTTTTGGACATAAAGTCTTTAGCTGACGGGAAATAATCCACAACAAAATCAAGATAACTGTTAATACCTATGCTTTGTCTGCCGGAGATAGCAAATACAGGATAAATGTCGCAATTTTTGAAAGCAATTTTGAATGCAGAAATTATATCTTCATTCGATAAATCACCTTCTTCGAAATATTTATTCATCAAATCTTCATTGGTTTCAGCGATTGCTTCGACCAATTGATTTCTAAATTCAGAGGCTTCTGCTTCCGCACTTGCAGGAATGTCTTCTACAGTATATTTCCCGTTAGCTGCAAAAGTAAAAGCTTTCATATTAACCAGATCAATAACCTGATTGAAAGCCGCTCCTGTTGAAACCGGTACTATAAATGGAGCAACTTTTGTTCCAAAAGAATCTTTCAAATTGTTATACAATTCACTAAAATCTATATTTTCAGCATCCAGTTTATTCACTGCAATTGCTATAGGTTTATTCAAGTTCCTTGAATTATTAACAGCGATATCAGTTCCGAATTCAACTCCGTTAGAAGCATTCACAACAACAGTTGCGAAATCTGCAACAGTTAAAGCATTAATGCTTTCACCAACAAAATCATCTAAACCAGGTGCATCTAGAATATTTATTTTGGTGTTTTTCCATTCCAAAAATACAGGAGAAGTATAAATTGAATAACCTTTTTCGTGTTCAATTTCGATAAAATCAGAAACAGTATTATTATCTTCTACTGTACCTTTACGATTGATTACGCCTGATTGATGTAGGATAGATTCCGTAAAAGTTGTTTTTCCGGAACCGGTATTCCCAATGAAGGCGATATTCCTTATGTCTTGTGCTTCATAAACTTTCATAAAAATTACCTCAAATTAAATTTTATTTTCTTTTTTTATTTTGTCAAAATACAGATTTGTAAATTACTAAAAATTAAAGAAATAGTCTTAATTTTTTTAGGAAATTTTTATTTTTTATTAAATTTAATTAATCTTCAACATCACCAAAAAGAGTGGCTGAATTTGCACGAGTGATTTTTACAATCACTTTGTCACCAACTAGTGCATTGCGTTTTGTATTGTCGAATATGACAACTTTATTATGAAGTGTGCGACCCATCCATTCAGTTTTTTTCTTTTTGGAAGGACCTTCTGTGAGTACTTCGTATGATTTCCCGATTTCTTTCTCATTTTTCTGTCTTGCAATTTTATTCTGCAAGTCAATAATTTCATTAAGTCTGCGAATTTTTATTTCTTCGGGAATATCATCTTCCATTTTGAAGGCTTTGGTGCCTTCTCTCGGGGAATATTTAAACATAAATGCACCATCAAAACCTACTTCTTCCATCAAAGAAAGCGTTGCCTGATGGTCTTCTTCTGTTTCTGTAGGAAATCCGGCAATTATATCGGTCGAAAGGGCAAAATCAACCAATTTCTCTTTAATTTTGCAAATTCTTTCCAGGTAATGAGTTCGATTATAATTTCGGTTCATTTCATTCAAAATTCTGTCTGAACCGGATTGGAATGGTAAATGTATGTAATTGCATATATTGTCAAATTCACTCATAGCCTGTATTAAATCATCACTCATGTCGAGTGGATGGGAGGTGACATAACGAATCCTCATATCCGGGAAAATTTCAGCCACTTTGCGAAGCAAATTCGGAAAATCTGTACGAGTTTCTTCATCCAAGTAACTATTCACGTTTTGACCAAGGAGAGTCACTTCTTTAAATCCACCATCGTTCAAGCTTTGCACTTCGGAAATAATTGATTCTAAGGAACGGGAACGCTCTCTGCCACGTGTATAAGGCACAACACAATATGTACAAAAATGATTGCATCCTCTCATGATTGCAATCCAAGCAGAAATCCCTTTTGTACGAAGTGGTTCAATATCTTCATAAGTTTCCACTCTGCTGAGTCGTACTGCTATGCCCACTTCTCCTGCTAAAGAATTATCAAGTATTTCAGTTGCTCTTCTGTATTCATCCGGACCTATAACGACTTTTACAAGATCAGATTTATTAAATACTTCTTGACGAAGTCTTTCTGCCATACATCCCGCAAGTCCTACAATAAGATTCTTATTTGATTTTTTGTAACTTTTGAGATGCATTAATCTATTGTAAATTGTGGTTTCAGCATTTTCTCGTACACTGCAAGTATTCAGGAGTATAAAATCTGAACCCTCCGGTTCTTCAGTAATTTCGTACTTGCCTGATTTTGTTAAAACACCACCGAGAATTTCTGTATCGTAAAAATTCATTTGGCAGCCATAAGTTTCTATATAGACTTTCTTTTTATTCATCATTTAAATATTAAAAATAAACTTCAGATAAGAAGTAATTTAATGGGTAAATTTGTAAAATTAAAGCACGGTATATATTGGTCTTTCATTAGTTAATGAGCTTTGAACTAGTTTTATTTCAAAGCCTTTTGTATAGCTAAAGTTATACTTCTGATTATTCTCAATAAATTCATTAAAGCCATCATAAGTTTCTTTGATCCTAATTAAGGTCATATGAGGTTTGAAATTGCGCAAATCAAAATTAATTTCGTGCTTTTTCAGAATAGTCTTCATATCATTATGCAATTTGAAGAGTTTCTTGCTTGGATTAAAAATTTGCGAAACTAGTACTTTAGGATTATCCGAAGATGGAGTTAATCTTAAAGAATGAACATTTATTTTATCATCATATTTTGTTAAAAATGGAGAAAGGTCATTTCTAAGTTCTTCTACTTTTTCCTCACTTACATTTCCCATAAAGTGATAAGTGAAGTGTAAATTTTCATTTTCAACCCATTTACCTTTAACAAACGGCTTAGCCATCTCTTTAAATGTATTATAGTTTAGGGAACACAATCTATTATTTAAGAATGTAGCAATAAATAATCTCATAAACTTTTATTGTTATTTTGCACAATAGACGATTGATATAAAATTAATATTGACTACTTATAAATTTTCAAAAAAATTAAGTAAGTTTATCACTTAATACCCTTTGATTTCCACACCACCGAAAACAGTAGTTCCAATGAGAACCAATTCGTTCATTGAATCAAATGCTGCAGAATGGTGCCTTTTATCTTCCACGCCGCCAAAGATAGCTGTTGCTTTAGAAGTAATTTTCCAATTTGCAGGAACAACGATTTCTACACCGCCAAATATTGCAGTAATATCCAGGTATGTAATGCCGGAAGCTAGTGCAGACTTGGACAAATCCAAATGATATCCTCCAAAAATGGCTGTAACTTCACCACCTTTAAATATTGGATCAGTATATACAATTTCTCCGCCACTGAATATTGCCGTCAAATCTAATTGGTCGGAAGTATTCAAGTTCGCCTGACGAAATATCGTGTTTTTTTTCTTTTTCTTCAAGAGCAGACTCAATCCTAAAAGAATAATAAGAATGGGGAAAATATGTTTTAAAAAGTGAATATTGTAAGAAGTAAATTCTGGAAGCAAGAAAACACCGCCAACAATAATCAATATTATTCCTGAAGTTTTGGTATTTCTACCGAAAAGAAAAATAACACCAAGGGCTATCAATAGCATCTGCCAACTAATTATTATTCCCCAATAACAGGACGGGATAATACCAAGATTCAAGCCCAGCAGACCGAGCCCAAAAAGTATCAATAAAGCACCAAATACAATCTTAGTACCACTAATTGGTTTATGAAAATTATCACTCATAATTTTATCCTCAATATTTAATTATTTTTACGAATTTGCCTTTAATTTGTTTCACTTTCTTCATCTTCTGTCAATGTATCTAAAGCAAATCCTTCTAGTTCAGGCATAGCATTTCCGGCAATCCCTGTAAATGTGCTATGTAATTGAATAGTATTAGTAATCACTCTGGAAATATGTACTTCTCTTTCTTTCCATATTTTTTCAAAGGCTCTTTTTTCCTTTTGTAACTGATTTTGCATAGAAGTGAAAGCATCGAGAATGTTTTGAATTCGCATTTTAAAATCACTCCCTGTAAGATAATTATAGAGCTGCACCATTTTATCACCGCTATTTTTCTGCGATTCTATCACTTCAAATTCCTTTATAATCATATCTCTCAAGATAAATGAAATTTGCTGATAATCATTTATTCCGCATACCCACACTCCATTTCTTTCGCCAAAGGAATTCATTCCTGCGGGAAAAACTCTTGTCACTAATATAGCAAAAGCAGATTTTGATTTGGTTTGGTCGTCTTTCAATTTCCTAATCCAATCCTCACTCCAATTTATCGCTTTTTTACTTTCGTATATAATACTTCCGCAATTTGCATTGAATTGATTTTTCACATGTTGAATAACATCTGCTCCATTATATCCGGTTGGCACAGGCGTAATATCGTCAAATGGATAAAGCAGTTTAAGTGTATTTTCGAGAATAATTTCTTGCGCTTCCCCTTGTAACTGCATTGAACCCTGCTCTGCCTTTTTTCTCATTTCCTCAGCCAATTTCTTTTGCTGGTCGAGTTGCAAATCCTTTTTTTGTAATTCTTGTTTATAATCAGCTTCCTTTTCTTTCAGCATTTCATTGAACTGATTTTTGAGCATTTCCATATTTTGCTGCGATAGGCTTTGAGCATCTTTTTCAATTTTATTTTTTTGCTCCAAAAGTTTCCTTTCAATTTCAAGATTTACTTCGGACATTTTTGAGTTCAATTCATTTTCCTTCCTTAATAACTCAATTTCTTTGGATTTTAATAGCTTGTTTTCTTCATTTTTCTTTTCCAAAGATTCACTCAAAGATTTCATTTCCAATTCCATTTCGTCTTTAAGAGATTTACTCAATTCATCTTTCAATCTAAATTTTTCTTTTTGCAGTCTTTCATTGAATAAATCATTTTCCTTTTGCTTTAATTCTTCAAATCTCACTTTCTCTTGTTCGAGTGCTTCTTTCTGCGAGAGTAGAATTGCTATTTGCTGCTTTTGTTGTTTTTCGAAAGAAGATTTTATTTTTTCTTCTGCTTGTTTATAAATTACATTTTCTACATTAATTTCAGCACTGCAATTAGGACACTTAATGATATTGATATTTTCAGGCATAATTTTTGAAGTCTATTTATTAATAAATACAAATTATGAATAATTTGTTAAATATTATTTATTTTTGTGTATTACATTGCAATCTAATTTTTTTTTCATAATTTAATAAATTGTGAATTTTTAGGAGAGACAAAAAGAGAATTTATGCAGAGAAAATACTTAAATATTATATTGATATTTATCTTGTATTTAATACCATGCATGAATTTATATTCAAAAGTTGAGGAATATGAATTAAAAGCAGCTTTTTTCGAACGATTTGCCAGATTTATAGATTGGCCGGATTCTAATGCATTCAATAAACAAGAGTATTTTACAATTCAAGTTGTTGGAGATAATCCTTTTGGTAATAAATTAGAACATATTTATAAACATCAACTTATTAAAAACAAAAAAGTTAAGATTATATATGCCGTCAATGTAGATAATATCAAAGATTGCAATATCCTGTTCATAAGCCATTCAGTTATTACCAAAATCCCCCAAATTTTTGACAAAATTAAATCTCAAGACATTTTACTGGTGGGAGATTCCAAAGGAATTTGTGAATTAGGAGTTCATATTAATTTCTATCTATACAAATCTCAACTAAAATTTCAGATAAATCCAAAAGAACTGAAAAAGGATAAATTCCAAGTTAGTCATTTACTATTGTATAACTCCACAATAGTAAATACAAAAGGAGGAGCAGATGAATAAGATTATCGGCACTTCGATTTCGACAAAACTAAAATTTATGATTGTTTCAATTACTTTTGTCACCCTCTTTATTGCTTCTACAATAATTGTAATAATCGAATATAAAAATTTGGAAAGTGAATTAATTGCCAATGCTGAGCTTAATGCTAATGTAATTGGACAATATACTGTTAATCCATTGCTATTTGAAGATAAACTGGGTTGCGATGACATTCTTGAAAAGGCTTCTGTAATTAATAATATTGTTGACATTACTATTTACGATACCACCGGAACTGTATTTAGTACATATTCAAGCGGAAGAATGCTAAAACCGGAACAAGAATACAAAACACCAGTTCTTGATAAAAAAATTTACAAGATAAACGGTATTTTAAATATTATTGAAACAATTAAATATGAAGGAGATAAATATGGATTTATTCATCTCAGAGCAACATATAGTGAAATTAATGAAAAAATCAAGAATTATATTTGGGCAGTTACGGCAATTCTATTATTTGTAATTATTTTTACATTTATTTTAGCTAGTTCCTTTCAAAAAATAATTTCCAAACCAATTCTGAACCTTGCTAAAATTTCAAATGAAATATCCATTACAGGCAATTATAACCATAATTTGGAAATTACTTCAAAAGATGAATTGGGAATATTATACCGTGAATTTAGGAATATGATTACAGAGATTAAGCAAAGAACATTTGAAAAAGATCAGAAAGAACAGCAAATTCTAAAGTTAAATGAAGAACTGGAAGGAAAAGTTCAACAAAGAACACTAGAATTAAGAAATGCACAAGAGAGAACTCAGGAGTTATTAACAATTTCTAATGATTTACTATTAAATATTTTGCCCGAATCTATTGCTACACGATTGAAACAAGGTGAGAAAAAAATCGCTGACTTTTATGAAGATGCAACTGTTGTTTTTATTGATATTGTTGATTTTACAAAAAAAGCTGCAATTAGTGATCCTAATGAAGTTGTGGACTTACTTAATACTCTTTACACTAAACTTGATAATTTGGCCCATAAACATGGATTGGAAAAAATCAAAACAATCGGTGATTGTTATATGGCTGCTGCAGGAGTACCTGTAAGAAATGCTAATAATGCAGCAATGGCAGCAAATTTTGCTGTTGATGCTATGAATGAAATTGGGAATTATCCCACTAGTGATGGTACTAATATTCAATTCCGTTGTGGAATTGATGGTGGTCCTGTTATTGCCGGAATCATTGGTGAAAAGAAATTTATTTATGATTTATGGGGCGCTACAGTAAATACAGCAGCTCGTATGGAAAAAAGTGGTTTGGCCGGAAAAATTCAATGTTCCGACAAATTCAAGGAAAAAGTTGAAAAAATAAGTAATGAAAATTTCAATTTTATTGAAAGAGGTGAAATTAATATTAAAGGTATTGGCAAAATGCAGACCTATTATTTAGACAAGAATCCTTAACAAAAAAAGAATCTTTAAAAAAGCTGAATGAATACTTGGAGATAATAAATGATTGGCTTTTATGAGCAATTCACATTAAATGGTATGATGGGACATATTTATAACCTCATTTATATCATTGGTTTTTTGATAAAAAATATGATTTGGCTTCGTATTGTAATGATTTTCGGGGCACTTTTTGAAATTATTTTTTTCCTATTAGTTGGTTCGGAAGACTTGATTATAGTAATTTTTTACTGTACAATTTGGATTTTAGTAAATGTAATCCAGCTTTATATTTTGATTAAAGATAGGTTGAGTTTGCATTTCAATGAAAATGAATTGTTAATTTACAATTTATCATTTTACTCTCTGTCAAAGGTAAATTTCAGGAAATTATTAAATATATCCAAGTTAGTAAACTATAAGGAAAATACAGTTGTCATTGAGGAAGGAATTGAATCAAATCAGTTAATATTCATTTCAAAAGGAGTTGCAGTTGTCGATATGAACGGACAAACTACTGCATTTATCAGCGCAGGTAATTTCATCGGAGAAATGAGTTTTATTTCTCATGAGTTAACATCTGCTAAAGTTACTACTTTAACTCCTGTTGAATTGTTAGTATGGGATAGAGATGGTTTAGCACATTTATTTACCAAGCATCCCGAAATAGAAGAAGGACTTAAGACAGTTTTCAATCATGACTTAGTGAAAAAATTATCTAAAATGAAGGTCAAAAAACTCGATTTGAACCAAGAATTTTCGTAATTTTGTAAGATATTATCTAGAAAAATGAAAATACTCATAATTTCAAACAAGAATCCTTTTAGTGGAAAAGATGGTGGATCACTCGCTATACTCAATGTTTTAGAGGGGTATCACAAACTTGGTTACGATATTACTTTTCTGATGATGAATCCATCTTTACATTATTATAATTTGGATAATTATAAGGATTTAATAGACTTGCTTGGCATAAAAATTAAGGAATTCCGAATAGAAACGAAACCTAATCCTTTCAAAGCACTTTCCAATCTCTTTTTTTCGGACTTACCTTATAACCTCGAACGATTTTACGATGACAAATTTAATGAACTTCTTATTAAAACTGTAAAAGAAGAAAGTTTTGATTTTATTCAACTTGAAGGAAGTTATCTTGGACTTTACATTGATACATTACGAGAATATACCGAAAATTCTAAAATAATTTTACGTGCTCATAATGTTGAATATGAAATATGGGAAAGAAATTCCAAGATAAAAAACTCATTTTACAAAAAATATTATTTTGAAATATTGGCAAAGAGGTTGAAGAAATGGGAAGAAGAATCATTTGATAAATATGATGCGATAGTTCCGATTTCTTCACGTGATGAATATAAAATTCGATCAATTTGTCCTGATATTAATTATCACACTTTACCCTTTACAATTGACTTAGCTCGATATCCTCATCAAGATATACGGTTGGAAGATCTTTCATTAGCCTATTTGGGTGCCTTGGACTGGATTCCAAATCAAGAGGGATTACTGTGGTTTTTGGAAAATGTATGGCAAAGAATTGAATCATACTATGAAGGTTTGAATTTCTACATTGCCGGCAGAAATGCTCCTGAATGGTTGGAAAAGAAGATAAACCAGTATAGAGTTAAATATTTAGGAGAAATCGAAGATGCCAAGACGTATATCCTCGAACATCCAATTTTTGTTGTGCCATTGATGAGTGGCAGTGGTATGAGAATCAAAATCATTGAGCAAATGGCTCTTGGTCGGGTAGTGCTTGCAACTCCGATAGCAGCTGAAGGAATTGAAATTGTACATACTGAGAATGGCTTGATTTGTTCAGATTCAGATGATTTTATCGAAAGTATTGATTTTATGTTTCGCAATCCTGATGGAATAAGGAATATCTCGGTTAATGCAAGAGAAACAGTTGAAAGTCTTTATGATTCTGAAGAAGCATTTGCTAG
>Ga0154569_150_pt3 | contig 12064 bp, 9 predicted proteins | sample RifGroF2_FD_115998 | JGI IMG/M metagenome (GOLD analysis project Ga0154569, IMG submission 115998) | Ignavibacteria bacterium GWF2_33_9
AGTATAATTCTCCTTGGCCATTGCCAATATAAAATGTACTGTCAGAACCTATTTTAAATGAATAAGCATTTTCGTTAATTATTTCCCAAGTAATTCCTTCATCAGTTGAACGTAGCAATTTGTCTGGATAAATGGAAGAATAATAATAACCTTGATAATCTTTACCCTGAAAATTAATAGAGCCTTTATAAGGATCATCTACTTTGACCCATTCAGTTTCTGCAGATAATAATTTCGGTAAAAATATCAATAATATAATAAGTAATTTTGTTTTCATTTTAATAGTACTTTTTAGATTTTCACAAATTTCTCTAACATATCGCCAATACGAACAAAATACACTCCTACAGGCAGGGAGGAAACATCTATCCTCAAATTCCCCTCCTTTGGAGGGGTGTCATCACGAAGTGATGACGGGGTGGTTAGCATTTCATTCCCAAATATATCATAAATCCGTATCTCTTCCGACACACCCCCTAGCCCCCTCTTGATAGAGGGGGAATCTATGAGGATATAGTCCTCTGCAGGATTGGGATAAACCGAATTGACTTTTTTTACTTCAATTGCCTTATCATCAAGACTTGTAAAGTTATCAGAGCGGAAAACCCCGTCAAATTGAGTACAAATATATGCTGTTTGATTATCATCGAAGAAAATATCATTAATCTCCATAGAATCCAATATACCTAAATTCATTTTCTTCCAAGTCTCTCCATTATCTTTTGAATAATAAATTTTGGTTGTATAATATGAATAAGTTGAAAAATATATATTATCTTCCTTATCTACCCTTAAAAAACCAACTGTACCAATCGAATCCGGCATAACATTTTTTAAGGTCCTTCCCAAATCAGTTGAGCGGTAAATTGCATCTCCACCCATATACCCGTCCATATTTATAAACATATCACCTTTTCTATTAAAGACTATGTCGTACCTGGGCATTTCACTTAACTCGATATTTAATCTTCTAAACGAAATTCCTTTATCCTCTGAAAAGTAAACTCCTGAACTGCCAACTCCAACAAGAACATAATTATCACCATATGTAGCTAGAGAACTAATATAATCGCCAAAACTATAAAACTTATTCCAGGTCTTTCCAAAATCATCTGAATAAAATAACTCATTTCCAGCTGCAAAAATTCTACCTTCATCGGATTCTGCAAATATGCAGGTTTGTCTTGTACCTAAGTCAAAGAAACATGTATCCCAAGTTTGTCCATTGTCAGATGAAATCAGAATTCCACCCTTAAGATTATAAATAGTTCCATTACTAACGAATATATTCCCAAACTTTGAGCAGAAAATAGTATTGTAATTATCAGTATTTCCGGGTATTTTTAATTGTTCCCAACTAAATCCTTTATTTGAAGTACGAAAGACTCCAATATCACTCTCCATGAATATATCGCCTTGTTTACTTTTACTTATACTGTAAGTTCTTGTGCAATTTAATCCATAATTTTTTAGATAAGAAGTATTGGAATTCATATCCCATTTTACAATGCCAAATCCGGACGTTGAGAAATAGTAAAAGTCACCCTTTTTAATAATTGAATTAATTGAATAAGGACAATCATTACCCTTACATTTCCAGGTGAAACCACCATCAGTTGAAACTCCAATTAGTTCATTATTGATTACATACATATCTCCGTTAGGTTCAATAAATGATATTCCCGGATAACCGATTGGGAAAAAGTTATAATTAGCTACCCATCCTGTATCGGTCTCTTTAAAAACAAATGTTTCATTTTCAGCGAAAAAGATTGTGAAAGTATTATGTACTTTATTATATACTTCAAACCTTGATCCATAAGTTCGAGGTACAAAATTAAAAATTAATGTGTCCCAAGTTATTCCCAAATCCTTGGACCTTAAAAAAGAATCGTGCTGGAATGAATAATACCAATTATTTGAATCAATCATAGAAATAAATTCTGTAGGTCTATACCATTTCTCGCCATTATTCAATGTCATTTCAGAGGCATATGATTCAGGACGAATAATAATTGCATTATTCGAATCAAAACATATCTCTCGGATTTCAGATCTATAATCCTTATAATGTCTATCCCTTATTCGTTTTACAAAGTTGAAATTCCTGTCATAGATAAATACTTCTTCGTAAATACTTCCCAATACATACGTGCTATCCTTTCGGAAAGCTATTGCGGATACCTCTTTGGAAAGACGTTCCCAGTTTTCTGCGGAATCTTTGGAACGGTAAAGATAATTATTTTCAGAAATTGCAAAGAGGTAGCCATTCCAATCCTGACCGATAAATTTCATCGAGCCGCCGAAAGGTCCATTCGTCTGCACCCAGTCAGATTGTGAGAGGATTATATAAGGAGATAGTATAAAACAAAATATTAAGACGAGATTTTTCATAATTACCTGAAAAATAATTATGCTAAATTAATCAAAATATTACAATATTATTCTTTTTATTACAGTATTTTACTTCTTTTGAACCAAAGATAAATACCGAGGGAAATTGCCGCCATTATTCCAAGTATTAAATAATAGCCGTTTTGCCACTCTAATTCGGGCATATTGGAGAAATTCATTCCATAAATCCCGACTATGAACGTTAAAGGCATGAAAAATGCGGCAAAAATCGTGAGAAGTTTCATCACGTCATTACTTTTCTTTGCTGTAATCGAAAGATACGTATTGAGGATATTATTTGCATCTTCGTAAATTTCTTCGTAAAGTAAAATAGAATGTATGATTGAATCCTTGATGTTCTGAAGCTTTGATTTGTTTTGGTCGAGAACACTCAACTGACCTAAGACGTTTTGGCTGAAAAGCATTAATTTACGGCAAATTCTCGCTTTAGATGTCTGATAATACAGATTTTCAAGTGAAATTGTACTTCTTCTCGGCAGAAAGATATTTTTTTCAATAGTATCAATCCATTCTGCCTGATTATTGAGCGGATGATTGAAGGAATTCACCATTGCGTCAATAATATCCAGCATAAGTTCTTCCGGATTTTCCTGACTTGCGGCAATGCTGTCCAAAAAATCAAATTTAGCACGGTGAATTGTAATTATCGTGGAACCATTAACGAAAAAAGCAATTTTATTGGAAAGTTCACCAATTGTTGCGACAAGTTTACTTTCTTCCACGGAATAAGCACGGAAAATCAAAAAAGTATAATCCTTCAATTTTTCGATTTTAGGTAAATGACCATGCTCCATGCTGTCGTAAAGCAAATTAGTGTCGAGTTTGTTCACAGCAACAAATTCCTTGATTTCCTCGCCGGTCGGCTTAGTGAAATCAATCCACTCGAAATGCTTAAATTTTGTTATTTTCATAAATTTAGATTCTTTATTCGAAATGGGTTTCTAATGCGTTAAGTATTCTGATTTCGCAAGGATTACACTAAATCCTTTAATTCATCTATAGTTAAATTAATTTTTTTTAGGATATTATGTAAAGTTCCCTTTTTAATTTCTTTATGATTGGGAACTATTACAGAAATTTTAATTTCAGGATTGTGAAGAAAAATATGACTTCCTTTTTGGTGGTCAACAATGAACCCCAATCTTCGTAGGGCTCTAACTAAATCATTACCGGAAAAAGTCTTACTCATAAAACAAGATCCAAACCATAAATTTTATAATTAGGTTTAGAATATATTTGATTTAGTTTTCCCATCCCTTCAAGGTAACAAATAATTGCTTCTTTAGCGTTGACTAATGCTTCTTCTTCTGTATCTCCTTGTGTGAAGCATCCATCCAATGCCGGAACAATTACGTTAAAACCTCCTTCTTCTGCTTCTTCGAGAACTACATTAAAGTGCATAACATTTCCCTATCTATATTATTATAAAAAGATATTATAAAAAACGTATCTTATTTTTTAATATTATAAATTAGTAAAATCAAATTGGTCAAGCGGCTACTTAATTTCATTCATACATTACATTTTCACAAACTTACTAACTTTCTCACCAATTTTCAAGAAATACACTCCAGTCGGAAGTGAGGAAATATCAATTCTTTGTAGAGATAATTTTTAAAAAAAACTCTTATTCAGTTTCTTTACTAATTTCTTTATCAATATCATATTTAATTTTATGTCTGTAATAATAATATGAGCGAAGGATATATCCACTCATATTATCAGCATTACAAACACCCTTTGTGTTGAAATAGAGCGACAATCTTGAGTCTCCCCATAATTTCCAATTATTTCGTAACCACATTCCTAAACCAATATGAAAAATGCTCATCTCCCCAGAATTTTGCATTGTATCAATCTGATTCTTAATTTTTGTAGAGAGTAATAGATCTAAAGTTAAGTTTGCGTCATTTAAGTCAATTGGTATATAGTTGTTATTAATGCAATCCTTAGATAGGTTTTCAATTGCACTCATACTTCTTTGTTTTATAAATTCGTCAAATTCAGATTTTGCGATAGAATCATTTTGATTTCTACCTTCAATATGGTATGAATAAAACCATTTATTTATATTTTTGGAGTAGTTAGGTTTTGCAAATTTTAATCTTGAAAAATACTCTTTTATAAGGCTATCTGGAAAATTAGAATAATTTTTTAGTTTTAATATCTCAAAATTACCAAGTGTATCCATGTATCCTTCGGCGGTGAAGGAATGAATAAACATATTTGAATCAGCCTGTGATTCAGGTTCTTTTAAGCCAAGCTTATCATAAAAATAATCGTCAATTCGTGAACTATCAATTAATAGGGGAGGATGATATCTTGAAGGCATCTCAACTTTTATTTTTTGTATTTTTCTCATCTTAGCTTTTTCTTGAATTTGAGGTAATTCTTCCAATAATTTTACTTTAAAAATTAACTTCGCTGTTTTAATGTCGAAGCTTAATACATTTTTAGTATTTGTGATTAAAAAAATTGTATCGTTTGAAATTATTGATGGAAATTTATGACAAAAAACATCAATTTTATCAGCAGAATCCTTATAAACAAAAAAAGTTCTATTATCTAATTCAATATATTTTTTTATTGAATATTCTCTTAATTTCCTATAAGTAGTATCCGTCTTTCTTATTTTAATTTTTTCAATAACTAGAGAATCCTGAACTAAATTCTCATTTCTATATAATAATTCGCATTCTTCGGAATCGTTGTCGCAATTAATTAATTCCTTATTTGAATATGATTTAAGATGCTTCCCATTCTTATAAAATGAGATGGAACCATATTCTTCCTTTGAACCTTCATCTTCATTTTTAATATAACAAATTGAAATTCCATCATTACTTAAAAATATTAAATCTCTGTTAGATGAATAACCGAATTTTTGATTTATTGTATAAAGTGGTTTTTCAATTCCTTCCTTATATATGTTTACAACACCAAAATCTGATGATGAATCATAAAAATCTGCTATTATTTCTAAAAAATATTGCTCATTTTCTGAATAAATTCTAACTGGGTCAATTTCTTTTGCATGAATTGAAGTTACTCCAATCATAAGAAAAAGTAAATATATAGTTATCAGTTTTTTCATATTATTAATAATTATATTTTCACAAACTTTTCGACTTTATCCCCAATCATTACAAAATACACTCCAGTCGGCAGGGTGGAAATATCTATCTGTAGGGGCAATTCATAAATTGCCCCTACAATTAGGGCAGATTTCCCAAAGATATCGAAAATCTGTATTTCCTCCAGAACACCCCCTAGCCCCCTCTTTTCAAGAGGGGGAATAGTCAAGGTGATATAATCCGATGCGGGATTGGGAGAGATACTAATATTTTTACTTTCTGCATACTGTTCATTAATTCCCAAAGGACCCGCTTTTGTAATTCTCACACTGTCCATTACAACAGGTGTCAGAGGCCTATCTTGGGCATTAACCGGAACCAGTCCTATCTGCTGAACAATTTCAATGTTAGAAATAACTATTCCAAAGACAGGATAATTAGGATTCAGATTAAGATTATTCTTTAAATTAATATAAAATTGACTTCCGGCAGTGTTTGGTCCAGAATTTGCCATCCCAAAAGCACCGGTAACATTCGAAGCTTTCGCATTGAATTCATCAGGGATTGTATAACCCGGACCACCTGAACCGGAGCCGGTAGGGTCGCCGCCCTGTATAACGAAATTCTTAACAACTCTATGGAAAATGATACCGTCATAGAACTTTTTCTCAACTAATTGAATGAAATTTCCTGCAGTAATTGGCTGGAGCGTATCGTACATTTCTGCAACGAAGTTTCCCATACTTGTGTAGAAAGTAATCTGTGTTTGAGCAAAAGAAATTTCAGTTGTAAATGCAAAAGCAATTACCAAAAATAAGTATGTAGTTTTTTTCATAATATTCTTTTATTATATGGCAAATATGATAATGCAAAAATAATACAAAAAAACTATAATTTTTGCAATTTGCAAAAAGAATATATTTTTCTAACACATAAAATAAGGAAAAGTACTAAAATGAATTAAAGTGAAAGTGAGAGTGAAACCGGAGGTGCAAATTCCCTTCATTAGGGAGGGGTAGATTCCAATGAAATCGGTAGGGAGGTGGTTTGGATTACTGATAAAACAAAACAGCCTGGATTCCTAGTCAAGCAAAGGATGACTTATTAAGCCAAAATGATAGAGGGAAATCACACTTTACGGAAACTAATCTTTCCAGATGAAATCGAATAGCAGGTATGATACTGTTGTGATTATCCCAATATATGCAATGATTAATTGCAAATCGGAAATTATTGCAGCGAGATTTGTGCCGATGAATGAAGAAACAGTTAAATCTATACCTAATTTAACAATTGGCAATAGTATGGGGAAAGAAAGCACGGGGAATAATGCATGCTTGGAACTTGCTTTGGAAATAATAGCTGAAATTACTGTTGTCGTAGTAGCAACAGCTATTGATGAAATTGCAATTACTAAAACCATTATTCCAGGTGATTTCACAATTCCTGAGTTTGAGAAAAGAAAGAATAAAATCAGCGAAAAGAAATTAATGAATAAACTGAGTAATACATTAAAGATTAATTTGCCGAAATAAATAGCTGTTGCCCCGGAAAAAATCTGCAAAAGGAAAGATGTTCCTCTTTCTTCTTCACTAACGAAAGTTTTGGAAAGTCCAATCATCGAAGCAAAAAATATGATAATCCATAAGAGGCCGGACGCTAATTCAGGTTTCATACTTTCGGAAACCATTGCAAGCGAAATCATTGTGATAGTTGTGAGGATGAATAAAAGTATTGTGCTTATAGAATACCGAGTACGAAATTCGCTTAAAATCTCTTTGTAAAAAATTGCGTAAATTTCCTGAACTACTTTTGCCATACTTAAATTCTATACTTAAAACCAAAAAGAAGAGATAATCTGGATATATTCCAGTCTCCATCATTAATTAAACTGCCGAAATAAATATTATATCCCATTTCGAAGTAAGCCGATAAATTATACCGAATCGGATAATAAAAACCAAGACCGAGTTCACTTCCAAAATTCACAGAATTAAGAGAAGTAAGTTTTTCGGGATATCTTGCCTCGATGATTGCTTTTTCTGCCTTTGAATATTCCACAAAATTAGGTGTAAGAATTTCCGAGGAATAATCAATTGCTTTTGAGAAATGGAATGTAGAATTCAATCCTGCAAAAGAATAAATTAATGAATTGAAATAATATTCAATTTGAACATCCAATACTGTATTCAGCCCGGTCAAAGTGAGATTTCGGCCTTCCTGGAATGGGAACAGTTCGCCTGTTTCAGGATTACGGTAACTCGAAACGGTAATATCCGGTGCTTGCAAAATGCCATTGATTGATTCAAAATTTAATTTTCCCGAAGCATATAATCTCTTCCAAAGCTGGTGAGTCGCAGAAAGCCCTATGGACAAACCTGAACCAGTAGCCTGTTTGAATTTCCCTAATTCTCGGGGGATTATAGGAATAGAAGAATTCATATTGCCGGATTCAGCAAAATCTGCATCATGGAAAAAGAAGTTCGTCTTTGCAAAAAGCCCAATCATCCATCCTTCGTCAATATTGCATTCTTCAACAATTCCATCATTTATTTTGTACTCAAAAAGTCCTGTTTTGGGATTACTCTGATAACATATTGACTGATACTTTGTATTAAGTGCCAAATCGGTGATTTTTAGAACTAATTTTCCTGGAACTCCCGGCATATTTTTCAAATTCATTTCCAATTGGGGCACACCTTTTGAGAATTTTGGAATTTTAACATCAAAACCCAGATTTTCCATGATATCAACATCATTTATGCCTGTATCATCTTCACGGTCGTCACGGATTATCATTTTCATCTCATCAGTTTTCGTGAAAGTTTCGACCATTGGTGCCAGCGTATCATTTGCAGGCTCATACTCAATGAATGATTGTCCTCCCATTGTGCCGTATGCATCGAAAGCATCAGCACCATACCCGAAACCATATGAATACATACCGAAAGGCATTTCAGCGTCAATCGAATGAGTCCCGTATGGGACTTGAATTGAACCTATTGAATAGCGGGTAATGCCAATTTTACGAAAAATTTTCTTATTAACTCGATTGTTGTTTAACCGCATAGAATTAATAGCATTTGTTGGAATTACTACAGTAATGAAGTGGTTCCAGTCACCATTAACGGGAGTTGCGAATCTGTATTTATTTAAAAATTGCTGAGTTGGACTTATTAAAATCATACACGGGTCGCCAATGGAATCACCATTTTTGAATCCTTGTGAATATTGTGCAACTAAAATGGGTTTGTCTGCTTTCAATTGAATATCCGTTGAAGAAGTATCCTCAAACCATTTACCGGCATTCAAGTAACCAAGAAATTTCTGATTCAAGAAAAGTCTTGTAGAGTCAGAATTTGCAAGTACTCTCCAGGAATAAGTTGAACGTTTTTCCAATTTACCAACAAAGAAATGACGTCCCCATGATGTAAGGGGTGGGATTTGCTCAACTAAGTGATTGCAGGCAGTAATTACGGGCGGAGGAGATGGAACGTAAGCACATTGATGTCCTCCGAAAACCGAAATTGGCTTACTTGCAGAAATAAATGTACCGGTTAAATCTACCTTAATATTTGTTCTGAAATCCTGTTTTCCAACAACTTGATATACATCACCTTTATTCAGTGTAACAAAGAAAGGAGTATTTGCAGGTCTTCCTCCCTGGGTAATAACACTTGGATTAATTTCCACATTTGTATTATCTTCTGTTGCAACTATGGCAAATTCGGGAAGTAAAGGACTGGACATAGTATAAGACATTACTCGATACACTTTCCCAAGCACTTTTGTTGGTAATCCCAAATATGTATCGGTAGTTTGGTGTCTTCGATTTAATCCATAAACAGAAATGGGTTGTTCTGCAGTAATATGAACAGACATTCCGGGCTCAATCACCTCACTGCTCTTAACTTCAGCAAGATAAGGCAATTTGACATTCACGACAGTTTTTGCCTGCACCCTTTCTGTTTTTCTAAAATTTAATGCCTTAATTTCAATTTGAACATCTGTATCAAATTCCGAAGTAATGAAAAGTTCAAGTAAAAGTGTGTTTGTCCTGTTGTTTTCAGACTTATAATTTTGCATAAAACAAAGCCAAAACTCTTTTCCTTCCGGATTCATCTCGTTCAGTTTATACCTGTTATTTGCTTCATATAATATTGAATCTATATCATCCACCTGAGCAAACAAATTGCTTGCCGCAACAAAGAAAATAAATATTAATATTTCTAATCTATTTTTTTTCATTTTTTATTCTTACTTCAAAAGCATCAGTTTAGTTTCATAAGTTCCACGCTCGGTTTTCATCACAATGAAATATAAACCAGAAGCAAATTTCCAGTTAATTGTACTCAATATAAATTTATAGTATCCTCGGGTGAACAAATTATTATTCATGTTTTCTATCGGTTGATTGTTCTTATCCAGGCAAACGTAAGAAAATGCACCTTCGCCGGAGGAACTGCCAATCAATTTTCCGTTAAGTGAAAATATTTCAAATTTGACTTTAGTATCATCTCTAATTGAAAAGGAAATTGTGCAGTCAGTACTGAAAGGGTTGGGATAAACTAGATTGATACCTTCTTTGATGATTGGGAAAATTGGAATACCGATTGTGATATTTCCGGAGATTAAATCAATATCATTTAAAATTTCTCCGTTTATCTCAATATTTTTTATGAAGATAACAGCAACAGAATCAGGACCTGCAAGTGTTTCAATCAATAAGTTACATAATTCACCTGAATAAGAAGAATTGAAACTTGTTGAATATATTTCCAATGTTGCAATATTATTTGAATCAAAAGTTAGTTGATAATCCGGAGCATTTTCATTTATACCGTAATTTGCACCTGCCTGAATTCCTTTGAAATCAATCAGTAATTCGCTGAATTCGAGTGTAATTTTCAATGAATTAACATTTGTCATATCGATATTGCTCAGTAAAGGAAGTGAATAAGTTGAACCAGAGTGATAAAGAGTCGTATCGGGTACTTGAACAAAAGCCTTAGACTGAGCGAAATTCAAACCGGCAAAAAATGATAAAAAAATGAGAAAAATCAAGTTATACCCTGATTTTTTCTGATTTAATATATTAAACTTTGTTTTCTTCATTATGTTACATTTTTATAATACTAAATTAAGAATAATAGCTTTTTTGTCAATAATATGTGCAAAGTTTATTTAATTTGTATTTTTGAATTTAATAATTAACGAATAAAATCTTATTTTCAGATTTATGAATAATGAAATTACTGGAATTAGCATCTCTTCCAAAGAGCATTTAGAAATCGAAACGGATAATCTGCATCGCCTTATTTATTCGACTGATGCTTCTGATTATTCCGAAAAGCCTCTGGGGGTGGTATATCCGAAGAATATAAATGATATCCTGCATATAATCCTTTTTGCAAATTCACACCAAATTCCGATTATTCCACGTGGGGGAGGTACTTCGCTTGCAGGACAAGTTGTTGGGAATGGGCTTGTTGTTGATGTATCGAGATATTTTACTGAAATTTTGGAAATTAATCAAATAGAATCATGGGTGAGAGTTCAACCCGGAGTAATACCGGATGTTCTTAATCTTGAGTTGAAAAAATATGGACTTTTCTGGGGACCGGAAACATCTACGTCGAACAGGAATACCCTTGGAGGTATGTTAGGCAATAATTCCTGTGGTTCACATTTCCCGCTTTATGGAAATACTCGTGAAAATATATTGGAGGTTAAAGGTTTTTTAGCTGATGGTAATCAATTCCACTTCAAGCCGATGAAAAAAGAGGAAATTCTGGAAAAATGCAAATCGGACTCTCCCGATTCAGAAATTTACAAGTTTTTTCTTAATTCATTGGCAGATAAGAATTTTCAGGAACTTATCAGAGATAAATTTCCCAAAAAAAGCATTCGCAGAAGAAATTCAGGTTATGCCATTGATAGTTTAATAGAAACAGAACTTTTTGGTAACTCCACTCAACTTTTTAACCTTTCCACATTACTTGCTGGAAGCGAGGGGACTCTCACTTTCGTAACTGAAATGAAATTGAACTTAGTTACTGTTCCACCGGAAAAAGCCGGAGTTGTTGCCGTACATTTCAATTCCCTGAATGATGCTCTGGAAGCCAATATAGTTGCAATGAAACATTCCCCTGGTGCAGTAGAGCTAATTGATGATAATGTGCTGGAATTAACTAAGGAAAATATTACTCAGTCGAAGAATAGATTTTTCATTGAGGGAAATCCTGCTGCAATTCTCGTGATTGAATTTGCAAAGGAAACAGATGACGAACTTGATACCTGCCTGCAAAATGTGATAAATGATTTGCGAACACAAAATTTAGGATATCATTTCCCAGTCATTAAAGGTAAGGAAATTGGGAAAATCTGGGAATTACGTAAAGCCGGGCTGGGATTACTGGCAAATATAAAAGGTGATGAAAGAAGTGTAACGGTGATTGAGGATACAGCACTGGATATTCACGATTTGCCGGTATTTACAAAAGAATTGTCAGCAAAAATGACGGAACTCGGAACAAGATTAATAACATATGCTCACATTGCTACAGGTGAATTGC
>Ga0154569_109_pt1 | contig 11755 bp, 9 predicted proteins | sample RifGroF2_FD_115998 | JGI IMG/M metagenome (GOLD analysis project Ga0154569, IMG submission 115998) | Ignavibacteria bacterium GWF2_33_9
CAAGATGCTATTCAAATGGGGAGTATCACAGGAGCTTGTGCCAAGTTCAATCTATCATGCCCTTTCAACGGTTCCTGGTCTGCGCAAAGGACGAAGCGATGCACGGGAATCCATTCCGGTTAAACCGGTGCCACAGGAGTACATCGATGCTATCGAGCCATATGTCTCAAGGCAAGTATGGGCATTAATACAACTTCAGCTTTTGACTGGGGCGCGAAGTGGTGAGCTTATTATCATGCGGCCATGTGACATAGATATGTCGGGGAAAATCTGGGTTTACCGCCCTTCTCAACATAAGACACAGCATCATGGACATAACAGAACTATATATATTGGGCCGAGAGGTCAGGCTATTTTGCAGCCGTTCTTATTGCGGCCACAGATGTCATATTGTTTTTCACCAGCTGAGGCTATGGCAGAGTGGCGGCAGAAAAATTATGCCAAGCGCAAGACGCCAATACTGCGAGGTAACAGAGCTGGTACAAATGTCAAAGATACTCCTACAAGGCAAGCAGGCAAACATTATACCGTAACAGGTCTGCAACATACTATTGCAAAGGCAATAAAAAGAGTATTCCGGCCCGAAGGCATGTCTGACAAAGAATACAAAACATGGAGACCTGTGCAGCATTGGCATCCGCACCAGCTTCGGCATAACGCCGCGACGTTCCTGCGTAAAGAGTTCGGGCTTGATACTGCACGCATAATCCTGGGCCATAGGTCAGCGGTTATTACCGAAGTTTATGCTGAGATGGATCAAGGGAAAGCGTTGGAGGCAGTGCTAAGAGTGGGTTAGAAATATATGTATGAATTCATTAGTTATGATAGAATATTTGAACCTTTTTGTGAGAACTTAAAAAATATTTCTTTTTCAAGAAAATGTGCTATAATTATATCTGATTTGAGGATGCATGGCAGAAATCTAGCTTACTAATTAATTTTATATTAATCATATGAACAAACATGACCTATCTAAACTTAATCTCGAAAAAATAGAATTCTACAATAAGCATTATACCGTTGAAGTGGATCGACCACTGATAGACAGTAATCTCATAAAGCTTTCTGACAAAAATATTAATGAGCGAAAATGTCGATTCTGTGGTAAATCTAAATTCGAGGTAACCTTTAAGAACAGAGCACACGCTATACCAGAATTTCTTGGAAACAAATCTATAATAACAATGAATGAATGCGATGTATGCAACCAATTCTTTGCAAGTGAATACGAAGACCATTTAGCCAAATGGTTCGGGCCTATGCGGAGTCTGTGCCAAATCCAAGGTAAACACGGAACCCCAAAATACAAGTCTGAGAAATTTGTTGCGAAAAAAGGCGACAAAGGGATGGAGTTATTTGTAAAAGCAGACAGTACTCTAATGAATTTGAATGACGGTGGTTCCGGAAATTTTAAAATACCTGTTGAAATGGAAACTCAGCCTTATATTCCTATTAAAGCAGCAAAGGCTTTTATTAAAGCAGCTGTTTCTGTTTTACCAGAAGAGCTATTACCTGAATGTGAGAAAACCATACTATGGTTACTTAACAAGGCGAATGTAAATTTTGATAAATTTCCAGTATTCTATGCCTTTACACCTGGTGTTAACCCTTATAAAAATGGAAGGGCTATGATCTGTAAGAGAAAAAGTATCGAAATGGAAATACCATTTTTGTGGTTTATCATTGCTACAACTAATTTTTTATTTCAGATTATGGTGCCATTCTGTAAAAGTGATAGCTGGATTAAATTCGGAACGGAAAATAAATTTAATATAATGTATTTTCCAACCCCATTTACTGAGAAATATGAAACAAAAATTGGCAAAACTGTATGGTATCAAGATGACTGGGCATCTAACATTCCTATTATCCAAAATCGTGAAGCATCTTTTCATTTTGATAGAATAGAAGAGAAACATTTAAACAAAGATCGAACAACGTAAAAGTGTGTATGGACATAAAAACTTAACGATTAGATTTAAATATCTTTTGGTTGACTTTTTTAAAGTAAGTATTTTTATAGAATAAAAGATAAAATGAATTTAAAAGAAGATTTAAAAAATATTTTGATACATGAACTTACCCAACTTGGTGAGAATGTGAGTAAATCTTCCAATATTAAAGAACTTGTGAGATTGCATATTAACTTATTAACAAAACTCATTCATCCACAACCTCGAAAAATTCATAAATCAAAGATTTTCTTAACAAAGGAACAAATTTTACACGAGCCTTTTAAGAAAGCATTACAAGATATATGTTATAAACTAGAAATAGGTATTGATGTTAATGGCCATCTGAGCAAACAATCGACAAACCCAAGTTACAATGATTTGCTTTTAAATGATTGGGCGATCCATCATCTGCATATAAGTAACAAAAAGAAAAATACAAACCAATTATTTTACGATCGTTCAGATTGGCTTTTTTTTGTCCTACTAAAACCAAAGGATATTTACCTGCTTGATATTTATCGCCACGGAGACCAGTTCGTATTTTCAAAGCAAGATTTATTAAAACAAATTAAACACAATTGGCCTGAAATATTAAAACCATTTGAAGCTACAGGATTTGAAGGAGTTACAAAAACGTTTAACGATGAAGACATTTCTAGACTCAGAAAAGTAGGTATCAATGTTGTTAATGTAATTGATGATATTGCAATTTTTCCAATAGGAGGAGGTTTATCAACAGCTGGTACAAATATAAATCATACGATGGAAGTCAATCGCATGCTACTAATATTGGAGAATATTGAACAACAACTTCACGAAAAAAAATCCTTTGTTGAAAAAGAACTCAAAAAGTATAAAGTTAATAAAAAGGATGATATTGACTTTGAGTTATATGTTAATGACCAAGGCGGTTTTGCTATTAGAGAGAAGAAAACTAAAATAAATATTAACTTCATCATAAAATGTTAGTCTTACTTTTTATACATTTTGTTCTCTTTAAATTTGTCGACTATTCTCTAACATCCCCTGGCCGCCACCTAATGGCCTTTTCGTTTCTAATTTCATTGGCACAGTTTTAAGCACTCAATTTAAATAATATGCATGAAATCATTAATTAATCTTTATTTGGCATCACCATCAAACAATCCCAATGATTTCTATTTCTGACAGCTATATTAACTCTATAGTTTTTATCATAACATATATTCTCTAAAGGTGGCAAGAGCACCGGAATATTGTTTGTATGTATTTCAGGAAGTATTTCTATTATATGTTCTAGTATACGGGCGTGGGAGTTACTTAATAATAAATTTTGACTGGCTTCAGTTAATATCTTTTTTGCCCAATTACGTTTTAGAATGAATTTAATGAGTTTTGATATATCCTTTTTAATGGCTGCTTTGTTGGAGGATATGCTAAAGAATTTTCGCAAATAAGATGCTTCAAGCAAATATGCGTCAGAAAGAATATCTTCTATGCGTTCACTAATTGAAAATTCATCCAATCTTGGTAATACTCTGAAGCTACTAATTGAGTCTTTTACAGAAAACATATTGCAAATTCCTTCAATATTACACAACCTCGCATTAGCTTCACCTGACAATTTATAATTATTACGAATTCCATGTATTACACTCGAAAAATTTAGATAGTTGAAAGGCAACTCGGCACCTTTTTTTGTAGCTATTACTAAACAAAATAAATACCAACCTATGAAAGCTGCATTATAACTGTTGTTAGGTAGGCATTCGTAAATTGGCTGAAGATACTTTTGGACTGCCTTCCATATTTCATCATGTTTGTCGACAAAAGAAATTCGTTTCCGTACAGTTGGTGGTGCCAGATTCAAATGTCGTTTAAAACTCTTTGAAATTAAAGGTACGTATATTTTAAAAGCGCAATTTAAAATCATTTGTCTTAAGTTAATTTCTATTGCATTAAGTAAGAACTTTTCCGCAATTTTAAAAGCTTCTTCATCTTCCTTCGATTGGGGTGAAAATATTTTTCCAATTTGAGGATTAAAAAATGATTCATGTTGAATGTTGACAGCGCCATAAACCTCTCGCCATGCACCTTTATTATTTGGAAAAACATCTTTAGGCCAAGCCCCAAGTTTTGGAAAAATCCATATCGGAGTAAATAAAACTTTGCTATATTTAGTACTGTAATATGCTTCAACAAGAGCTTTGTTCTTCATGCGTTATACCTTTAGTCGCGTGATATATAGCTGAAATTGTAAATTAAATAATAATTTGAGACAAGTCACCTCTTTTTCTTTGATTTTCAATTTATCAAAAAAAACAAAAGTTTTTGTATAAGCTTGTTAATGATCTGCTTTTGAATAATTGCGAAAGACCTAAAAGTCAAGTTAAAATATCGATTTTGTTAAGCATCCAATTTCTTTGCAATATTAATTATTCTTACATCCAGAAATAATTTTTATTGTTTTCCTTGACATCTTCACGTTAATGTGGCTTCATTTGCTCATCTATCGAAAGCAAAAAAATGAAAATGGCAGTATTAAAACCAAGAATTCGTCAGCCTAATCATGGCTCGGATTGGTTGATGAAAAAAATTGATAATCTTCGAATAAAGATCAATGGAAGTATTGATCCATTGACTCGTCGCACTTATGCTCAGTTTATGACTCCCCGAAAAGTCGCGATATTGATGGCATCCTTATTTAAATTTTCTGGGACGAGTATTACTTTACTTGATCCAGGAGCTGGGATCGGGTGTCTATCGGCAGCTTTTGTCTCAGAAATATTAAAAAAAAATCATAAACCTTCTAAAATTACAATTGATGCATTTGAAATAGATCCATATCTTTCTAAATATCTAAAAATTACCTTTGCATCTTGCCGAAAAGTATGTCGAGAACAAGGCATTGATTTCACTGGCAATATTTTGACAGACGATTTCATAAAGGCTAGTGTAAATAATTACCATGCCGTGCTCCTTAAGAAAAAGTTTAGAACTTATAATTGTATTATAACAAATCCACCTTATCATAAGATAAATACTGATTCAGAAGCAAGGCGTCTATTGCGAGAAGTTGGGATTGAGACGACAAACATGTATACGGCATTTATAGCGTTAGCTGTGAATCAGCTATCCCCAGAAGGTGAACTGGTATCAATTAGCCCACGAAGTTTCTGTAATGGTCCATATTTCCTACCATTTCGTAAATACTTTTTTAATCATGTGTTTTTAAACGATATTCATCTTTTTGAATCTCGGAAAGAAGCATTCAGCGAAGATGATGTCCTTCAAGAAAATGTAATCATTCATGCTACTAAAAATCTGCGGCAACCTAAATATGTGAATATTAGTATGTCAAAAAAGCCTACTGATCCACTTATAACTAAAAAGGTTAAATATAATGAAGTGATTAAACCGCAAGATTCTGCTCTTATAATCCACATCGCCATCGACGAAAACTCTTCGGATATAGCAGCTAAAATGAACTTTTTGTCAGCTTCTTTATCTGATCTGGGAATAGATGTTTCTACAGGCCGAGTTGTTGATTTTCGAGCAAAAGAGTTTTTGAAAGATAATCCCGATCACACAACGGTTCCGCTTATATATCCTTTACACTTCTGTGAAGGACAAATAAAATGGCCAATAACTAATTCTAAAAAACCAAACGCGATTGTTTCAAATCAGAATAGCCGTGAATTACTTGTTCCAGCCGGAAATTACGTTTTAGTTAAACGGTTTTCTGCAAAGGAAGAAAAAAGAAGAATAGTTGCTGCTATTTATAATGCTTCAGATATCTTTAAAGGTGAAGTTGGTTTTGAGAATCATCTAAATTATTTTCACTTAAATGGAAAAGGACTTTCACTATCAGCTGCAAAAGGATTGTCTCTCTATTTGAATTCCAGTATGGTTGATATTTATTTTCGTCAATTTAGCGGGCATACTCAAGTTAATGCATCTGATCTTAAGAGATTAAAATATCCATCAATGGAAATGCTTATTGAATTAGGAAAATTCATTAAAGATGGTTTACCTGAACAAGCTGTTATTGACAAAATTCTAGAGCAGGTGGTATTTAATTAGTTCTATAAATTTGCGGAATACCATGTAACTCAAATTGTTTTACAATTACGGCTGTACCATCTCCATTATCAAGTTGCTCAAGGAAGTTTTCTATGGGGGAAAAAGCTGCTCTTTTAAAAAAAGCAGCACCGCGTTGTTCCAACGCTCGCATTTTAATACCAGTAAAATTTTGTGCCATTTTATACATATCTGTAAACCATAATCCCTTTGCTTCAAAACCCATAGTTGGTGGTTTCCAAAGTTCCAAAACTTGGGCATGTATAATATATGCGGGGATATGCAGATGATTTACATGATGTAGGATTGAATCACAATCTGATACATCTAATTGAAACTGGCTCATTTCTTTAATAGAACTTCGTCCTGTTTTATTTTCTATACCAAAAATTGTTTTACCTGTATTTTTGTCTTTGACTAGAAAATCTAAAGGGCCTTCCCCAGATACGTCCTCAGCCCGTCTAGGCCGTAATGAAGCTTTATCGTTTTGTATGATTTCGTATTTGGGAAATTTAGGCTTTACGGTCTGTTCCCAATAATCGAGGATCGATTGTTCTGCAACGTGATTACGCCCGATTGATTTCGCCACTCTATCACAAATATCACATAAAAACCACGTCTGAAGTTGAACAGATGTGAGTTTATTGCAAAGCAAACAATATCCTTCCATCTTTTCACCTGTTGACAAAGGCGCATTGCCAGAAAAGGCTTCATTTTTCCAAGATTCAGTACATCGCTTACAAAGAAAAAATAATCTGAGTCTTACATCTTTACGTGGTTTGAGATGTCGAACACAAGTCGGATAAACAAAGGTAGAGCTTTTTTTTGCCATAAGGTACTATTCCAGCATTAATATTGGTTGAAATTGTGTTATTTCTACAGTCCTCAAAAATTAAAAGTTTTAAAGTTTAGCTGAAATATTATATTCTAAAAAACATTTGCACACAACATTTAATAATAGGTAGAATATAGTATTAATTGCAAATGTTTAATGATAAAAGAGTTACAAAAAAATATTACACGCCAATTGACACACAAATTATTTTATTAATATCTCGTACTTAAATTAATAATTCTAAGTAAAGCGCAAGAGAGGGCCAACAATTCCAAAACACCTTCCTTTGATGTGAAAATCTTGGTCTGGTGATGAAATCCATTTCTAATCCATAGCATATATCCACTGAGTAATAAATGAGCTCCTTCATTTGATTCTTTAGCAATTGGCCATGGAGGAATAAGACAACCACTATTTTTATTATATGCTAATTTAGCTAATTCTATTCCCGCGCTATTAGCAGCTGATGAAACACCTAGTGATTCAAGTTTATTTCTTAATCTGGATTCCACAAGACCAGAGATGGCCTTTATTGCAAGTTCGTATTGTTGATTAGAAATTGCTCCCGTTATTAACATTTTAGATTCATCATCAATAAAATCAGAATTTGTAAAACGCGCAATAACATCATCATAAACATCTTTTCCGGGTGGATAATATTTTTCAAATTTAACTATTTCAAAAACAGCTTTCTTGAAATAATTAAAATCGTTTTCAAAACAATTTAAGCTATCCAATATGATCTTTTTTTCATTTTCATCATTGTCCCCAAACTTACTTTTAGCTATTACCTTCATCCCTAATGTAGCAAAATCCACAAGTGCATTACCCCCGATGTTTTTATTGCAGAATCTTATATGATAAGTTCGAATGATATTAGGTGAATTCTCGATACCATCATAAATCTTATTTATATCAAAATTATGAATGTCGCCAAATTTTTCTGGTCTTATTGATTTTAACTCAAAACCAAACGCCCGAACTTTAAACCTTAACTCTACCAATTCTACTATTTGCTTTAGGTTGGTGACCGTTAAAGGTACATATTCAAATTCTTCTGAGCATTTCAACCCAACTGGATTTTTAAACATAAAGTTCCTCTGTATACTTTGTAACCGAAAAAAGATATATTACACGGCATTTTTTTTAAATACAAGAAAAAGATGCTGAAGGCAAGGTGATTAAAAGCTATTATTATTTTGTATGTTCAGGACTATATTGGCATAAAATCAGGTATTGGAGCAGAGTGCTTTTGAAATTTTGCCAAAAAACAATGCGGTTTCTGACCAATATTTCTAAAAATGCCAATACCTTGCCATTATGATACAATCAATATTACAACCAGCAGGTGCACATTGTCCCAATTGACAAGGTTTGGCTTTCCATCACTTTCCTTAGTGATGATAAAGGATTAAAGTAAATTTTATTTTCCCGCATACTCTTCAGAATGCTCTTTGTGGTTTTTTTCAATTTGCAATATACTGTTTTGCTAAATCAGTGCTTTTAATAATTAATACGTTTTCTGCATTACTTTCTTCAGCAGATTTGGTGAAATTAAAAGAACCTGTAATTACGATATCAAAATCTATAATCATAATTTTATTATGCGCAATTTTATGCTTTGAACCGACATATACTTTAATGCCAGCGTGAGCAACAAAATCTGCAGAAGAAAATCTTTCAGTTCTTTGGCTTTTGTCAAGGACTACCTGGACTTGTACTCCTCTTTTATGTGCATCTACAATAGCCTTTGCGATAGGATCCGAAGTAAAAGAATATGCCTGCACTAGAACCATCTTTTTTGCATTGTTAATCGCTTTTACAATTGCATCTGTACAGCCGCCATTAGGTGAAAAGAAAAATTGAATTTGTGAAGTAGGAACGGCAATATTTTTTGCCGCATAAATAGGTTGTAAATTGACAAAAAAGAATAAACATAAAAATAGTATAGATTTTTTAAACATGGGATCCTTCCTTCCTAAAAGCGTCTCATGTTTTTTTTTATATCCTGTCAGGACCCTATGCCTTATTTTCTCTTTGCTCTAAACGACAACACTGCTGCGTCAAACCACTCAAAATTCGTTCGTTAGTCTTTTGCCTGTGCCACAAGAGCGGCAAACAAAGCATCCTCATGGTCATAGCGAAAGATATAAACGTGTTCGTCTTTGCGCAACATAAGTTGTTTGACGGTTTCATTAAGCTGCCTCGTTGCAAAAACACATACAAATGTTCATACTAAATTCTTCTAAAACTTCCAATAACCAATCCTATAATACGAACATCCTTGTCACCCGGTCTGTGAACCATTTCTTTGTATTTAGGGTTAGCAGGTTTTAATATTATTTTGCCAGGCTTTATAAATACCCTTTTTATCGTCGCCTCATCATCGATAAGCACAATACCAATCTGTCCATTTCCAATTGTATTTTGTGGTTTGACAATAACGTAATCATCATTGATTATTCCATCTTCAACCATACTGTCACCGGCAACTTGTAGAATAAAGGCATCCTTAGGTGTTTTTTTTATGATGTTGCCAACATCGATATACTCAGTGATATTTTCTTGTGCTAATATTGGCCAACCAGCTGCAACCCTACCAACAACAGACAGACCCTGGGAGATTTCTTTAGTTGCCAGATATTCTTTCGTGAGCCTTAGACCTCTATGAGGACTGTATACTTCCAGATATCCTTTTTTCTTCAGGCTGGTTACATATTGACAAATTGAATTCTGGGTCAAACCAAAGTGATCAGCCATTTCATTTTGACTTGGGCATGTATTTTTAGCTATATTACGTTCAATATAATTAAGTATTTTATTTTGATTTTTTGTTAGAGGTTTCATAGTATATTTACAATATATTGTGATTCCAACATAGTCAATGATAATTCGTTTTGTCTAGCCCAAAAGGATTAACAAATAAATTTTGTAAAAATATTTTCGGTTGTATCTTACGCAAAAACGAGGTCTTATAAAAATCTTTAATATTTTTTTATTCGCGCCTATTGCATATAAAAAACGACACTATATATTTTCCTTATATTTGAGGCTGAACGACATCGGCCAGAACCATCCTCGATGGCATAAAATCTATGTTGATTTATCAGTATATGCCGTATTAATTACTACAAGGAAGGCGTCAAATGGAAAATAATGAAACTAAACCTGAACTTGAGAAATTATTACAAGAAATGCTTAAACAGCTTGAATTGGCTCCTCCTGAAAAAGGTGAACAAATACTTCTTGACATCTTTGACAATTTAGTCAACGAAATCAATGGCAATCCAGATTTGATAAAGGATCGGCCTCCGCTACCAGACAAGATCAATCGGTTTGCTCTACGAATGGCACTCATTATATATGCTCAAGCATATTATAAAATAATGGAAGTTGTGAGCAGCGCACCAGTCGGGTACGCAGATTTTGTTCTTAATAACTTTTATCTGCAAGTTGTAAAAAAAATACGATACATACTTAGCACGGATGAGTTTAAAGATTTTACAGGTGATTTTAATCCACCGGACCATGTATTACCTTCTTCGGAGCTTGGCATAATAGGATGGGAAGACGGGGTTTCGCAAGAAGTGGAAGGTTTTGTGGCATCGGTACAAACATTCTTTAATGAAATGGATTTTTATGGTAAAGAGCCTCCCGAAGTCTCTATTATTCGCAAATGGCTTCTAAAGATGATGGAACCTATCTTTAAACACATCGAAGAATACCGTCAAAAAACAAATCAGTATTTTAATAGTTTATTAAAAAAGGTTGAGAAAGATAAAGCCAAAATTGAGAAAAAAACTTCTGAATCAGCACATAATCCGCAAAAGCTACCATGTAGTCAGGCTGAATATAAGCATTTTACCACGATTCATACACGATTAAAAGATTTAATGAAATTACTTCGTGCTACTGAAAGAGATTACGAAAAGATTCAATTTATGCAAGTCGAATTAGATGAAGATATAACTGCTTTTTGGCCCATAATGGAAAACATCGGTCAAAATGTTCAAATTGTTCTTTCGGGCAAATTGGAAATATTACAAAATATTATCAACGATATAGAAATTGAAAATCCATACACAGTGATGGAACCGCCCTTTACGATTGACGGTAAAGATTTTGATGAAATTCAGGCTGTTGAAATGGCTGAGAAGTATTTTGAAGAAAAGATGCAACCCCGATATGAATTAATAGCTGCTTTAGATAGAATTCTGGTTCGTCTTAATAAAAGCTTTATCACAGCCTCTAATTCAGAAATTAATTCAGCTGTAACTAAAAAAAATATTACACCATCAGAAACGCAAGATCAATCGATTTGTCTGAAAGACTTTATAAAACGGTATTGTGATTTAAGTGAGAAACCCGATATAGATAGCAAGTGTGAAATGTTGATGAGGGAACATCGGCGAAAGGCTATCGCTTTACCATTGGTACCAATGCAATATCGAAGAGGTCAGAGAAAGTTATATTACACAGACAAATTGCACAACTCATGGCCAATGTATCGAAAAACTCTGACTAGTCTACCACCTCTGAAAAAAAGTGGCAACAAGTAACGAAAAGTGCCGACAAGTGCGAATGCCATTTTGATAATTGTTTGACAAAATAATATTCTCGTGACGTGGAAAATGATAATTCAAATTTACTGCGTCACACAAAATTGCTTACAGAACAGGCCAGCATAGTTGCTCGCCTCGGTGAAATTACATCCCTTCTGACTTCTGAAGATTTATCCTTAACACATACTAAATCCATTCCTAAACAATCCTTCCCAAAAGATTTTGACCGTAAAGCTTATGCAATTGGTCTAATTTGGCGGAACCCTGCAATATCAACACGCGAGTTGGCTCGCAAAGTTGGTGTCAATCACAGCACATTATTTTTACCTAGTTGGTCTGATGTC
>Ga0154569_158_pt1 | contig 11598 bp, 9 predicted proteins | sample RifGroF2_FD_115998 | JGI IMG/M metagenome (GOLD analysis project Ga0154569, IMG submission 115998) | Ignavibacteria bacterium GWF2_33_9
AGACGATAAATATTACTTCAGACGGACAGAAAATCATAACTGGCGGAGCAATGGGACAAAAAGGTATTTTAATTTGGGATTATAATACCGGATTAGTTACAAAAATAATTTCTTTAAATGAAATTTTCGATGTGTACGAAAATATTGGAATTTATCCTGACAATAATCGGATTCTTTTTAATACTTATAAAAATGAATATGGCTCCCAAAAGAATGTTCTACATATTAATGTTTATGACCTTCAAAAAGATTCGATTATTAAACGTTCGAATTTTTATAATACTTATTGTTCACGATTTAGATTGTCAAATAACGGTCAATATGTTGCATATCATTTTGGAAGAGGAACTCCGGGAGATTTTAAAGATAATATGGAACTTTGGGATGCAGAAACATTAACGAAATTACAAGACATGGGAAAATTAAGTGGAGAACCAGATTATATCCAATTTTCAATAAATAATGAATATTTAGGTTTTGCTTTTACCCCTGGATTTCTCTTATTTAAAAAAAGTAATGGACAATTCAATAGATATTTAGTATATCTTCCTCCCATATTACCTTCTCGTTTTTGTTTTACAAATACAAACAAGCTTTTCCTACGTATCTTTAAAGATGATATTCAATATGGTGCTACATATATCATTAATCTGAGTAATTTAGATTCAATGTATAAATTTACAGCAGGTATAAGATTATTAAGAGTAAATTCAAATAATGAATTATTAACATTCGGTTTTGATACACTTGTAGGGGTTAAATTGCAATTCTACTCCAACAAATGGTATGAAGTCGGAGTGTCAAATCCAATTGAAATTAAAACAGGATTGACAAATACAAAGTACACAAATAATTCTTTATCAATAACTACCGAAGGAATTGAGTTTATAAATACACTAATGATTACTGATACCCTTGGAAAGAAGATTTATGTACAAGATGAAATACCGGTAATCAATAACCAAACAACAATTCAACTTTTTCTTCCAGCAGGAAATTATTTGCTCAAAGTAGTTTCAAATGGAAAGGTATATACTTCAAAATTCATAGTTTCGAGGTAAATATGAAGAATCTAATAATTATTATTGTTTCATTATTTCCTTTTATTTCTATTGCACAAAATCTAGAACCGGATCAAGCAAGATTCGCTATACCCGCAACCGAAGAAACGAATAAACTATTGAATGGGGATGTTGATTACTTCCAACAGAAGAGCTTCTTGAGAGGAAACCACTGGGATACATCACCACGGCTGGAAAAAGCCACATGAAAAAAGGGGCTAAGGCCCCTAGTTTCATTTTCAAATTAAACAAATAATATCTAAAGTCCCAATTCGAATCCCAGAAAGATATTTCTTTCAGCTCCCGGGAAGAATTCTTTTCCTACAGCACCTACAGCATATTTCAGATTCAAAGCATTTTTAATCTTTAATTGTACAAGCAAATCATTAAAAGTTAAGAATTTATTGAATTTGTAATCAAAGTCAAAATTGATAATAGTGAATGCATCTAGATTATTATCTGCATAGTATTCATAACTCAAGTAATCCTTAAGTGCTTGATTATCGGTAAGCATATCACCGAAATTGTCAGTCTTGGATTTTCCTATATGTTGAATTGTTGTTCCAAAATAGAAATTATCAAAATTATATATTAATTTCACATTTGCCATTAAATTAGGGAATCCTGCAATAGGATTATCTTGAAGTGATATTGATTGATTCAATGCAATTTTATAACTATATTCTTTAATTTTATTAGAACTATAAGTTATATTTCCTTTCACACTTAATTTCCCGAAATTCGAAGTTTTAAATAAATCATATGCTGCCGTAATCTCAAGTCCAGAATGTACCGTCTGAGGTGCATTTCCATCAATTGGATCACCAAAGTTATCTAATTGCCCACTTTGTACTAATTCATTCTTGTAATACATATAGTATAAATTGACATTCAAAGACAAATCTGAAGTAAGAAGATTATATCCCAATTCAAAATCGAATAATGTTTCTGGTTTTACTAATGGTTTATTAAAATCATAATAAACCAGTACTCCTTCGGGACTTGGATAAATATGAGTTTCAAACTGCGGTTTTGCACCATAAAATGCTTCAGAGGCACTATATAAATTACTCATTCTAGGTTCACGTGAAGTCATTGCAGCAAAAGCAAAAACAGACGAATTCTGATTAATTAAATAATTCAATCCGATTTTAGGATTTACAAAAAGATAATTTATATTGAATAAATCATTTCCGTTGCCGACAATTTTGTAATTAATATCTGTATATTTTGTATAGAACTTACCGGATTTTTCATTATTAATTGCATAAGAATTATAATTTAAAGATAAATCAGCAAAAAGTAAAAGATTATCAGTAAGACTCATATTGAAATTGGCAAATAGAGAGAAAATATTTCTTACTCCATCATATTCGTAGAATTTAAAATCCGGATCATAATTTATTGGCAAATCTTCTGCATATTGAATTTTTCCCCAATGATTTGACAAATGTAATCGCAAAGCCATTCCAAAAGTTAATGAATAATCATCTTTTGTAATCTCAAATCTTGGTATCCAACCCCATTGATTATTATCAACAAAAGCACGAATCAATGGATTTTGTGGATTCAGTGCATCTGGATATCCATTTGCTTCATTCAATTGGAAAGAAGATGCATCTGTCCAACCGGTACCATCATAATCATAATAACCTCTTCCGGAATAAAAGAATAAGGAAGACTTTAGATTCATTTCATCATTTATTTTGTACTCATTTAAAACTTCAATGTGAGGTTGAGAAAATCCTTCCACTTCCTGCTTTCTTCTTTCCTGTAAATATTCTACGTTATGTCCTGATGTATCATAATTCCAGTAATTATAATTTGCCAAGCGGAGAGAAGGATCATTGATATATGATTTAGGAATTCCATTATATGCCAATCCATCTGTGAGAGGACCTCCAAAGAGGTTAATTTGTGTAGTCAAATTCTTATCGAAACGGACTGCTCCAAAGAAGTAACTTTGTAAATTTGCCCATGAATTGTCTCTGTAACCAATAGACTTAATTTGTGATAATCTTGAATAAAATGCATATTTTGGTGAATCTTCCTTACCATCACCAATTATACCTGAAGCAGCTTCGATAGAATATTTTGAAATTTGCTGCCGGAATTTATTATCTTTTGCTTCAAATTGCTGAAAACCTAAACCTGTATAAATTTTCACACCTTTTTTATTAATGAAATTCGATGTAGATAAATTTATTGAACCACCAATTGATGCAGAACCATAACTTGTTAAACCTGCACCTCTTTGAATTTGAATATTATCTGTGCTTGAGGCAATGTCCGGGAAATCAATCCAGTAAACATTATGGTCTTCGGGATCATTTTGTGGAATTCCATTTACGTAAACAGCGATTCTTCTCTGGTCAAATCCACGTAATGATAATGTGGAATATCCCACCCCATTACCATTTTGTGAATAAGAATAAACAGAAGTTTCACCCGAAAGTAATTCAGGTAAATCTTCGTAAGAATAATTCCTTTCGATATCCGATTCAGTAATTTCAGAATAGGGAATTATTGTTTGAATTTGATCAAACTTGCTTGAAGTAATATCTAAACTCGGCAGATGATACGTTTTAAGCGTATCTTTTTTTGAATTTTGGGCAATATCAACTTGTGCATATACTGCAAAATTGAAACATATCAGCCCACAGAAAAATAAAGTAAGTTTTTTCATTATAAAACCTTTTAAATTTGTGATTAATAAAAACTTTATCTTTCCGTGAAGAATGGAGAGTGGTCGTAACAGGATATATTTTTCCGTTTCCCTACGCCGGTATTATCCGGATCAGGTACGAAGGGTCTCTCTCAGCACCATAATAAATGGAGCGCCCCCACGGTTGTTTTTTACAAAATTAAGAAATCTTTTTAAAAGAAAAAAAAACTCGCCTAAAAAAGCGAGTTCTTTTTTTGTGAGATATTAATTTTATCTTGCAATAATGATCTGTGATAGGAATTTAACTTTACTATCATCAATTACAATAAGATATTGACCATTAAGTAAGTAATTCACGTTCAAGTTAATTAGATTATTTCCTACATTTACTGTTTGAACAGTAGATGTTATCAAATCTCCATTAGTATTGTAAAATGAGATATTAACATTTTCAGTAGAAGAAACAAATTCAAGAGTCAAAAGGTTAGAAACAGGATTAGGATATACTTCTGCAGTAGCATATTTATCTGTTATTGAAGTACTGAGAGGGATTAACATAATATTACCTAAGTCAATAGAACTACCATCAGTAATTACAAGATTGATTTCAAATGGATAAAAACCAACCTTTTCAATGACAAAATTATATTCTCCATCTTGAAGACCGGATATCTGGAATGAGCCATCAGCATTACTTTCATTAAATGAATTCAGTGATTTCTGATTATTGCTCATTGTATTACAGTAAATCTTAGCTGTTGTAATTGCGGCTTCAGAAGCATTGTTTATTGAATAATTACTGTTATTATAGATCTTACCTTTCACAATACCTTTTCCATCATCACTATTGGTGAATTTTGGCAGGATAATTTTATAATACCTGTCAGTATTCTTTTCTATAGTTAATACAGTTGCTTTATCATAATTGATTGTTGCTATATCATTTTCAACATAGTATCCGCAGTAGAAGTCTTTTTGACCTTGAGTAGAAGCAAATAATAAGTATTTACCTGGAACTAATCCTTTAATTGTGAATTCACCTTTATCGTTTGAATAAGTGTACATACAGTTCTTGTTAAAACCGGCAGCATCGGTAGAAACATTAATTGCTTCGACAAATGCATTTCCAATAGGATTATATTCTTCGTCTATTACAATGCCGGAAATAAATATATTATAATCATTATCCATAACTTTAAAGATGAAATCATAATTAGAAATATCTTTTTCTAAGCTAATGATTGTTGCTTCATCTCTATTATATGTTTGTTTGTAATAGAGGGGCATATAGCTATCTTTAATATTAGAACTGTTTGAAGTTCTGATTGCATAAGCGATATATTTGTAAATTACAGGTAATTTTATTTCATAATATCCTTTTTCGTTAGTCACTGCTTTGAAGTAGTATCTGAAATCCTTTGCAGACATTGATTTATCATTGAAACCTTCAAATACTACAACTACATTTGGCAAAGGATTATTTGCTTCATCAATTGCATATCCATGTACTACTACCGATTTATAATCAACATCCTGATTAATAAATTTGAAATCAATACCTTTCAAATCGTTTGGCAATTTTATGGTAGTAGCTAGAGTTCTATCTAATGTTTGATTGTAATATAGGTATGTTGGAGCAAAGTAATTTTTATCGGGATCTTGTGGTAACATTATATATGCGATATAAGCATTGTCAGCAGGCAAATCAATTGTATAAACACCTTCTTTGTTGGTTATTGCTTGAAAAGTCTTTGTATATCCGTTTTGATTATCATTATCAACATTTTGGAAAAATACTGTCCAATTTGGTACAGGATTTCCTTCAAAATCGAAAACTCTTCCTGAAACCATAAATGTTTTATCTAAAGAAGCTTTTTGCAATTGCCAGGAAATAGTAACACTTTGACCACAATCCACTTCTATTCCTTTTATGTCAGTTGCACTATTTGGTGTATTATAATAATACAGTTGACCATTTTCATCCATAAAAGCTAAATTATACATTCCGGCATCAACTTCAATAAAAAAGAAACCGTCAATTACTTCGGTTGTATATTTCTTATAATTTGAATTTTGAGAATCTTTTATGCTAAAAACAGTTATAAATCCTTTTGTGATTGGTGTACCATCAGAACCAGCAATTTTTCCGACAATCTTACCAGGTGTATCACAAGAATAAACGTAAATTTCAAATGTATGTGTTAATGTTACTGTAGTATTTTGATTAGTATAAGCCTGAATTGATACTTTGGCAACGTTAGTATTTTGTGGAGTCCATGATATTTCTCCGGTTTCTGAATCAATTTTCATACCGTCAGGTCCATATAGCAATTTATATGAAATTTGAATATCATTTTTTGAAGAAACTGCTTTGATATTTGATTTATATTCCTTGTTTAAATACGCTCTATTTGAAGGGAATTCCGAAAATTTCAAAAGACTATAATCAGGATCTGTATTCGTATTATACATAATGAAAACATTAGAATTAGCAACTTGTCCATTAGGATAAATTGTTACAAGACAGAATGAATAATTTGATGTCACATCAAGTTTGAATTCATACTTGTAATAATAGCCGCCACTGTTAGTGCGGGATTCAGCAGGATTTGTTTTACATAACTCCATAAAGGAATCTGCATCGAAAATTTTATGTTCGCCCTGAGCCATATACATAACAAATGTTGTGTTGACATCAGCATTTGTGTTTAAGTACCACTGGAAGTGAATCATTGAAGTAGATACATCGTACTTAGCATAAAACTTATAATCGCCGTTTTGAGCTTTGATATCAGATGTTGAGAATAGGAAAGTAATGGTTGTTGCAATTGCAATCAACAAAACTTTAGCTGAATTAGTAAAAAACTTTTTCATAATTTATCCAAATTTTTTAAATTTTCAATTTTTCAAAACATAAGTTATTAAAAAATCAATAAATAACAATAAATTTTGTCTTTAAAGGGAACAAAATTAGTTGATAAGTGTATTTAAGTTTAAATGACAAAATAATTGTACTCTAATTATTTTTTTTGTAAATATATATTTTTCACAATAAATGAATCCTGAATTGCAAAATTTGAGTGATATAGAACTTTTGGACTTTCTTAAGTCTGAAGATAAAAGTATCTCTGATGCTGCTTTTCGGGAAATTTACAATAAATATGCATCACGTGTTCATTCTTACTGCTATAAAATTTTGAAAGATAGACAAAAAGCAGAGGATATTTTCCAAGAAACATTTATTAAGTTTTATAATAATGTACAAGCAGAAAGATTGATGAATGGCGGGCTTATTGGATTTATTATAACAATTGCAAGAAATCTTTGCTTGAATGAAAAAAGGAATATTCAAGACATAGTATCATTTAATTCTGTAATGTATTATCAGAAGTCAGAAATTTACAATAATTTCGAGGATACAAAGAAATATATTCAAGATGCAATTAATAAACTTGAATTTGCATATAAAGAACCACTTGTATTAAGGCTTTACGACGGGATGGAATACAGTGAAATTGCAGAAATTTGTGGAATTTCTGAATTGAATGCAAGAAAAAGAGTTTTTAGAGCAAAGCAAAAGATTAAAGAATACTTAAAACCAATTTATATAGAATTATTCAATTAGAATATAGGTTTAATAATGGAATTTTCAGAATTACTAAATAATTATTTTGAAGGCGGGATTTCGCCAAATGAGGAAGAACAACTTTTTTCCGAAATGGCTCAAAATTCACAACTGAGAAATGAATTGAAAGACTTTGTTGAATTAGAGAGAGCTGCAAAATCAGAAATCGCTGCTTTTGTTCCACCGGTTGAATCAACAATGGGAGTTTTCAATAAATTGGGTATTTCTCCTTTTACAACGGCTGCTGTAGCAACTTTGTCTCAAATAGGATTTTGGGGAAAGTACGGTAAAATGATATCGATGAATTTATTTACAGTACTTGTCACTGGATTAATTAGTTATTTCATCTTTTCTACCCCGAATTCAGACAACCTTACTGAGAATATTATCACAAAATACAATGAAACTCAGGTACAATTTCAATCAAATCAACCAAATAACAAGATTCCAATTGTTTCAAATGAAAATTCTGAAAATGAATCAAACAATTATTCAACTGCAAATCTAAGGAATGTTTCAAATAAGTCAAATTTCAAAAATTCCAAAGAACTAATTGAAAATGAAAATAAAAATGAAAGTTTTCAAAAAGATCAGTTTGAAAATTCCGAAAATTATTCAAACAGTTTAATTTTCACTGAAAATCTGGATAAAAAAATTAATTTATCCATTCCTGAAGTTACTTTGCAAAGTCAATTTGAATTTAATACAAATAATTTTTTAAGTTTTAATTCATCAAATTTTACTCCTTTTAATATAGACTTCTCTTTTTTAGATTTGCATAATATTTCTTTTCAAATGAGTGGAAATAAATATTGGTCACTAGATTATGAAACAGTGGAACGATCTACAAATCCATTTATGGAGGATGCTAATTTTGTTGTTTATTATAATGTCAATTCAAAATTCTCAATTGGAATTGACATTCGTCAGGAATTTTTCTTTCAATCGTATAGGGGAATGGATGAATACAGTAATCAATATTTATATGAACAAAATACAAATTATCTTTCATATGGATTAGTAGGAAAATGGAAAATATATGAAACAAAACACATAACACCTTTTGTGCAAATATATTTAGGAGCAAATAAGGTAGGTCAAATTGGCAGAATATTAACAGGATTTGAAATTTCACCAAATAGTGCCTATAGTTTTGTATTGGGATTAGAAAGTAGTGGTTTAGCTTATCATCACCAAAAAAATTCATATTATTCTAAAAAACTAGGTGCCTATTATGGGATTTTGTTCAATTTCTAATTTGGATTATTTATGAAGTGTTTACATTATAAATTGCTAATATCACAAATTATTCTAACTGCTTTGGCAGTAATTTCTGTTTTTGTTATTTCATCATGTACTGATACCTTGGGGACTGATCCTGATGTAAGGAGTACTCTAATTTCTGACTCACAACATAATGAGGATACTACTCATTATGATTCAGAAACAAGATTTTCAATTTCAAGTTTATGGAATTTATCTGAACTTTTCAAGGATGGAATGATGGGTAAATCAATTAATTGGGGGAATAGAATTAATGAGAAAATGAAGAAATTTGTTGTTGATACCGCAAATTCGAAAATGATTATCTGGATTGAATATTATGTAGAATCAACTATTAAAGACAATGAAAATGTTATGCATAAAAGGCATGACAGAGTGATTTCTTTTAATTTAAAAGTTGATTCCTTGATTCTCGATCTTTCAAATCCAAATAAAGACTATGGTTTTTTAGATAATGTTCAGTCATCAATACAGATAAAAGATTTAAAACAAAATTATATTGCAAAATGTGAAAAAAATGAAATAGGCTTTTTTATCAACATTCGCAGGAATATCAATACAGGTAACATAGAAGGATTTTTTAATTTTGATTTAAATCCCTTTTACCACTTTGAAACTTTTAAATTCCAGGGAAATTTTGAAGGAATAATCCCTCAATAAGCAAATTTTCGGAATCATAGTTGTAATTTCGCATTTATGAATTTATCAACTATAGATATAATTGTTGTTTCAGTTTATTTTTTACTTATTCTTTTTATCGGATTCAAGGCCAAAAGTAAAAAAGTAAATTTTTCAGAAGAAAATTTTATCCTTGCAGGAAGAAAATTAACTCTTCCTTTTTTTATTGCATCGCTAGTAGCAACATGGTATGGCAATATTTTAGGGATAGGGGAATTTATTTATAACAGCGGAATTGTTGCCTGGATTTGTTTTGGTATTCCATATTATATTTCTGCACTTCTTTTCTCCTTATTCTTTTCCAAAAAAATCAGAAACTTAGGATATTCATCTATTCCTGAACAAATTACAGGGAAATTTGGTAAAAAAGCAGGATTCATTTCTTCAATAATTATTTTATTAATAACACTACCTGCAGCTTATTTATTAATGTTAGGAGTAATTTTTCAGATTTTTTCAGGAATTTCTTTAGAATTATCAATTATCATTTCTGCAATTTTATCGTTGATTTATCTATTCTGGGGAGGTTTAAAAGCGGATATCTGGACCAATTCGGTTCAGTTTGTATTAATGTATATTGGCTTTGGAGTACTGTTGATTTTTTCTTTTTTAAAATTAGGTGATCTGTCAGATATGTTTGCAAAACTTCCTGCTAGTCATCTTACAATTACCGGTGGAAATTCAATTCAGTATGTCCTTACATGGTTTATAATTTCTTTACAAACGTTTGTAGATCCTAGTTTTCATCAGAGATGTGCAGCATCGAAAGATAGTAATTTTGCTAAACAAGGAATACTTATTTCAATTCTATTTTGGATATTATTCGATACATTAACTTTACTTACAGGTTTATATGCAAAAGCATTTCTAAATCTTGCAGATCCTTTACAGGCTTATCCAATACTGGCAGACATGGTTTTGCCGATATTTTGGAAAGGAATTTTTCTGACGGCAGTTTTAAGTGTGATTATGTCAACTTTAGATAGTTATGCATTTGTATCTGCGATAACAATTGGAAAGGATATTTTTTCAAGTTTCAAGAAATTCAATGAAATTGAAACAGTAAGAAATATAAGGATAGGACTTCTTCTTACAACTATATTATCAATTATAATAGCAATATTAATACCATCAGCAATTGATATAATTTACAAAACCTCTTCTATCGCTATTCCAGGCTTATTTTTTCCAATTATCTTAAGTTATTCTTCAAAGTATGGATTCAAAAAAGGAATGACAGTCTGGTCAATGATAATACCGTCTGCTATTTCTTTTATTTGGACATTACTAAGTATGCTTCCAAATCCTTATTTATATATATTTCAGGAAATTGAACCAATGTTTCCGGGAATTTTAATATCTTTGCTTTTTGGAATTTTTACTGTGAAAAAAAACATCAAGGTTTACGATGTCAAAAATATTTGAAAATATGTGGAATATTCCCAATCTTATGAGTATTGTTCGCTTAATACTAGCTCCTGTTGCTGCTTTTCTTATTTATTATGATTATCAGGGTTATGCAATTTTTGCACTTGTTATCGCAGGATCCTTCGATATTCTCGATGGAATTATTGCCCGTAAATACAATTTAGTAACAGAATTTGGTAAATTGATCGATCCTTTAGCTGATAAGGCAATGTATGCACTAGTATTAATTGCAATGGTATTGACTGATCAAATTGTTGTTTGGTATGTGTTGTTATTCATTTTACGAGATGTTTTAATTTTAATTGGAACTCTTTCTTTTTCAAGCAAAGTACATGAAATTCCACAAGCCGATAAATTTGGTAAACTTTCAATTTTCATAAATGCAATGTCAATATTTTTGATTATTTGCGGAGTAAAAGAAATCAATGGAATTTTCCTGCTTATTCCATTAATTTTACTCTATCTTTCTACCATCAATTATATTTTGAAAGGTATGGATATAATAAAAAATCAAAAATAATAAAAATTTCCTTAAAAATTGTATTTTTATAATCTATTGTATTATATAAAGTTATATTAATGAATAAAAATTGTTGAAATTTTTACTAAAAAAAATAAAAACTTCTTTCACTTTTTTTAAGTAATTTGCTTTTTTTATATAATTATAATTACGAAAATTAATATTTATTTAAAGTATGTATAGTTTAATTTGGTTAATTCCATTCTTACCAATAGTTGGTTTTATAATTATTGGACTTTTCGGTAAAAAAATCAAAAATGAAACAGTTATAGGTATTTTGGGGAGCAGCACTGTTGGGATTTCATTTGTATTAGCATTTTTAATGTTTTTGCAAATG
>Ga0154569_116_pt5 | contig 11384 bp, 23 predicted proteins | sample RifGroF2_FD_115998 | JGI IMG/M metagenome (GOLD analysis project Ga0154569, IMG submission 115998) | Ignavibacteria bacterium GWF2_33_9
GGAGTCTTTGTACATCATAAACTGCTCAAGAAAATGGATGAGCTGAATGAATCTAAGAAAAAACAGGTAATCAAAACCTGGTCGAGAGCATCCACGGTTATGCCCGATTTTGTTGGACATACAATAGCAGTACATAATGGCAAAAACTTTGTGCCGGTTTATATTACAGAAAATTTAGTTGGACATAAACTTGGTGAATTTGCTCCAACAAGAATATATCGTGGTCACGCAGGTCATCGTAAAGATGCTAAGAAATAATTGAGGAAATAATGGAAGCAAGAGCATTAAAAAAATATATCAGATCATCACCGGTTAAAATGCGACTGGTAATAGACATGATAAGAGGAAAGAAAATTTCTGATGCAATCGGGATCTTGCACTTTTCACCAAAGAGTGCAGCCAGAGTAGCAGAACAAACATTGCGTTCGGCAGTATCGAATTTATCTAACAAGAAGAAAGAAGCCGGTGAATCCGGTCGTGAAGATAATTTCTTTGTGTCCCAAGCATTTGTGGATGTAGGACCAACGATGAAAAGAGTTATGCCGGCTCCGATGGGAAGAGCTTTCAGAGTACGCAAACGCAGTAATCATTTAACCATCATTGTTTCCGATGGTGAAGTATCTGAAGAAAAAATTGAAAATATAAAGGAGTAAGTCTTGGGTCAGAAAACTAATCCGGTAGGTTTACGTCTTGGCATAACTCGTGGCTGGGATGCAAATTGGTACGACGATAAAAATTATTCTGAAAAATTATCGGAAGACTTAAAAGTACGTAATTATATTCGTAATCGTAAGAAAAATTCCGGTGTATCGAGAATCGTGATTGACAGAACTGCAAAACAGCTTCGTATCACAATCCATACATCTCGCCCCGGAATGATTATTGGTAAGTCAGGCAAAGATATTACTCAACTCGAATACGAATTAAAGAAAGTAACAGGAAAAGAAGTTAAAATATTTATTAACGAAATTAAAAGGCCTGAACTGGATGCATGGCTGGTTGGCGAAAACATTGCACAGCAATTGGAAAGAAGAGTTTCCTTCCGACGTGCAATGAAGCAGGCAGTATCTGCAGCAATGAGAATGGGTGCAATCGGAATTAAAGTGATGTGCTCAGGACGTTTGGGTGGAGCAGAAATGGCACGTACCGAACAATACAAAGAAGGACGTACACCGCTTCACACATTGAGAGCAGATATTGATTATGCAAGCCAAAGAGCTGAAACTATTTATGGTTCCATTGGCATTAAAGTTTGGATTTTCAAAGGCGAAGTTTATTAAGAATTGAGGTAAGAAATGTTAGCACCTAAGAGAGTAAAATGGCGTAAGCCGCAACGAGGAAGAATGAGAGGTAAAGCTTACCGTGGTTCTACTATCTCCTTCGGTTCATTTGCACTCAAAGCAATGGAACCGGCTTGGATTACAAATCGTCAGATTGAAGCCGCTCGTATTGCAATAAATAGATATTTGAAAAGGGACGGTAAAATCTGGATAAGGATATTCCCGGACAAAGCATATACCAAAAAACCAGCTGAAACTCGTCAGGGTTCAGGTAAAGGTTCACCGGAAGGTTGGGTAGCGGTTGTTCGTCCCGGTCGTATTATGTTCGAAGTTGATGGCGTAACCAAAGATCAGGCAGCAGAAGCTTTGAGATTGGCAAGCCACAAACTACCGATAAAAACAAAGTTTGTTCAACGTATTGATTTGGTATAGTAATGAAAGCAAGAAAAGCTAAAGATTTGAAAGAACTCTCCGATAAGGAGCTAATGAACTTGCTTGACGAATCGAAAGAAACGTTGGCAAGACAAAGAATACAAAATTCTTTGAAACAATTGACCGATACTGCAGGTCTTAATGTTTTGCGTAAGGACATCGCACGTATCCAGACTATTATTAACGAAAGAATACAAGTGAAGTAAAATGGACGAAAAAATGGTAAATCAGAATGTTGTGGAACGTAAACCGCATAAGAGAATTTTGCAAGGTGTTGTTGTATCCGATAAAACAGATAAGACAATCGTTGTGAAAGTTGAAATACAAGTTGCCCATCCACTTTACAAAAAGTACTATAAAGAAAGTAAGAAATTCATGGCTCATGACGAAACTAATAATGCTCACCATGGTGACAAAGTTAAAATTAGAGAATGTCGTCCGCTGAGTGCCCTCAAAAGATGGGAATTAATTGAAATTGTTGAAAGAGCTAAATAGTTGGGTGAACAATGATACAGGAAGAAACTAATTTAACGGTAGCGGACAATTCGGGCGCCAAAAAAATCAGATGCATCCGTGTTCTTGGCGGACATGGCAAGAAATATGCATACGTTGGCGACAAAATTGTTGTAACAGTAAAATCTGCTATCCCTAATGCAGGGGTAAAGAAAGGTAAAGTATATACAGCTGTAGTTGTTCGCACTGCCAAAGAAATGCGTCGCAAAGACGGTTCATATATAAGATTCGATGATAATGCCGCAGTGATTCTGAATGAAAAAGGCGAACCACGTGGAACAAGAATCTTCGGACCGGTAGCAAGAGAATTACGTGAAAAAAATTATATGAGAATAGTCTCATTGGCCCCAGAGGTTATTTAAGCGAGGAAGTGAAATGAAATTGAAAATTAAGAAAAACGATATAGTTCATGTTATTGCCGGCAACGATAAAGGTAAGCAAGGCAGAGTGTTGGAAATTTACTCCGACAAAATGAGAATTTTGGTGGAAGGCGTGAATATCCGTACTAAAGCATCACGTCCTAGCCAAGAGAATCCTCAAGGTGGATTAATTCATAAAGAACAACCAATTCATTATTCGAATGTTCAATTATTGGATTCCGAAAAGAAACCTACAAGAACAGGAATAAGAATTAGTGAAAAAGATACTGTGAAAGGCAAACCCTTAAAGGTTCGCTTTGCCAAATCTAACGGTAAAGATATATAAAAAAATTAGGAATAACAAATGGCTAAAGTAGTAAAAACAGCAGGAAAGCCGGGATCGAAGAAATTCGATTTTGTGATGGATGGTAAGAGAATCGAAGCTGTCGAAGATCGCACCATTCCTAAACCGAGACTTTATGATTTTTACCTAAACAATGTAGTGCCAGAATTAAAGAAAAAATTCGACTACACAAATGCAATGGAAGTTCCCAAAATAGAGAAAATATCACTTAATATGGGAATGGGAGAAGCTGTGAGCGATCCCAAAGTATTGCAAAATGCAATTAATGAAATCGAATTGATTACAGGCCAAAGACCTGTGGTTCGCAAAGCAAAGAATTCAATTTCTAACTTTAAATTGCGTGAAGGAATGCCTATTGGAGTGAGTGTTACATTGCGCCGCACTATAATGTATGAATTCTTAGATAGATTCATCAATATTGCATCGCCACGTATCCGTGACTTCCGAGGATTTTCCGATAAAAGCTTTGACGGAAGAGGTAATTATTCAATAGGAATAAAAGAACAAATCATTTTCCCTGAAATTGACGTGGACAAAGTAGGCCGCATTTCAGGATTTGATTTAACATTCGTAACAACTGCCAAAACTGATGAAGAAGCATTAGCATTGCTTAAAGAATTTGGTTTTCCATTCATAAAGAGGGATAATTAAGATGGCAAGAATAAGCGTAGTACAAAGAAATAATAAACGTATCCGTTTGGCAGACAAATACCAAGCAAAACGTGAAGAGTTGAAAGCAAAAGGAGATTGGGAAGGTTTGCAAAAACTCCCAAGAAATTCAAGTCCGACACGTATCCGTTTACGTTGTAGCGTAACAGGTCGTGGTCGTGGTGTGTATCGTAAATTTGGGTTATGCCGTAATCAATTACGCCAGTTGGCACTTGAAGGCAAATTACCCGGTGTTCATAAGGCAAGTTGGTAAAAAGGAAAAGGAAAAGGATATGCCAGTTACAGATCAGATTGGAGATTTTCTCACAAGAATCCGCAATGCCGGAGCAGCAAGCCACTCACACGTGGAAGCTCCTAAATCACAAGTGAAAGTGCATATAGCGGAAATATTAGTGGACCAAGGTTTTATTGACGGTTTCGAAGTGCTTCCTGATGGAGTTCAGGGAAAAATTCGCATTAAACTTCGTTACTACCAGAAAAAACCTGTTATCAAGGAAATGAAAAGAATATCAAAACCGGGACGTAGAGTATATGCACCGGTAGAATTATTGCCAAAAGTACATCACGGACTTGGAATTGCAATCATTTCCACATCGAAGGGAATAATGACAGACAAACAAGCAAGACAGTTCAATGTTGGTGGTGAAATAATTTGTACAATTTGGTAATTTAATCGAGGAAAGAAAAGTGTCAAGAGTAGGAAAAAAACCAATTACAATTCCAGAAAAAGTACAGGTATCTACAGAGGAAAGACTGATTAAAGCAAAAGGTCCATTAGGGGAGCTTAGCTTTAGAGTCCCTGAGGTAATTAATTTTGCTATCGAAGATAATGTGATTACTTTTTCGAGAGAAAGTGATGAAAAACACATTAGAGCACTTCACGGTTTAAGTCGTGCTTTAACTTATAATGCAATTTTTGGAGTTTTGGAAGGATTTTCAAAAACATTGAAAATCGAAGGCGTAGGATTCAAAGTGGAGCTAAAAGGAAAAGGTTTACTTTTTTCATTAGGTTTCTCACATCCGATTTACTTCCTTCCACCGGACGGAATCACATTTGAAGCACCAAATCCCAATACAGTTGTCGTAAAAGGCGCCAACAAAGAAGTTGTAGGATTGGTTGCATCTAAAATACGTAAAATGAGACCACCAGAACCTTACAAAGGTAAAGGTGTGAGATATGAAGGTGAATACGTTCGTAGAAAAGAAGGCAAGAAAGCTGCTAAATAATAAGAAATAAAGTGAATAACGATGAATAGATTTGAATTAAAAAAAACCAGGCGAGTAAGAAGAAAATTAAGTGTTCGCCGTTCAATCAAAGGCACAAGTGCTAAACCTAGACTTAGTATTTTCCGTAGTCTGAACAATTTCTTTGCTCAGCTGATTGATGATACAACAGGAGCTACACTTGCTTCTGCTTCAACAATCGATACTGAAGCAAAAGGAATGATAAAAGCTGAAATGAGCAAAAGCGAAAAAAGCAAAGTTGTTGGTTCTTTGATTGCAAAAAGAGCTCAGGCTAAAGATATCAAACAAGTGGTATTCGACCGCAATGGTTACAATTACCACGGAAGAGTGAAAGCATTTGCAGAATCAGCAAGAGAAAATGGACTACAATTTTAAGATAGGAGAACAAAAGTGGCAATAGTAAAATCATCTGAATTAGAACTCTTTGATAAATTGGTTTACGTTGGACGTACAGCTAAAGTAGTAAAGGGTGGACGTCGCTTTAACTTCTCCGCATTGGTAGTAGTTGGCGATAAAAACGGACATGTTGGTTACGGACTTGGTAAAGCAAGTGAAGTAGTTGACGCTGTGACAAAAGCAACAGATGCTGCAAAGAAGAACATAAGTTCTGTAATAATTCAAAAAGGAACAATTCCGCATGAAGTATTAGCAAAATACGGAGCAGCAAAAATTCTTCTCAAACCTGCTTCACCTGGTACAGGTGTAATTGCTTCAGGTGCTGTTCGTGCAGTACTCGAAATGGCAGGAGTAGAAAACGTACTTACTAAAAGTTTGGGTTCATCGAATCCTCATAATGCACTCAAAGCAACAGTTCGTGCACTCGCATCTCTCGAAGATGCTGCTGCAGTTGCTGTTCGCCGTCGTATTTCATTAGAAAAAGTTATTAAGGGGTAATAGAAATGGGACAGTTGAAAATAACTCAAACTCGTAGTATAATTAAAACATTGGAAAACCAAAAGAGAACTATTAAAGCTCTCGGACTTGGCAGACCGAATCATTTCAACATCTTGCCTGATAATGCACAGACACGTGGAATGATTGAAGTAGTAAAACATTTAGTAAAAGTAGAACAATTGCCTGAATAATAGAGAAACGAAATGAAACATATAGGTAATATTCAGCTTCCAAAAGGAGCAATAGGTAAAAAGAAAAGAATTGGACGTGGACAAGGTTCCGGTAAAGGCGGCACTGCCACACGTGGACATAAAGGACAAATGTCACGTGCAGGTGCAAGAATTCCCGCTTTCTTCGAAGGCGGTCAAATGCCACTTTCACGCCGTGTGCCTAAATTTGGATTCACTAATCCATTCCGTAAAGACTATCAAGTTGTGAATGTTGGAAGATTACAAGAATTATTCGACAAAAATGCTTTCGATGGTAATAAAGTTACCAAAGAAATGCTTTTTAATCTGAAAGCTATCAGAAATAAACGCAAACCATTGAAGATATTAGGTAATGGCGAGATAACAGCTGTATTGGAAATTTCGGCTGATGCTTTCACCGAAACTGCAAAAAGTAAGATTGAATCAACCGGAGGCTCGGTAACAATAAATGGCTAATTTTACTCAAACTTTCAAGAATATCTTTAAGATTGAAGATTTACGATACAAAATTCTCTATACTTTAGGTATTTTGGTCGTTATCCGTGTGGGTGCACATATTACAATTCCTGGTATTGACGTAGTTGCTTTGGAATCAGCTGCAGCGAGCACTAGTGATAATACATTATTCGGTTTATTCGATATGTTCGTGGGTGGTGCGTTTTCTAATGCTGCCATCTTCGCTTTAGGTATTATGCCTTATATCACTACTTCGATTATCTTCCAGCTTGCAGGTATTGTGATTCCCGAAATTGCAAAAATGCAAAAAGAAGGTCAGGAAGGCAGACGTAAAATTAATCAGTGGACCAGAGTTGGTACAGTATTTATCTCTGCACTTAATGCATGGGGTATGACAATTAAATTTGCTAATCAAACTGCCCCTAACGGAATGCCGGTTGTTCCGCACTCAGGAGTTATATTCTTTGTGTCAACAATCTTTATTTTGACAGCAGGCGTTATATTTATGATGTGGCTTGGTGAACAAATCACTGAACGAGGTATCGGGAACGGTATTTCACTCATCATTATGATTGGTATTATTGCTCGTCTGCCTGCCTCTCTTTGGCAAGAATGGACATTGGTTACATCAGGTTCACGTCACTGGATTATTGAAATAATCGTATTAGCAATACTTTTTGCGATTATCGCAGGTGTTGTCTTAATTACTCAGGGGGCAAGAAGAATCCCGGTACAATATGCACGCCGACAGGTTGGAAATAAAACTTATGGCGGTACTACTCAGTATATACCACTAAGAGTGAATACAGCCGGTGTGATGCCGATTATCTTTGCTCAAGCTTTGATATTCATTCCGAATACAATTTTGAGCTTTTTCCCTGATAGTCCGACATTAATTTATATAGCACAATTGTTCAGTCAGGAATCATTCTTCTATGCAACTGTGTATGGATTGATGATTATACTTTTCACATTTTTCTATACGGCGATTGTATTCAATCCGCAGGAAATATCTGATAATATGAAAAAGCAAGGTGGTTTTGTTCCTGGTATTCGTCCGGGTAAACCAACTGCGGAATATATAGAAAGAATATTAACATTAATTACTTTACCAGGTTCGATTTTCTTGGCAGTCGTAGCAATATTACCAACATTTATGATGAATTTGTTTAGCGTAACTTCATCTTTCGCTTCATTCTTTGGCGGAACAAGTTTGCTTATCATTGTTGGTGTTGCCCTCGATACATTGCAGAAAATTGAATCACACCTGATGATGCGTCACTATGATGGATTTATGAAATCCGGAAAGATTAAAGGACGCACCGGTATCGGTGGTATGTAATTTAGGCAAATAGATTGGGTTACTTTAAATTTAATACAGACGAATTTAAGTTCTTTGAAAGAGCAAACAGAATCGTGGCAGAAACACTTTCTTTGATGCAGAAGCATGTAAAGCCCGGTGTTACGACTTACGAACTTGACAAAATTGCCGAAGATTATATTCGCACTCAGAATGCAGAACCTGCATTCAAAGGATACGGGCCGAAAGATAATCCTTTCCCTGCGACTGTATGTACTTCGGTGGATAATGTAATTGTACACGGAATACCTAACAAAACTCCGCTTCTTGAAGGACAAATTGTTTCTCTTGACGTTGGAGCTAAATATAAAGGATTTTTCGGTGATAGTGCCATTACTTGTTTTGTTGGTGAAGTTAGTCCCGAGATTGCAAGACAATCCGAAGTTACAGAACAATCATTGTTCAAGGGATTGGAGCAAGCAGTTGAAAGAAAGAAGATTTACGATATTTCCCGTGCAATACAAACGTATGTAGAAAGCAATGGATACAGCTTAACAAGAGAATTAGTAGGACATGGAATTGGTAAGAAATTACATGATGACCCGCCGGTTCCGAATTTTGTTCCTTTACTTCTGCACAGAGGTGATTATCCGAACTGGAAATTACAGCAAGGATTAGCACTATCAATTGAACCAATGGTTCACATGGGAAAGAAAGAAACTAGTACGCTCGATGATGGTTGGACAGTTGTAACCAGAGATGGTTCAATTGCAACTCACTGGGAACATACCGTGGTGATAGATCAGGGTAAACCAATAATAATGACATTAAGAAATTAATAAAAAAAGATAAAAACTGTGGCTAAACAAGATTTAATTAAAGTAGATGGAGTTATAGACGAAGTGTTACCAAACACTCAATTCATTGTTACACTTGAAAATGGACATAAAATATTAGCCCATATTTCAGGTAAAATGAGAATGAATTTCATTAAGATCTTGCAAGGCGACAAAGTAACAGTGGAAATTTCACCTTACGATTTGAGTAAGGGAAGAATAATTTATCGATACAAATAGAGGTAACATAAATGAAAGTTACAGCATCAGTAAAAAAGCGTAGTGCTGACGACAAAATTGTTCGTCGCAAAGGACGTGTTTATATAATTAATAAAAAGAATCCAAGATTAAAGCAACGACAAGGATAAGATTGGAGGAATAGTGGCTAGAATTGCTGGTATAGACTTGCCGAAAAATAAAAGAGGATTTGTAGGTTTAACTTACATCTTCGGAATTGGGCAAACAACTGCATATGAAATATTGCGTAAAGCAAATGTTGATGAAACTAAAAAAGTTTCTGATTGGAACGACGACGAAGTAGCAAGAATCCGCTCCGTTGTCGACACATATAGGACAGAAGGTCAGCTGAGAAGCGAAATTCAGATGAACATCAAACGTTTGCTGGATATAGTTTGCTATCGTGGCTTACGTCATCGTAGAGGACTTCCTGTACGTGGACAGAGAACAAGAACAAATTCTCGTACACGTAAAGGACGTAGAAAAACAGTTGCAGGAAAGAAAAAAGCTGCAGCTAAGAAATAATTTTGAAAATTTATTGTGAGTTCATAAGTGGCTAAGAAAAAAATTAAGAAAAAAACCGTCAGTGACGTACACGGAAAAGCCTTTATTAAAGCAACATTTAATAATATCCTTGTATCTATTACAGATGCATACGGTAATGTGCTTTGCTGGTCGTCAGCAGGAAAAAATGGTTTCAAAGGTTCTAAAAAGAACACTCCTTATGCATCGCAGGTATCTGCAGAAAAGGCTGCGAAAGAGGCTTTTGATATGGGCTTAAGGAAAGTTGATGTATTTATTAAAGGTCCTGGCTCTGGACGTGAAGCTGCGATTCGTGCACTTTCCCAAGCCGGATTAGAAATTCACGGAATCGTAGATAGAACACCGATTCCACATAACGGATGCCGTCCTCCGAAAAGACGCAGAGTATAGTTAAAGAGGAGATTAAATGAATTTTCAAATGCAAATGCCCGATAGGGTAATTGTTGAACAAACATCTTCCGAAAGTCACGGAAGATTTATTCTCCAACCTTTAGAACAAGGTTTTGGAGTGACAATTGGCAATGCCTTCAGAAGAGTTATGCTTTCTTCAATCGTAGGCTCAGCTATCGTTGGTGTTAAGTTTAGCAATGTACTTCATGAATTCGAAACAATTCAGGGTGTAACCGAAGATGTTGCAGAAATTATTTTGAATTTGAAAGAAGTTCGCTTCAAACTTATCGACAAAAGAGTTCAACGTATTGCTTTCCGATTGAAAGGACCGGGAACTTGGACTGCACGTGATATTCAAGAAGCTTCTTCTATGATCGAAATTATGAATTTAGACCATCATTTAGCAACTTTAGAATCTGATTCAGATTTTGATGTTGAATTAAGAATTGGTCGTGGCAAAGGATATGTTCCTTCAGAAGAACAGCAAATTTTTGATTTCCCTGTAGGGATGCTTCCAATTGACTCAATTTTCACACCAATTAAAAACGTTGTATTCAACGTGGAACCTTTCCGTGTTGGTCAAAAAACTGACTACGAAAAGCTTGTTCTGGACGTGAAAACTGATGGAACTATCACTCCTGATGATGCTGTGCATCAAGCTGCAGTTATCCTCAGAGACCATGTGAAATTGTTCATTGATTTTGATGCAATAGTTGACAAACAAGAAGAAGAAAAACTTAAAGCAGAAGAAAATTCTGTTCAATCTGAAAATAAGAAAATTAAAAATATACTTCTGACTCCGGTTGAAGATTTGGAACTTTCAGTTCGTGCTCATAATTGCCTTAAAGGTGCAAGCATTAAGCATGTCTTCGAATTAGTCAAATTAGATCAAAATGATTTGCTCAAATTTAGAAATTTCGGTAAAAAATCATTAACTGAACTTTCTGAAGTAGTGCAAACCTTAGGTTTGGAATTTGGTATGGATGTAGAAAAATACCTTAAAGAAAATCCAAAACCACAATTTTAATTTATTAATTAGTTATTAATTTTTGGAAAATAAAAAATGCGACATTTAAAATCAGGTAGGAAGCTAAACAGAACCAGCAGTCACAAAAGAGCTTTGATGAGAAATTTAGCGACTGCTTTAATTACACACAAAAGAATTGCTACTACTGAAGCAAAAGCTAAGGAATTACGTCCTTATATAGAAAAAATTATCACTCGTGCCAAAAGAGCTTTGGTACGTGAACAACAAAATAAATTGCCTCAAGGTCAGACTATTGACATCCATGCTAGACGTACGGTTGCAACTGACATATTCGGCAAAGGTGCTGTACAAGAACTTTTCGACGTAATAGCTCCAAAAGTTTCCGAACGTCCGGGTGGATACTGCCGCATTATTAAAACCGGTGTCCGTCGTGGTGACGCTGCACGCACTGCTATTATTCAATTAGTTGATTGGTTCGACGTTCAAGATGGAGCTACTTCCACTAAGCGTAAAAGAAAACCGGCTGCTAAGAAAACTGAAGCTAAACCTGCAGTGAAAGCTGCAGCTCCTGTAGTAGAAGATGCTCCTGTGGTTGAAGAAACTCCAGTAGTTGAAACAGCTCCAATAGTTGAAGAAACTCCAGTTGCTGAAGAAACTATTGCAGAAGTA
>Ga0154569_144_pt3 | contig 11337 bp, 10 predicted proteins | sample RifGroF2_FD_115998 | JGI IMG/M metagenome (GOLD analysis project Ga0154569, IMG submission 115998) | Ignavibacteria bacterium GWF2_33_9
TGAAAACTCCCGTACTGGATAATTTCGGAAGAGATTTAACTAAACTTGCCGCTGAGAACAAACTCGACCCAATTATTGGCAGGGTTAAGGAAATTGAAAGACTTTCTCAGGTTTTAGCTCGCAGAAAGAAGAATAACCCTGTCCTTATTGGTGAACCCGGTGTTGGAAAAACTGCAATTGTAGAAGGTTTAGCACTCAGAATTGTTCAGAAGAAAGTGTCACGTGTTTTGTTCGATAAACGTGTGGTTCAGCTAGATTTGGCCGGATTGGTTGCCGGAACAAAATACAGAGGCCAGTTCGAAGAGAGAATGAAAGCACTTTTATCTGAACTCGAGAAAGCAAAACACGTAATTGTTTTCATTGATGAATTGCATACATTAGTCGGTGCAGGCGGTGCATCAGGTTCGCTGGATGCATCGAATATGTTCAAACCTGCTTTAGCTCGTGGGGAAATTCAGGTAATCGGTGCTACAACATTGGATGAGTATCGTCAGTATATTGAAAAAGACGGTGCTTTGGAACGCAGATTCCAGAAAATTTTGGTGGAACAACCCACAACGGATGAAACTTTGCAAATTTTACAGAATATCAAAGATAATTATGAAGATTTCCACAATGTGGCTTACTCACCAGAAGCAATTGATGCAGCAGTAAGATTTTCAGACAGATTCATCACTGAAAGAATGTTTCCCGATAAAGCTATTGATATTATTGATGAAGCAGGATCACGAGTGCATTTGCAAAATATTGACGTTCCTGCCGAAGTCACAAATCTCGAAAAACGTATTACTGAACTTAAGCATTTGAAAACTGATGTTGTTAAGACTCAGAACTTCGAAGAAGCCGCAAGACTACGTGATCAGGAAAAGAGATTACAGCTTGAACTTGAAATTGCAATTAGCGAATGGGAATTATCTTTATCTCGCAAATCTTTTCAGGTCACTGAAGACGATATTGCTGATGTTGTTTCCATGATGACCGGCATCCCAATGAACAAAATTGCAAAATCTGAACAGAATAAACTGCTCTCGCTCGAAAAAGATTTGCAAGGACTCGTTGTTGGACAAGACGATGCAATTTTATCCTTAGCCCGATCTATAAGACGTGCACGTTCCGGCTTAAAAGATCCTAGACGCCCAATTGGTTCATTCTTGTTCCTCGGTCCGACAGGTGTCGGTAAAACAGAACTTGCCAAAGTACTTGCAAGAGTAATGTTCGACAATGAAGACGCTCTTATCAGAATTGATATGAGTGAATATATGGATAAATTCAATGTATCACGCCTTGTGGGTTCACCTCCGGGTTATGTTGGCTATGAAGAAGGCGGTCAATTGACTGAAAAAGTGAGACGCAAACCATATAGCATAATTCTCCTGGATGAAATTGAAAAAGCTCATCCGGAAGTATTCAATATTCTGCTTCAGATGTTCGATGATGGTATGATGACTGATGGTCTTGGACGCAAAATTGATTTCAAGAATACTATTATAATTATGACATCGAATGTTGGCACTAAGGATATTAAGTCCGGCGGACTTATTGGATTCGGCTCAAATAGTCCTACAGCTGATTTCGATAATATGAAATCAACAATTGAAGAAGCAGTTAAGAGAATTTTCAATCCTGAATTTATCAATAGAATTGACGATATGATTGTCTTTAGGAAACTGAATAAAGAACATATTCATGAAATAATTGATATCCAGCTTCATGAAATGCTCAAACGTATGAAAAATGCTCATCAGGAATTAGAACTGACTGATGCTGCAAAAGACTTTCTCGTAGAAAAAGGCTTTGATGAAAAATACGGTGCACGTCCTTTACGCCGTGCTTTGCAGAAGTATTTGGAAGACGAACTTGCAGAAGCAATTATTCGTGGCGATTTCAAAGAAGATTCCAAGGCGATTGTTGATTTTAAAGGTAAAGATGATAAACTAACTTTCAAATTCAAGGAATTGCCTAAGCCAAAGGCTGCTGCAAAGGAAACACAATTCAGTGAAGAAGGTCAGGATGCAAATTTTCTCGAAAAAGTTGCTAAAAATTAAATATAGAATATAAGTGAATTTTCATGGGCGGGTCTTCCCGCCTTTTTTATTTTAAGTGCTGTTTTGTTCATTTTACTCAATTATTTTTTCTAATCAAAACAATAAATAAAACATATCAACTTCTATAATCATACTAAAAAGTCTTATTTAAGGAAACTATAGAATGAGTGAATTTATAAATAATTCTTTCAGAAGAAAAGAGTCGCTGAAAGAAATTTTACGAAGATTGCACGGAGGAGTTGCCCTCGAAGTGCTGACTTCAGAACTTGAAGGACTTCTTACTGAACTGCCTTATGGCGAAGTAGTAGAAGCAGAGCAAGAATTAATAGAAGAAGGACTTCCGGTTGAAGAATTGGTGAAAATGTGCGATTTGCATTCCAGATTGCTAAATGATCAAATAACTACTCAGGGAATGAAATTAATCCTGCCCGGTCATCCGGTGCATACTTTCCAGAAAGAAAATGAGGAAATTCTTAAAATTGCCGAAGCAAGTTTGGACAAAATCAAATCTGTTCTGAACAATCTCGATTCAGTTGATTTTGAGAAAGAAATACTCCATTTTCGTTCCAATTTCAATTTGCTTGGTGATATCGAAAAACATTATTCCTGCATGGAAAATTTAGTGTTTCCTTTTCTCGAAAAAGCAGGTATTACAGGTCCTCCAAAGGTGATGTGGGGCAAACACGATGAAATTCGTGAAATACTGAAAGCTACAATCGAATCACTTGCTAATATTAAAGCAAATGAAATTGATGATTTCAAAACAGCTGCAGAATTTCTGCTCAAACCTACTCTGAATCTTATTATAGATATGGTTGGTAAAGAGGAAAAGATACTATTCCCTATGACGTTAGATAAATTAACAGATACGGATTGGTATCAGATATACCAGCAAGTACCCGAAATTGGTTATTGCCTCTATGATCCACAAGTTGAATGGAAACCTGCAGGGCTCAATTTACCTGAATTAGAACAGAAAAACGACGAAATACATTTATCGACTGGCAGCTTTACCAAAGAAGAATTAGAGGCAATTTTATCTGCTGTTCCGGTGGATTTGACTTTCGTTGATAAAAATGACAAAGTGAAATTCTTTTCGCAAAAAGATGATAGAGTTTTCACTCGTACCCGTGCAATACTCAAGCGTGATGTGAGAATGTGCCATCCTCCTTCAAGTATGCATATTGTGGACAAAATTATCAATGATTTCAAAACAGGCAAAGCAAACAGAGCTCCGTTTTGGATTAATTTTCAAGGAAAATTTATCTTGATTGAATATTATGCAATCAGAGATAAAAACGGTGAATATTTGGGTACTCTCGAATCAACGCAAGATCTTACAGAAGCAAGAAATTTGCAGGGTGAACAACGCATTTTATCATACGAAGACAGGAGATAAGTTATGGAAAGACCTTATATTACACCAAAAATGAAAGTGTATGAATTGCTGAAAGAATATCCTGAAATCGAGGAATTCCTCATTGATTTAGTTCCAGAATTCAAAAAGTTGAAAAATCCAATTTTACGGAAAACAATAACAAGGGTAACTACCTTAGAGCAAGCCTCAAAAGTTGGTGGAATTAGTGTAGAAAAATTAATTAACAATTTAAGAAATAAAGTTGGGCAAAACATGATTCAAATTAACGAAATTAGCAGTAACACCGAAAGACCAAATTGGTTAGTTGATAGCAAAATTATTAAAACAATGGATTTATGCCCGATTATCGAGGCAGGTGATCATCCAATTGGATTGGTCCTTTCGGAAGTGGATTTGCTGAAAGAGGATGAGATTTTAGAAATTATAACTCCTTTTTACCCGGCACCGATGGTTGATATGATTGTCGGCAGAGGCATTCAGGCTTATTCGGACAAAATTAACTTCAATTTAATAAAAACTTTTTTTACAAAATTATAAATAGGTATTACAATGATTGAAAATATTAATAAAATGATTGAATATCCCGCAAATGGGATATTAAGTAAAGTCATTGAAAAAAATGAAAAAATGAATATTACACTTTTCTGCATGGCTGCCGGAACAGATATTTCCGCCCATACATCCACTAAGCAAGGATTCGTTTATGTAGTGGAAGGTGATGGAATTTTCCAATTGGAAGGAGAAGACATCACAATGGAAGCAGGCAAATATATCTATATGCAGGAAAATGCTGTTCATTCTCTCAAAGCTAACGGAAATACAAGTTTCTTGCTCGTATTAGCCACTAATTTTAAGTAAGCAAAATTTAAGAAAAATGTCCTGCTTCCTAAAGATACAGGACATTTTTTACTATCTGTTTTTGAATGACTGATTGATTCACTTAAATTTGGTCTATCAATTCTACGTTACTCAAGTTCGTATTCATCCCTTTCAGGACAGCATAAGTCAATTTATCCATTCTGGCACCTTCGAAATTGATAGTATTTAAAGTGCGGTAATATTTATTTGTCAAAGAAAAAGCTGCTTTGAATGTAACATTGATAAGAGTTGCATTTTTAAATGAAACATCTTTTAGTCCGGCTCCGTCGAATTTTACACCGATAAATGTAAGTCCTTCCAAATTTGCTCCACGTAAATCTGAATATTTGAAGCTTACCCCTTTGAAATCACAATTATCAAAAATAGTTTTCCTTAAGTCGCACATATTCATATTTACGTTTTGCAGAGATACATCAATAAATTTTGCATCCTCAAGTGCTGATTTATCGAAACTCGTGCCGGAAAGTATTGCTCTCCTGTAGGAAGTTCCCTTCAAATCGGACACAGTAAACGTACAATTAGTTAAGTTGGCACCATCAAACTTTACTTCACGTACATCACTTGCTTTGAATGTGCTACCAGTTAAATCTGCACCCGAAAAGTCCGTTCCTTTCAGGGAAGCAGCCGTGAATTTCCCATTTCTTGCATTAACACCTGCAAAATCACTATCAGGCAAATTACTTGCAGTGAAGTCAGGATTTGAATTGTTTACATAGGATTGGTTATTATCCGAAACTTCTCTAAGCGTTTCTTCTATATCTCCAATACTTTCTATTGTCATCTGCAGTGCAGTTTCTTCGTCCTTGCCTTCATCCATAAGTTCATTATAGCGTTCAAGCAAATCTGCGAGAAGTTCTTCCTTTAATTCTTTCACATTGCTCAAGTATGCATAAGAACCAAAAATTTCGTCAATGTGGGTTTTAAGTTTCATTTTCATTATTTTCCTATTATATTAATTTTGAAATTATTTTTTTTGTAAATTCCCATTCAAGTTTATTCTTATTTAGTAATGATTTGCCGGAATCAGTAATTTTATAATACTTTCTTCGGCCTCCTTGAGTTTCGTCACCCCAATATGAAATAATTGAATTTTCCCTTTCCAGCCTTTTCAGACTCGAATAGAGGGTTGCCTCCTTTATTTCGTATTCACCTTCTGTACTTACTTTAATTTGTTTAGAGATTTCATATCCATATTTATCTCCCATCTCTAAAAAATTGAGAATTACAGTATCGATGTGACCTCTTATTAAATCCGGATTAATGTTCATAAAATTCTCTTTTTAAATTGTGAAAAATCAATTATTACAAAACTAATAATAATTACTCTATTACGCATAGTAATATGCAATAAATAGTATTTTTTTCGAATTATTTGGCTGTTCTGTTAGAAATACTTAACTTTGTGTTGTATATTTCTAACATTTAGGAGAAATGTCATGAAAAAGTCATATTTAGTCTTCATCGTTGCTACTTTAGTGCTGATTTCTGCCATTTTGTGGTTTTACAATTCAGGAACTTCTTTTAAAATTCTCGATAATCTTCATTTAGTTGTGATTTTTGTCGTTGTATTTTTTGCAGTATTTATTGGAGTGAGAAGATTCACGAGCGAACGCAGAGGTGAACCAAGCGAAGATGAACTATCTAAGAAGATTATGCAGAAAGCTTCTTCAGCATCCTACTATATTTCTCTTTATCTGTGGCTTTTGCTTATGTATATCGCAGATAAAGGAAAATATGAAACTGATGTGCTTTTCGGCAGCGGGATTTTGGGTATGGCTCTGATTTTCTTTTTGACTTGGGTTTTCTTTTACTTTCGTGGATTAAGGAATGAATAATAGAATAAGAGAATTACGGGCAAGGGATAATATCACGCAGGACCAATTGGCTTTGGCAGTGGGGGTTCGCAGGGAAACGATTGTTTTCCTTGAGAAAAATAAATATAATCCTTCGCTCAAACTTGCGCACGATATAGCAAAGTATTTTGGTCTGCCAATCGAGGAAGTATTTTTATTTAACGAGGTTTAGCTATAGAAAATTTGTTTAGGATTTTTAATCGAAATTTATTTCGGCTGTCATTCTGAATGCCAGTGAAGAATTGCTGTACTTTAGCTGTCATTCTGAACGCCAGTGAAGAATCTATGCTGTTTGGTATTTATAAGAAATGCAACCACCCCGTCTCCCGATTGCATCGTGAGCCACCCCTCCAAAGGAGGGGAATTTTTGGCTATCATTCCAGCCTGTCCCGTAGAAATCGGGGTGAAAGCAGGAATCCAGGGGCGTTCTTCCCCCTCTATCAAGAGAGGATGGGAAGAATCCAGGTCTGTTCTTCCCCCTCTATCAAGAGGGGAGGGGAAGAATCCAGGTCTGTTCTTCCCCCTCTATCAAGAGGGGGGGGGAGAATCCAGGTCTGTTCTTCCCCCTCTATCAAGAGGGGGTTAGGGGGTGTGTCATTCAAAATTCAAAATTTCCGGTCATTCCTTCAGAAAGCCGTATTCGTAAACTTTTGGTTCAATTTTGCAGGCGAGGAGCTTTAGTTTACTTCGCAGGGCAGTGATGAGCGCCATATATGTTTCATCATCGCTTTTGTTGTTCATTTTGCCTTTGTCGTTACGTCCTTGGAAATACTCACGGATATCGTACAGCGAAGCGTTTACGTTGTATGAACTATTAAGGTTGTAAGGAGCGGAGAACTCCCCCTGCCCCCTCTTTTCAAGAGGGGGAAATGCAAAATTCCCCTCCTTTGGAGGGGTGTCCCGATGCAATCGGGACGGGGTGGTTGCATTTTTTGCATTCCCTGCTACTGCATGGTAATATCTCCAAAGTTCCCTTCCGGCATCGAAAACTTCCTTTGCTTCGAGCGAAAATTCCAGCGGCGTGGTGCGGTGCTCCGTAGTGCCGAAAAGCTCCGTTCCGGCTTCTTGCTTGAGTTTGCCTTGTATGAACTTTGTCATAAAGTTACTTTCGAACTTATCTCTTGCGTTCACTTCCTGCTCGGTAAATGGGAGCCAATGGTTTGTTGCGAATCTGGATGAAAAGCTATTTTTATTATGAAAAATCATAAAAACTAAACAGTCATTTATAAACTGAAAATCATTATCCCAATTTGCATTTGGAGAATAAAATTGGTCATTATGATTTATCCATGTATGCTCTATACATAATCTTACTGCAAAGTATATACTTGCAATAAAAATATTGCTTGAACAAATGTCAAAATAAATATAATGTCCAGCACCTTTGTTGTTGATTATACAAATTGATTGATTATGTTGAAAATCTGGAGAATCGCCTACTAATACTCCTAAAGAATTAATGATGTTTATTTTTTTATATGAATTCAACCAAATATTAATTTTAGAAGTATTATTTTTTTCAAAATAAAATTTCTTTGTTTCTAAATATTCTTGATTCTCATTAAACACTTCTGCTTCGATTTTTTCAATTTTCTCCTTAATTTCTGTATTCCAAATAAAAAAACCAATTGGGAATTCACCCTTGACATTATCAAAAGTATAGGCAGGTACAATAAATAATTTTACAAGTTTAGATAGAAAATTATTTCTAAATACATTAAAATTTGAACCATTTATAATTTTAAGTGTTGAAAAATTTCCGATTTTGCAATTTGAAAATTCTGAATATATTCTCACTAAGAATTGAGCAAATAATTCATTGCTCGATTTTTCGAGAATAGATTTATAATTTGAATATGTTTTATTGGAAGTAGAAACTTCATTTTTAAAGCCTCTACCAACACCTCCACCTGCTTCCGCATAAGGCGGATTTATATAAATGACTAATTTCTTTCTTTTTTCTTCGCTGTTAACGATTTCCTGAAGCGGCTTGGGCAATTTGGTGAATTCATCATTCAGGAAATCGAATTGGAAAACGTGGTCTTCGAGCAAGTTCGCACCGTTTCGGATGCGGTCTTTCATCACTTCCACGTCTTGAGTGTCGAGAGTGGAAGCCCAAATATTGTACTTATTGGTAAGTCCGGTCAGCAAATTGCCCGTTCCTGCGGCACAATCCCAAATGTAGTATTCGTCCTGCCAATCCTCGCCCAGCACGTCTGTGAGATATTTCTGCGAAAGTTCCACCCAAATTTGCGGAGTGAAGAAAGAACCTTTGCGTTCCCTCACGTCCTGCGGCACGAGCAGGTCACGGCGTTCCACGATGTAATCCCAATATTCCTCTTTAGGCGGTCGTTCGTATTTATTCCAAAACTGTGTATGAGCCACCTGACTATCTTTGAAAGCAGTACTCGTAGAGGTGAACATACCCGATTCGCTGATTTTCCGGTCAAGTTCGTAGTGGTCTTTCTTAAGAAGCACGAAAAGTTTATCTTTCAGAGTAAAGTTTTCCTCGGAAAGCAGGTCAGCCAGGTAAAAGTCGCCGTCAATGATTCCGGTTTTCTTGGCAATTTCCCAATTCACGGAAATGGAGGGCTTCACGCTTTGGAGCCACTTATTGTAAATAACCATAAAGTTATTCTTGTCAATCCGGATTTTCGTAAGACCGAACTTACCGGCTACGAAATTTTGCCGTATGAATTTAATCAGGTCTTTCTCATCTCTTTCTAAATTGAAAATATAAGTTTTCTGTTCGAGAATGCTTTTCACCTTCTCCAGAACGAGTTGAAATTCCTTCGTTTCGTAATTGGAAGGAGTAACGTTCCAGTTGAAATCGTTCACATAGAAAATATCGTGAATATCGCTATAGGCGATGAAAGCGATTCGCTCAGCATCGAAAGCCCCAAGCATAGCCGGAGGAAGATTTTTATCGAAAGTTCTAGCTTTACCGATTGTAAGAATAAGTTGAACGAAGGACTTGTAAATATCCGAAGTTCCTTGCTTTGCCTCAGCCCAAAGTAGCGATTCCTGCTCGAAAAGCCCTTTGCCGCTCTGCCGGACAGAAACGCAAAAGTCCACATTGCCGATAATTCTGGAGCAATCGTAAAGCCAAAAGAAGTCATGAGCGACTTTATTTTTGAGTTCTTCCTCTTTTATGTTAGGGTAGCGCATAAGGATTTGGGGTTAGTTATAAAGAAAAAGAATTAAACAATTAATTATTCGGACGCACCTAATAAATAGCCAGTAGTTAATCCTTTATCCTTAAAAAATTTCTTGACTTCGCTTTTATTGTCAGCAAGGATTCTATCAATTTCAGAATTAACTGTGGTTTCCCAAACATTCCAAGTAATTAATCTTCTTACTACTTTTCTAATTTTTTCAAAATTTTCATCAGAAATTTCACGATAAAAAATCAAAGCTTTCTCGTCTTGATCGGTGATTTCAAGTTTTGCAGCAATTGCATCTCTTAATAATTCTGACCACGCCATGATAGATTTGCTCCTAAACATACGATTTAATTTATTTTGAGTTAAATCATTTTCTGTTTTTGTCGAATCCCATTTATGTAAAATTTCTTCATCAATTATATTACATAACTTAATTGAATTAGTTATTTCTTTATCTCTTTTATAATATTCACTTGTAAGATCATCTTCAGTTGGTTGTCTGTATATAAAATTCGAGAATATAGATTTGCTCAACATATCCATAGTAATGGGATACTCAGAACTGCTTCTATTTGATTTTGAAACTAATCTTACAATTTTATTTGTTGATTCATCAAGTATAGAATCATATATAAAACTTGTAAATCTTTTGTTTACATCAGCATTCGACAATTGCTCAGAGTTTTTAATATATTTTGCAAAACCAGCTTCAGTTTTCTTCTCATCATCTTCTATATTCTTATATTCTTCAAATTGCTTTCCAAATTGTGAACCAAGTTTTGCGACCATAATAGAAGAAAAGAAACGTGTTTGTGCAAATTTGTCATGTGCTGATATATTTGTTTGATTCAAGCTTTTTGGTTCAGGATTAATATAAATTTTAAGTTCAAATTCTTTTCTTTCGCCCCACAGGAGTGATGCAATTTTATGTTGACCATCAAAAATTAATATTTTATTTTTGTATAATCTACCGATAGAAGGATTTAAAACTGTGTTTTTTTGAAAATGTCTATAAAGGTCAAAAATTTTATCTTGGATTAAATACCTTGGTTGTAATCCAATTTGACCATCTTCATCATCATCACTATTGATAACTTCAACGGGTAAAGTAGCATAAAAATATTGCCACTTAGTAATCGGGCATGAGTATAGTCGGAATTTCTCTTTCTTATTTAGAAATTCTAATTCGATTTGCCCATCACTAATATTATGGTAAACAATTTCAGCAAAAGTATTAATTATTCCTTTATTCTTAAAATGCTGTAATTCATGTTTTAAAGTTAAAGATTGTCCATTTTTAAAAAAGTCTTCTAACCTAAGTTTAATTCTAAAATCTTCCAATGGTAATCTACCTTTTTGTAAATTGTGAGACTGGCACATTGGTGCTATGTTATCAATTTCCGATGCACCATCATCGGCGAAAGCTTTGATATGGTCAAAATGAATTTCTTCATTTTCAAGAATTTCATGACCAGTAGCATAACATGTTCTTCCAAATCTTTCAAGAATAATATTCTTTTCATCATTTGATATTTGTCTTTGTAAAATTATAGCCATATATTTTCTCTTAATCTTAAAGTAAAGTAAATCAATTTAGATATTTTTCAATTCATCAATTACAAACTTACAAATTTCTTGCCAAATTATTTTATTATTATAAATTATGAAAAATTCCCCTCCTTCGGAGGGGTGGCTCCCGATGAAATCGGGAGACGGGGTGGTTGCAATCAATACCCATAATTCCTAATTATATAATTCTCAAGTCCTAATAATACGAAATCCATGTTCTTTAATATATCACCTGCAGGAATTCTAAATATCCTTAAACCCAGCGATATCAGATAGTTTTCTCTTTCAATATCTGATTTTCCATTATAATTATGATACAATCCATCTATTTCTATCACTAATCCAAGTTGCTTAATATAAAAATCAACAATATAATTCCCGATAATCTTTTGTCGATCGAAATCTATTTTATGAAATTTGTGTTTTTTAACTTGATTCCAAAAAAGAAC
>Ga0154569_176_pt2 | contig 11276 bp, 6 predicted proteins | sample RifGroF2_FD_115998 | JGI IMG/M metagenome (GOLD analysis project Ga0154569, IMG submission 115998) | Ignavibacteria bacterium GWF2_33_9
ATCAAAGGATACTAAAGTAGGATTTGCCAAATTGAATTGGATTTTTCCATTTGTAGTCAAAGGATTTGGATATAAATTAACCTTGAAATTATCTGAATTTTCGTCAATTGAAGTAGCAACATCGGTCACCTCTGACTGATAGATTTCTTTTGTAGTCATGTTTTGCAGCCAGATAACAGCTGCAAGGTCTGAAAATTCTTCAACAGAATGTTCTGTAGCAACATTAATTGGGTCCTGAGAACTTGATGGTAATCTATAAGCACCTGGAAAAGTGTAGCTTTGATTAATTGGTATATCGACACCTTTTTCGACATTTCCTAAAGCAATACCATTAGCATCAGGCAGCATTTTTTTCATTACAAAATGAAACTCAGTTTCTCCGTTTGATTTTACGTTCTGAGTTGTTTTCTTTTCAACAATAGCAATGAAAGCGTTGATGGATCCGGTATAGTTCGAATAAGATTTAATATTACCAGTTACGTTGACAGTATGTGTTGTTTCATTTAAAGAAGCATCACCGGTAATGCTCACATAAGAAGGTGTAGCCTGAAATTGTTCGAAAAGCACATTAGTTAAATTTGAAGGATGGTCATCAAATCCACCATCAACTTCCAAACGTGGAACTGAATTAACATCACCGTAAAAAGTGCCTCTAGTTCTTCCTTCAGTAGTGTAGTACGGGTCTCCTGTTCCAGGGAAATAGTATTGGTATTTAACAACAGTCCATTTTTCGGGATATTGATCCAAAACTGCAGTGAGTGATTCGTTACCTGGTTTACAAGGTCCACAAGTAGAGGAAGTAAATACTTCAAACAGAGGTTTTTTGTTTATTAAATTCTCAATACCGGAAATGGATGCAGTAATTCTATCATTTGCAGTGTTCTCATCATCATTACCGTTAATCATGGATGCCCAGACTGAAACTTCATAATCCTTCTCTTGAGAAGGAATTGTCCATGTTGTGGGATGAGTGAAAATATAATCTGCGTCAGAAAGAATATTTAAATCAGAAATTGTGGCACTGACCGGAGCTCCACCATCCACGGAATAGTTTAATGTGAACGAATTGATTGTTTCGCTTCCAAGATTTTTCAATTTACCTTTGATTGTAATTTCTGTACCGGTTTTAGCATAAGGAGGAATATCCAGTAGTACTCCCGACATATCGTAAGAGTGTTGCTCTCCAAAAATGAAGCTGTAAACCAGAAAAGTTTCATTTGTTCCGGAAGTTAAATCTTTTGGAAATTCAATGTTCGGGCTTCCTGCAAGAGCAAAACCCAAAGAGCCATCTTCATTTTGGCAGCCTAAAGTAGCAGTGGTAACACTTTCCATTGCACCTGCAGAATAGTAATTGTAAACAACATCGAAAGTTCCGTGTTCATATAATCTGATAGCAAATGTATAAGTAGATGTTTCAAAATTCACTCTATGTATTTGTGACCACTGAATTACATGAATTCTATTAGGTGCAGTTCCGTATGTCCAGTTTTTGATTGTATAATCCTGAGTATCGGGTTTTGTGAGTACCAAAGCATCCCAAAATGCGAATATAGCATTTTTGGGTGCAGTTACTGAAGGTAAAACTGAATTTGCAGCAGAACTGGTTTTTGCACCGGCATCAAAAGTAATATAACCATTGTCACTTATTTTATAACTATCGTAGAGGTTACCATAGAAAGAAAAATAAAATGGTATAGTCTGTGCTGCCGAAAGTGCGTCAGCAAGGCCAGGACCGTTACCTTCCATAACTACATTTCCATTAGTTAAATAATTGTAATCGGCATTTGCCCCGACAGAACTGGAAATATAGTAATTTGTTTGTGAAAAAGCAGACATAGTCATTGCAAAAGCAATGACGAGAGAAAAAATTGTAAATCTTGTTTTCATATTGCTCCTGTATATTTATTTGAAAAAATGAGTATTCAAATATTTATCAATAAAAAGTTAATTTATTGTATGCAATTTAATAAAATCCATATAATTAAAGCAAATATAAGCAAAAAAAAACTCCGAATAAATCGGAGCTTTTAAATTTATTTGAAGCTAAATTATTTAACAATTACAAATGGAGTGTAAGAATACTGTCCATTTACATTGGAAATAAGATAGTAAGCACCATTTGCTAAATTGCTTGCAGAAATGCTTACATTGTTTTGACCTGCAACAACATTTTGAGTATTTAAGTTCATAACTCTATTGCCATTTGCGTCAATAACGTAAACTTCAGCCTGTGCAATACCATCAGGAACTGAGAAAGCAACTGTGGAATTAGAAACAACAGGATTAGGATAAATGCTCAAATTAGCATTGTTGTTTTCGAATTCAACAGAACTTCCACCCAAAAGCCAAGTAATCATATTACCGAGTAAAGTTGAACGATGACCTGCATCCTTGATTAAATCAAAGGAGAAACCATTATAGATATTACGGTTAGTTGCAGTTTGAATTTTAGCGGCAGCGCCTGTATTAGTCAAACCATCTTGCTGATAGTTTAATATAATTGAAGCTTTAGTGTTATCAAGTACTTTCAATTGGTCAACCCAAAAAGTATAAAATGGATGTGTAGTTCCATCATATTGATTCAAAATAGTTGCGAAACCTTCAGTAATTTCGCCTGCAACACCATTACAGTTTAATGGATAAAGTGTAATTTGGCCTGTTTGTGAATTTTGAGTAGCAATTGTCAAAGGATTTGCTTGAGTAGCTCCTGTGATGCCCCAATCTGAATTAAAAAATGATTTAACAGCTGCAACAGGATTCAAGTTTGTATTATTACCTGCAACGAAATACATAGCTAAATCTGATGTCATCAAAATTGAAGTTCCACCAGCCATCATTACTTTGCAATAGTTAATGATGTCCAGACTCTGAATTAGGATATTTCTTGATGCCATTGATTCCTGGATAAATACTAATTTGAAATCAACTGAACCAAATGCAGACATTGTGTTTGCATCCAAAGGAATGTAAGCGATTTTACCGGAAACTGTTGAATTAGAAGTTAAAGCTGATTTAACAGGGACATCAGTTCCGTCACTGAAGTGATACATTACATAATCAATCCCATCGGAAAGCAAGCCGTAATTTGCTGTAGCAGAACCGCCGGAATATTCGCTTGTGCTTTTAACAGTTGCATCAATTTTAATTTGACCATAGTAAGCAGTTGAGCCAACATTAACATCAGCAGTAACAGTGATTTCTGAATTAGCAGGAACGACAACTTGTGATTCAGGGAATGTTACACTCCAGTCTGAAGGGAAGTCTGATTTTGAGTTCACTGATAAGTCCACTGTAATGTCAACATCATTTTCATTTGTTAATGTAAGGTCATAAGGGTTTTTATTGTTTCTTGTTACTATATCATAGTTTTGAGTATTTGCAAATCTTGCAATATAAGTCATTTTTTTGTTTTCAGAAACTGCATTAATAATTTCTCTACTATTAACATTTTGAACTAAACCAACAAACCACATATTATCAAGGTTTTGGTAAGGAACGCCCAATGTAGTTAAATTAACAGTGAAAGTATGTTCGTAAGTTTCACCTGATTTTACACCTGCAAATGGAAGAGAACCACTAGTTCCCCAAGCTCCACCAGCCATATCAAGTAAAACATTATGATGTTTGTAATCATAAATTTTAGATGGTAAGCTATAGTATGGGTGATCTTTGTATGAAGCATTGCCACTCAAATAGTTAGATTGAGCAGTACCATTCATATTATCTTCCAAAATATATAGATTAAATGCCAATGGTGCAGCAATATCTTCACTGAAAGTTACAGAAACTGTGCCGGTAAGAGTTTTAGCATTTTTGTCCAAAGTATATGTCAAGCTAACGTCAGCAGGACTCATATTATTAATCAAACCTCCAACAACGCTAGGCCAATTTGATGGATGAGCATTTGTTTTTCTGTTAATTACTCCTGTTGGGAAGCCTGTTACTCCTAATGGACCACGCAAAACAGGTTCCAAAGGACTGTTCAAATTATCTGATGATGCAGAGCCATTGTGGATTGCAACAGGGATAAATTTTGAACCATATTCAGCAAGCATATCTTCAATTGCTTGATTACCAAGTACGCACCATCCGCACCATGCACCTGTAAAATCTTCTACGAGTACTTTGCGGGGAACTAAAGAATAAGCTGATGTTGCAAAGAATAAAAATGCAAGCACAGCAATACTAATTTTGTAAATAGATTTAGTCATCTATATCCTCATAATTTTTTGTTAATTAATTTCAACTTATATGTAAATTGCAAATTAATAATAAAACTTCAATTAATTTGTAATCAGTTAGATTTTATTTGCAAAACACGAAAATTATTTTGTGAATTTATTTATTTTCAATTTTTATTCTTAGAAATTTACGTTTTCCAACTTTGAAAACACTGAAATCCTCCAAAGAGAATTTTTGGAATGGATCACTTATTTTTTCAGAATCAATTGAAACGCCGCCTTGTTCGATCACTCTTTTTGCTTCTTTTTTGGATGGACACATATTTGCAAGGAATAAAATATCCTGCAAAGCTAATTCATCATTTTCGGACTGAATAATAAATTCATCAATTTCTTCGGGTAATTCTTTGTTTTTGAAAATCCTTTCAAAATTTTCCAAAACTTTTCCTGCTGCTTCAAATCCATGATATTTTTCTACAATTAACTGACCGGTTCGAACCTTAGCACTACGTGGATGTATTGATCCGTTTTCAAGACCTTCCTTTGTACCGATAACTTCGGACAATGGTGCAAATGCACCATACTGCAAATACCGAGCTATCAAATTGTCCGGAATGGACATTACTTTTCCGAACATATTATCAGGATCGTCGCTCAAACCAATATAATTATCATAGGATTTACTCATTTTTTCCACGCCGTCTGTACCTTCGAGTATAGGCATTGTGAGGATACATTGAGGTTCTTGCCCGTATGAACGCTGTAATTCACGTCCAACAAGCAAATTAAATTTTTGGTCTGTTCCACCTAATTCAATATCTGATTTAATTGCAACAGAATCCATTCCCTGAGCGAGTGGATATAAAAGTTCGTGCATGGAAATCGGGATACCGTCTTTGTAACGTTTAGAAAAATCATCTCTTTCCAAAAGTTGAGCAACAGTATATCTTGCTGCTAATCCAATCACATCCATAAAATTCATTGTGCCAAGCCAATCAGCATTATATTTCACTTCAAGTCTCTCTTTGGAAAGTACTAAAGTTGCTTGTTCCAAATAACTTTTTCCGTATTCACGAGCATCTTCCAATGTTAGTTGAGGACGTGTTTTACTCCTTCCTGTCGGATCGCCGATCATTCCGGTAAAATCTCCGATAATTAAAGTTGCCGTGTGGCCTAAATCCTGGAAATGGCGCATTTTGTTCAACACTACGGCATGTCCCAAATGCAAATCAGGGCGGGTAGGATCGCAGCCAAGTTTTACGCAAAGAGGTTTATTTTTTTTAATTGATTTCTCTAATTTTTTAACTAATTCTTCTTCAGGTATAATTTCGACTGTTGCTGAACGAATTAAGTCCATTTGCTCATTAATCGAAGGAAACATAAGCACCCCAATAAGTTTTATTTGTATCTGAATTTTCTGTCAATTTCCAATTTTGCATCTTTCATCTTCAAATCTTCCCGTTTATCGTATTTTTTCTTTGCTCTCACAAGTCCTAATTCCACCTTCACGTATGGACCTGAAAAATATATACTCAAAGGTATAAGAGTAAGACCTTTTTCATTCACCGCAGTTCTTAACTTAATTGCTTCACGATGACTTACAAGCAATTTACGGGGCCTTTTGGGCTTATGATTTGCAATATTCCCGAAATCATATTCTGCAATATGCAGATTCAACAGATACAAATCATTGGAAATTTTATCAGTGAAAGAAGCATAAGCATCCTGCAAATTTGCTTTGCCGGCTCGAAGTGATTTCACTTCGGTCCCTTGCAAAACTAATCCGCATTCGACACGTTGAACTACTTCGTAATCATGATATGCACGTTTGTTTGAAGTAATCAGTCTTATTTTTCTTTCGGTATTTTCCATTATAATGTAATAATAAAGTTACAAAATTACGAATAAGTAAATTATTATATGAATAATACTCTTTTATTCGTTTACAAATCTATGAAAACCGAAAATACTAAATTTAATATATCAGAAATATTTTATTCAATACAGGGCGAAGGTTCAAGAGCAGGAATGCCTTGTGTCTTCATCCGATTGCAGGGCTGCAATTTCAGATGTGATTGGTGCGACACACCTTATGCTCTCGAAAGCAATGATGATGCAGAGTGGATGACGGGTGCGCAAATTCTGGAGAAAGTAAATTCTTTTGAATGCGATTTCGTGGAATTTACCGGTGGAGAACCACTATTCCAAAAAGATTCAGTGGACTTAATCAATGATTTTGTGGATAACGGTTTTTTGGTGGCAATTGAAACAAACGGATACCATACCTTCGAAAATCTGAATTCCGCAGCAGTTAAGATTATGGATATAAAATGCCCCGGCTCAAGAATGCAGAGATTCAATAATCCTGATAATTTTAAGTATTTAACACAAAATGATGAATTAAAATTTGTAGTTTTGAATAAATCTGATTTCGACTGGGCAGTTAATTATATTAAAGAGAATGACCTGTTTGCAAAAGTCAGTATTGTACTTTTTTCGCCTGTTTTCGGGAAATTGGAACCTGTTCAACTTTCAGAGTGGATTTTGGAATCTCATCTTCCGATTAGATTGCAGCTGCAAATTCATAAATTTATATGGGAACCGAATACCCGTGGTGTATAAACCTTTTTCAGTTTTTTTTGATTTTATATTGGAGTAAAAATGAACATAATCACTTGGAATATAAATGGCTATCGTTCTGTTGTGGGACAAAATCCTCGCAAAGTTGGCGACAAGAAATTTACTGATAATTTACTGTTCGAATATATATATTCTTCAAAACCGGATATAATCTGTCTTCAGGAAACCAAAAGCGAACCTGAGCAGATAAAACCTCATTTGCAGGCACCGGAAGGATATACAGCAAATTATAATTGGTCTAAAGCACGAAAAGGATATAGCGGTGTGGTTACTTTTTCCAAGATTCCAGTTGAAAATGCAGTCAGTGAAATCGGTGTGGAAATATTCGATATTGAAGGCAGGATTATGCAGACAGATTACGAAGGCTTTTCTCTTTTGAATATATATTTCCCGAATGGGGGCAGAGGAATTGAACGTGTAGATTATAAGCTAAAGTTTTATGACGCAATAGCCGTTTATACAAACAAATTGCGTGAAAAAGGCCGTAAGTTAATTATGTGTGGCGATTACAATACTGCTCATAATGAAATTGATCTTGCCCGACCCAAAGAAAATGAAAAAACTTCCGGATTTTTGCCTGAAGAAAGAGTAAAACTAGATGAATTAGTGGAAAACGGCTGGGTGGATGCTTTCCGACAATTCAATAAAGAGCCTGAAAATTATACATGGTGGGACCAGAAAACCCGTGCACGTGACAGGAACATTGGCTGGAGAATTGATTATCATTTCTTTACCCAAGATTTAACGGATAAGGTGAAAGGCTGTAAAATATATCCTGAAGTTATGGGCTCTGACCATTGTCCTGTGGAAATAATTTTAGATATATAAGTTAATTCTCAAATTCATTTAACTGATTACTTACTGTGATTCATATCATTTTGCAATTCTTTGAATTTCGCAAAATCATGTGATAAATCAATTAAATTGAGTAATGCACCTCTTTCTTTGAGAAAATATATCTTGTCAAACCTTGATTTCACTGTTTCTTCGGCATTATCAATTAATTTCGACAGATAATTCACGAAAATAAGCATTGAATTTTTAAGTTCTTTTTCTAATGCAGGGATATTTTCGCTTCCTAAACCGGAGTTATTTTGTCTTTGTATTGACTTATGCATTTTGTAAATGCTTGAACCGGTGAATATAATATTATTCATCAATTCATCATTCAATGATGCTGCACCTAATTCAAATAGAATGGCTAAATCATTTTGTTTTCTCAAAGTATTGCTACTATATTCAGTTAAATAGTTGATTACTGAATTTGTATCTTCGGAAATTTTCATAATAAATATTTTGCTGTTTCAGAATGTTTTCAACGAAAAAGCAGAAGTTTTAATATTATGAATTAAAATAATAAAAAATTAAGATTATTTGTTTTTTTTTCTTTAATTTAAATGTCTTTTAATTATCAATTAAGTGTAATTGTATTAGAAAGGGGAAAAATTGTGAAAAACTTACACTTTTTAATATATGGATTTGCATTAATCTTTCTGTTAAATATAAATTTAAATGCACAAACCGAAAAACATTCCTCATACGAGGGGATGCATTTTCAAGTGGCATTTATGCAAAATGAATTTTATGTTGTTGACGATTATTTGGGTGTTGAGCTTAAAATCTTCATTGCTACAAGAAGTTTTACTAATATAACCGTTAATTTTCCCAACAATACACAGGAAAAATATTCAATACCCGGAGATTCAGTTCTTGTTTTGAATATTTCAAATTATTTTTATTACACAGTATCCGAAGAAGTAGTAAAAAATGCAATTGAAATTTTAACAGATATACCGGTGGTTGTATATTCTTTCAATAGTCAAGCGCATACAAGCGATAGTTATGTTTGTGTTCCCGTTTCATTTTGGGGAAATGATTATGCAATAATATCAATGCCGAACGACCAGTATAATCCAACATATCCTCCACAAAGTCCATTGGATTCATTGATTCAATATATGTCACGCCCATCTGAATTTTGTGTTATAGCAGGATACGACGATACTCAGGTCACAATGCGACCAACTTCACTCACTGAGGCAGGCAAACAAGTTGGACGATACTATACTGTTACATTAAATAAAGGCGATACTTATTTGGTGAAATCTTTTCCTACTCCTAAGGGATATGGTGATTTGACAGGAACTTTAATTACATCGACTAAACCTATAGGAGTTCTTTCCGGGCATGTCAGGACAGCAATTCCACAGGTTACACCACCCGGAAAAGATACTAAAGACCATATAGTAGAACAATTACAACCGATGGATTCATGGGGAGATTTGTATTGCTCTGTTCCTTTTGGTGTAAATGTTGATGGGGATTTATTCCGTGTTATGAGCCGTGAGCCAAATACAAAAGTGAATGTATATACTTCTACTATACCGACTGAATATACTTTCCCGGATTCACTATCCACAAAGAATTTTACAGTGAATGTCCCTGCAATATGGCAGTCAAATAAACCAATTCAAATTGCACAGTTTATGCAGCGTCGAAGTGTAGATCTTGAATCAAAAGATTTCGACCCTGCAATGGTGTTACTCCCACCACGGGAACAATTTGTTGAACGAGTTCTCTTCACAACTCCGGGAGGAGTATTCTATAATCCAATGCAGTATAATGCACATTATGTGAGCATTATCTCAGAAGGAAAGGCAATACCATCACTTTATATTGATGGATTGTCAGTAGATTCCATATCTGCAATTTCATCGCAGCAAATTTACGGAACGGATTTATACTGGACTGTATTGCGGCTGTCATACGGGACTCATGAACTTTCTTCCACAACCGGTAGATTCTCAGGATTCTTATTTGGAGTTGGAGAATTTGATTCTTATGCAATGGTGCTTGGAGCATCACTTGTGAAACCGGATTTAGTGGACTTAATGCCGCCAATTATTGATGTGAACGTTGATTGTTATGAAATTACCGGTTCAACTCATGATTTCGATTCTGAATTTGGCAGTGGAATTAACTTTGCAAGAGTAGATGAATTGATTACAAATAACTACACTTGGAAAATTCTGCCATCACTTCCTAATGATACATTAATTCAATTCACTGCACAAATTATAAATAAAAACCAACCTGCAGTTTTTGCAATTGAGTGTATCGACAAAGAAGGAAATATCAGCACATATAAATATGAATATTTTCCTTTCAAAGCGACATATTCAGATGCAATGGATTTCGGTCAAATGTCAACTACAGATTCACTTTGTATGGATTTTGTAATTAAAAATACAGGAAAATCCGTGCAATATCTAGATTCAATTCATTTCCCTCAGGATGTGAGACTTACTTATTATCATAGTATTCTCGTACCGGATTCACTAAGTCCCGGAGAAGAAATTACCGGCAGAGTGTGTTTCAATCCTAATGGGAATAATGCTGATTTGAATGATGCTATAATCGCTTATTTTGCATGCGATAATATTGTGAAAATTGATATGATTGGAGAAGTATTTGCCCCCGCAATAGAGGTTACAGGATGGGATTTTGGACCTGTTTATGTTGGAGATTCAGCAAAACATGAAATTTCAATTAAGAATATTGGGAATATTGCTTTACGTGTGGACTCTCTTTTCTTTTTTGTTAATGATAATAATTTCAGTTATGATTCCTTGGAATTAATGCCTGTAATGCTGAATCCCGGAAATAAATTTGATATTTGGGTCACTTTCCACCCCTCACGCAGAGATATTTTCCATGCTTCTTTAAGATTTGCAAATAATTTAAAAATAAATAATCAGGTAAATATTGACGGCAAAGGGATTGCACCTCTTTTCAACGATTATTATCTCGATTTCGGCAGACGCAGAATCGGGACCTTAAATGATACATCAATTCAAATAGGTAATGATGGCAATGTTGCTTCTGAAATCAAGTTCAAGGAATTTGTTATTAAACAAATTGATGATAATAATTCTCAAACTTTGGAAAATATTCAGCAAATTGTCGATGCGCTCGATTTGATGAAACTTGATTTTAGCTTTAACCCGACTGATACTAGTTCTTACGAACTATCTGCAAATTTGGTATGCGATTGGAATCTGCATCCCGACGTTAACGTGAGAATAACCGGTACCGGAACTATTCCACAGGTGACGACAAGCGATTATGATTTTGGCGATGTTGTGATTTTTTCCAATAATTCTGCTTCACCCGAATTAGTAGAAAGTTTCGGTAATGAGGATTTGACCATTGATGAAATTAAAGTATTGAGTGGAGATTCATCTTCATTTAATATCAATTATAATTCACTAAAGTCAATTATATTACCAACCGGAGAAAAACTTGTAATTCCCATAGATTTTATTCCTCAAACCCTAGGACAGCACAAACTTGTGTTAGGAGTTGTTAATGATGCTGAACCAAATTATGCCCGCAGAACTGATACAATTACGATTACAGGGAATGCAATTCCTCCGGACGTATTAGATGTCTCTG
>Ga0154569_153_pt3 | contig 11205 bp, 14 predicted proteins | sample RifGroF2_FD_115998 | JGI IMG/M metagenome (GOLD analysis project Ga0154569, IMG submission 115998) | Ignavibacteria bacterium GWF2_33_9
AGTTTTTCCCGCCTCCTATAAAATTTACGAACAAGCATTGGAACGTGGCTATATAGCTGATTTTATTAAAGCAGGTGCAGTAGTGATGAATCCGGGCTGCGGTCCATGTCTGGGAATTCATCAGGGAGCACTTGGCAATAATGAAAGGGCTCTTTCCACAACGAACAGGAATTTTAAAGGTCGTATGGGAAATCCTGATGCTGAAGTATATCTTGCTTCGCCGGCAGTCGCAGCAGCTACTGCAATATCCGGGTGCATAACAAATCCACAAAAACTATTGGAGGTATGAGATGAAAGTGATTTATAAATTGGGGAATGATATTTCTACTGACCATATTTATCCGGGCAGATATATGGCGACTGTGCTCCCGAGCGAGACTCCTGCTTATGCTTTTGGTGATATGGAGGATTTGAATAAGTTGCTTAATGAAGGAAATAAGTCAGAAACACGCATCTTGATTGCAGGAAGTAACTTTGGCACAGGTTCATCACGTGAGCAGGCAGTTTCTACATTAGTAGGACATAATTTGATAATTATCGCAAATGATTTTGCAAGAATTTTCTTCCAAAACAGCATTAATTTAGGTTTGCGAACAATTGCTTGTCCTGGATTTGAAGCAGAAGTTGATGATGAAATTGAAATATTAGAAGATAAAGTGGTGAATCTCACAAGGGGTAAGGAATATGCCTCTGTACCAGTTCCTGCCGCTCGCAAAGCAATTGTGGATGCCGGTGGATTAATTGCTTATACTCGTAAATTAATTCTGGGATAGGATGCAGAAACTATTATTCATAATGTTAGGTGGTGCTTTGGGTTCAGCTGCCCGTTATTATGTTTCGGATTTTGTCCAGAACAAGTTCCAGCTAATATTCCCGTTTGGCACATTGGCGGTTAACGTAATAGGCTCCTTCATAATTGGTTTTATGTGGGGCCTATTCGATCAAACAATGCTTTCCACCAATATGAGATTCCTCATTTTCACAGGCATATTGGGAGGATTCACCACATTCTCCACTTTTGCAATCGAAACATTCACATTACTGCAAGATGGGGAATATAAGTTTGCAATATTAAGTTTTTTAGGAAATAATGTGCTTGGTATCCTTTTTGCATTTCTTGGATTTATCTTGTTTAAGTGGATATTCCGCCTGATAGTTTAAATAAATAAACACGTTTTTTGCAATGAAAATGAAAGGGGATTATTGAACGAATAGGAATATGGCGACTGATTAGGGAACATTAAAATTCCTCAAAGATTTTTTTTTCATATTAATCTCCAAATAAATTCAAATATTCATCATAGGCAAAAATTCGATTGCGATAATTTCCGGTATATTCCTTTAATTTACCATTATTTACGTATAAATTAATTAAATCGCCAGCTGATTTTGGTGTTAAGTTGCAAATTTCCTGGACTTCTTTCACTGTAATTAATGGTTTTTGCAGTAAGTGATTATGTAATTTAAGGCCGGTATTGACTCTTTTGCCAAAAGATGTTTGTATGAACTTTTCAGTTTTTTCCTTAAGTTCTATTACTCCCGCTAAAGTATTTACAGCTTGTTTGGAGGTTTCGGAGATACCTTTAAGAAAATACTTAATCCATTGAGTTATATCATTGTGTGTTCTAACTCTGGTCAAATTATCGTAATATAAGCTTTTATCCTTCTCGAAAAATCCTGATAAATAAAGCAATGGCATAGAAAGCACATTTTTTTCTATAAGGAAAAGCGTAATAAGAAGTCTGCCAATTTGACCGTTGCCATCTAAAAAGGGGTGAATAGTTTCGAACTGATAATGCATTATCGCTGCTTTTATTAGTTTCGGTAAATCTAAACTCTCATTATGCAGAAAGTTTTCAAAATCTCCCATTAATTGATTTAAATGTTGATGGTGAGGCGGAACAAATACTGCATCATCCAAAGTCCTTCCACCTATCCAGTTTTGGCTTCTGCGGTAATCTCCGGGTGTTTTATTTTCACCTCGAACTCCTTCCAAAAGTAATTTATGAATTAGCAATATTATTCTGGAAGAAATTGGGAAATTATTTAATTCTGCAATTGCCGTATTCATTGCGTTTGTATAATTTTGGACTTCCTGCCAATCATCTTTTCTTTCAGGATGGATATTTTCTTTTTGGAGAAATGCTTCGTCAAAATGGGTTTGAGTTCCTTCTATCCTGCTTGAAATAACTGCTTCCTTAGTGATATGCAAATGAATGAATAAATCAATATTTGGCACAAGCTTAGCGAATGAATTAAGCTGACCTAATTCGAATGATGCTTCTTCAAGCAATCTGTTTATTTTGGGATTATTCCATTTCCATTCAGTATTAATTGCATTTGGTAAAAAATACTTATATTTTTCGGCTTGGATTGTAATCCCTGAATTAAATTTCTCTAAAGAAACCATAAAGAAGTTATTCCTAAGTAAAATTAAGAAATCGTTATTATACTTTAATTGGTTAAAACTAAAATAAGAAGATTTTATTTTACCTTCACTATTTTTTCCCTCCCTTCTCCTTCTCCGGTGCCAAGCCGCTTGGGTCTCGAAATGAAACTGGGTTATTGTAAGCGGATGAATAAGGTGTTTGATTTGGGAAAAAATCTAAAAGAGGGTCTACAGACAAGAATCTGCCGAAGGAGGGGGAATATGTACAAGTTAAGTGGTTCATGGATTACTTTGAAAAGTAACCATTTAATTAAAGAAAAACTTTGTAAAATTCTAAATTTGCTTTAATTGCTTTATTTATCAAATCATTTAAATTCTCCTTTTTCTTTTCGGAGAGCTTTATTAAAATTTCCTGAATATCATCATCCAAATAAATTGGAATTTTAAATTTGGCATCAGGAGTATAAAATTTACCTCTTACACCTTTTGTGAAATTATATTCGTTTTTCATAAGTCACCATTATATATTTCAGTTTCATTTTTTGTTGCTTTTCTTGCAGAAATTACTCTAATTTCTACGGAAAATTCATTTATTTTTTCATAAGTATGAATAACTACTAATAATTGACTATTATAAGCAATTCCTATTGTAATCCATCTATCTTCTGATTCACTATGCTCTTCATCATAAATTGAAATAGCATTAGGGTCTCGAAATATTGATGCTGCCTGTTCAAATTTCACTTTATGTTTAATTGCGTTAGATTTAGCCTTCTCAGGATTCCATTCGAATAAATATTTTAGGTCCATATTCTTTTAATCGGTCTAACTAATAATCTGCAAATTACCAAAAATAATTCATTTAGTCATCAAATTATTCTGTATCTGGTTTTTCCCGCCCTTCTCCTTCTCCGGTGCCAAACCCGAGGGGTCTCGGTAAGAAAGGGGACTCACAAATTCCCCTCTTGAGTGGTGGATTGCGAAGCAAGACGGGGTGGATGCATTTATGCTTTCATCAAAGAGCGGGTCAGCAGATAAGAATCTGCGGATAGAGGGGTGATATGTGTGAGCAATGGAGGTCATTGATTATTTCTTGTTATTTCTTTTTAATTCTTTTTAAACCTTTTAAATATTCTTTATACAGCTCGTCATTTTGAGTGTCCTCTCTAAAAAGTGGATTATTTAAAAGTTCTTTCCAATTAAGTATCATATTTGTATCTTTATCAGCTAATATTCCATATTTTTTTGTTTCAAGTAGTTTATGTATAATTTTCTTTTTATTATAATTTCCTTTTGTCAAATAATAATTTACTTTAGTTAATAAAAACTTATCGTTAGAATACACATCAAAATTGTAAATAGTTAGCGAATCAATTAAAAATTTAAAGCACACAACAAAACCAGAATCTAAAAATGTATCATGAAAATATTGGGAAAAGTGATAATTATCTAATAATATATATTTAGATTGTAAAGAATCTAAAATATTTTTCAATGGATAATTCTTATACTCCACAAATGAGTTACTTTCAAAATTAATTCTTTTAAAACTCCAACCTAGTGCATACCTCATTGTATAATTGATGATTTTTATAGAATCATTGCCTTTAACTGCATATTCCCCATCAAATTTTGTATAAATATCTTGTAATTCATTCTCTTGATTTTTTGGATATAATTCAAAGCAACTTATTAAGATAAAAATTGCAAATATTTTAAGGTATTTTCCCATATTTTATTCCACTACGTTTATTAAAAAATTCAAACATATATTGATAACTTTGATTGTAATTCCCATTTTCAAAGGCTCCTTTAAAAGCTCTTGAAAAATCAGTACCGGATTCCCAAGGATTAAAAATTCCATATTCTGCTTGATAATTATTTTCATACCAACCTCCAAAAGCTTTTGCATCGTAAATTAATCCATATGTCGTAATTCCATTATTCAAAGTTGTACAAAACATTAAAAATTGGTTATCCGAATTAATAGAATTGATATTATTTTTGAGCCATCCTTGCATACCAATATAGTTATAATCATATGGTTCTAAAGGAGTCTCTTTATGAGTATGGTCGAATCCAATTAACTCATACTTTTCCCTATCATATCCAGAAATCCAAGGTGTCCATTGACCTTTTTCTCCTCCATGCATATTCCATACGACATATCTTTCATCATTTGTATTCCTTAAAATTGTAAAGCCCCATTCAGTTTTATCTTTTTTTGCATTATCTATAATTGTCTTACGTGCCTCTTGAGTATCACGATATACTTTCCTGACATCTATTCCTCCTCCACCTCCTAAACTCCCGCCTGAAGTTGTAATTCCAGTTCCAACATCTCCATTCACCGTTGGAGCCACATTTACGCCAGCTCCCATTCCGACACTGCCAATCCCGGCTCCGCTACCGCTGCTACTGCTACCGCCACTACTACCTGTACCATTCTTGCTTTCAGTCTTTCCTTTCCCATCTTTACCATTTTCAATTTTTTCTCCTGCTACACAAATTATTCCTTCTTCTACTAAGAACTCATAAAAACTATTAGTAATAACAAAAAACCATCCCTGTATCTGATTCTTATTCCCTTTTTCACCCTCAGGAGCTAGTCCAGACGGATCTCTATATGATATCGGATTATTGTAAGCATATGAATAAGGTGTTTGATTTGGGAAAAAATCTAAAAGAGGGTCAACAAAGAGAAAGCGAATGATGGAAGGATTATATGTAGGAGCTACTTGAGTCATTCTTTCTTATATGTTACATTACTACCCATAAAATATCAACCAATTTCATTTGATTATCAATTTTTGTGAATAAAAAAATTATTGTTTGATAACCAGGCGTCATATTTCTGTTTACTTCGACAGATAATAATTTATTATCATAATTAGTAAATGCTGGTCTATAATTTTTGTTTATGTACATTCTTGTTATCTTTGGTGGATCATGTTGAATCCAATTGTCTCGAAGTAATCTTAATCTCTGACAGTTTTCTTGATATTTCTCGAAGTTTGATTTATCATAATAGGTACTGTTAATTATTAGCGAATCTGCATTTTCAGGATATTCAATCACATTTTTAATAAAATTATATTCTTTTATATATATTATTTTATTGTATGAATATTGTATGTAACCACAAGATGTTAAACATAATAAAATAATAAAATTAATGATTATAGTTAACTTTTTCATATTTTTAATCTCTCAAATAATTTTTAAAATAATTTCTCCATGTTGGATAAAAAATGTATTTAAATAAGTAGTAACTATCATATGAATTATACTTTACTGGAGCTCCATAAAAGCTTCTTATCCTATTCTCCATGGTTACAGCATAATGTTCTAAAATAGCACCATCCTTATAGTAATGGTAAAATGCATAAGAATCAGCCCCTACACAATCTAAAAATTTTGCATGTGCAAACTCATGAGCAATTATAGAATATGGCTGATATTTTGGAAAAGTGCTTGGAACTAATGAAAAGGATTCTCTACTATCATAAATTCCAGCTGAGTTATCACCAGTTAACATATCTCCAGCAAGTGTAATGGTATTTGTCGAAGCATTAAATTTCCCTAAATTTCCTCTCTTACCATTTGCTTCAATATTATCAAATGCATCTATTTCAACTTTTGTATTACCGCCATATAAGTCATCAAAATAGCCCGGGTCAGCTTGCTGAACATCATATATACTATTTACGTGAGAATTTATGACATCATCAACAGTCCTGCCCTCGGCAATTCCTGAATTCCATATTCTCGTAGGTGTTGTCATCGGACCAAAACTAGTCCAAATAGTAACTTCGTAATCTGTATATCCTCCTTTTGTTTCATCGGTTCCTTCATTTATTTTCGTATATGTTGGGATTCCCAATCTTGCTTTTCCGCTACTTGCAGTTCCTTTAGGTTGAACACCAAATTCAGACGGTTCCCCCGGTTTATATTTGGCTAATACATGTGCCCATTCATTTAGTAATTGTTGACAATTTAGTTCAGCCAAAGCCTCCTGCATTATTTCCTCTTCGGTTTTATACGATTGTATCTGATTCCTCCCTCCCTTCTCCTTCTCCGGTGCAAGTCCAGATGGGTCTTTAAAAGTCAGGGGATTATTGAACGAATACGAATATGGCGACTGATTAGGGAACATTTCAATATTACAAAATTACATATTCATTTTCAATAATTCTTAAATACCATGTTCCATCATATTTTTGGCAAAAAGTGAAAACTAATGCACCATTATTTTTCTTCATATCTCGAACAAATCCTTTTGGAATTATATAAATATTTAAGATATGAGATATATAGGTAAATTCATCACTTTCATAATTAGGGTATCTATGTATTTGATCAATATATGTAAATTTATCTAACTGGTTAATATTAAAATAATTTATCTCATCAATTTTATAATAATTTTTGCATAAATTTTCAAATATTTTGTAAAATCTAACTTGATAAAAATGTAAATCAGTAAATTCTTTATCATAATAATTACTATGTATAATTACTGAATCTATATTATTACTATTTTGTATAATTAAATCAAGAAAATTATTAATATCCTTAAATTGATTAGAATTCAAAATATTATTTTTTTCATTTGAATTTGTTAAAGTAGTGCAATTTACCAAAATTAAATTTAAGGAAATCAGCAAAAAATAAAATATAATCTTTTTCATCACTTTACCTCCTGAATGGATTCCATTTATTTTTTTCATTTTTATAAAAGGGGTAACCCTCTAATCCATGAAGTCGTTTAAACTCAGTTCTATGAATTGGTATTTGATTATTATTCATTCTTATTGTATCTGAAATTTCATCAGCCATTACTTCTTTAATATCATCATTAAAGTTATTATAATCGGGAAATGTAAATTTTAACCAACTATGTCCCCATTCATGATGAAAAACGTCATGAAGTTCTTGAGGTGAATACTTAAAATTAGGTCTAACAGCTTTATCCCAGAACATTTCGGTACTTATCCAAATATTAGCAACACCATCTTGAATTGGAGATGAAAAACCCATTAATGCAGTATATTCAGTTCCATTCTTTTCATTATATCTATTGGTCAAATCACTTGTATTTGCAAAATTTACTTCATATCTTAAATCAGATTTAGCAATTTCGTACATTACTTCATCATCAATACTTCCGAAGAACTTACTTATTGCTTGGTCTTTTGTCATACCATTTGGTAATGTTGCGCCATAATGAAAATTAAATGTGAATTTACTTGCAGCAAGACCAAGAACTACATTCCATAAACTAATTCCACCTACATCAGTATCTTTTAATTGATCAATTGTTAGGAAAGTACCTAAAAGTCCCAATCGGCAACCGGCAGAACTACTGCCACCTCCACCTCCACTTGAACCTCCGCCACTTCTTTTAAACGCATCAGGGAACCATGGATTTTGTCCCCAATCATCTGCTGCAAGATAGGAATACATCATCAAACTATTTGACGCCATTTCTGCTTCAAAATCTCTCCAAGATTGAGCAATTTCTTCCATCATATTCATTTGTATCTGATTCTTCCCCCCCTTTTCCTTCTCCGGTGCTAAACCCGAGGGGTCTCGATATGAAAGGGGATTATTGAATGAATACGAATATGGCGACTGATTAGGGAATGCCTCTAAAAGTGGGTCAACGCTCAAAAAGCGACCAATTTCAGGGTCATATCTACGAGCTCCAATATTCATTTCTTTATTTTTTATCACAAGGGACATCTGCTCCCAAAGCTCTTTCATTGTAATTATTGCAGTATTGAATAGAACTCAATTTCCATATTTTTTGATCTTCATAATAATTGAAAATAAACCAAATAATATTTTTATTATAAATGCTTTTAATTTTAATTAAATTCATAATTTCAAAAGAATTTGTATCAAATGAATTGTTATCGTGGGCGAAATGATAGATTTTTTCAATTGAATCTTTAATCTCAAATTTGAATCCTTCATAAAATTTGTTTTTTACTATGTGTTCTTTTAATCTAGAAATTTTATACTCAACATCATATTTAAAAAAAAAATTATCAGAAAGAATCTTGTAATTTAAATAAGTTTCTAAAGTTGAATAATTATCAATAATTTTCTTAACTGTATTTAGATTTTTATGGCTATCAAGATAAGAACTTTCATTAATAGTTTTACAACTAAAAAAGACACTAATTGATAGTAATAAGAATAATTTAAAAAATTTCATAAATACCTCATTTTTATCTAAAGTAATACCAAATTAGAATGTCCCTTGTGAACTTAATTGCTGAGGATTCTCTTTCAATTGGAAATAAATATATCATTGAATCATATTTATGTTTGAATTCATGTGAAAATACCATAGGAAAATCGTAAGGAATTTTCCAATTAGTAAACCGGTAAGTATTATCTATTCCAGTAAGATATTCTTTAGCAATATATATTGGAAGAAGACTCTTATCCGGAATATCCAAATCGCATCCGGATCTTGAACTACTTGCATCATCATAATACCAAATATTTGAAGAAAATCCCAATACAAAATCTCCATCGAAATCACATCTTTTATATAAATCTGCAATATTTTTACCAGTTTGTGTCAGATTTACATATAGGGAAATATTTCTTATGTTCATTGCATTAATAAAACTATTCATGATATCCCGACCATAATCTCCTGCGTTAGCAATCCAATTTAAACTATTTGAAATTTGAACTTGTGCATTTGCTATATCGCTTTGAGTATTTACCCTATAATTTACATTCAGCGTTTGTCCGCTAAATGAATATTGCATTGAACCAAGAACTCCTCCCCCAAGTCCACTACCTACATCTCCATTCACCGTTGGAGCCACATTTACGCCAGCTCCCATTCCGACACTGCCAATCCCGGCTCCGCTACCGCTGCTACTGCTACCGCCACTTCCGCCTCCAGAGCCTCCTCCGCCACTATTATCTATTCCATTATTGCCATCATTTTTTCCGTCCCGTCCTTTATCGCTTTTCTTAGGTTGTACGGGTTCTCCAGCAATACAAATGATTCCTTCCTCTACTAAGAACTCATAACAACTATTAGTAATAACAAAAAACCACCCCTGTATCTGATTCTTATTCCCTTTTTCACCCTCAGGAGCTAGTCCAGACGGATCTCTATATGATATCGGATTATTGTAAGCGTATGAATAAGGTGTTTGATTTGGGAAAAAATCTAAAAGAGGGTCAACAGATAAGAATCTGCCGATACTGGGGTCATATATCCTCGCACCAAAGTTCATAAATTATTCTCTATCGTCCATGTTGATTACTTTTTTACCTTTGATAGGAATTCGATTATTAAGAGCATCATAATCTCTAATTTTTTTATAAAAATTAATATAATCAAATTTTTCATTTTTTATACTGTTTCTTAAATGGACAATAATTAAACCAGAAATAACAAATGGATTCACCGTATTTAACTCTTTTTCAAAAAAAGAAGTTAATCTTGGTCTTAAAAATAAAAGAAATTCTTTCCTTATTGTTTTCCCCGAAAGTACAATTTCATTCCAAAAACAGTCATCATCATTTGTATAGGACATGATTCTTTCAATATCTTCAGCCATTAATATTTTTTTACATATCGAAATGGTCTCTTCAATATCTTTTGGGATATAAATCCCATAAAGTGTATCAAGATACGACAAAGAATCATGTTGTTTATCAATTATTTTATAATTATCTTTGTAAATTTTATGCCATTTAACATAATTAAATCTTTCACCCAGAATTTTTGAATAAATTGCCTTTAGATTAACTTTGTCAATTAAAAAAGGCAACTCTGCATTTATTCCAGCCAGTCCAATGATATGATAATATTCAAGATATTTTTCTTCAAGAATATCTAATGAACAAAAATAATTATAAAAATTATGATATCCCTCAAGACACTCTTTACTATATTTTGTTGAATCTATTTGTAATTTTTCAAACTTCTCAAATGGCTGCTTCTTAAGTTCTTCTTGGATTTCAGGACAAAGCAAATTTGCTAAAGAATCAACAAAAGTAACAATATTCTGATTTTCATTCCTTTCTTCAGCTTTTGAATTAAACTGTGTTGTTATTAACATTAAGTAGATTATTAAAATGACTGTTTTTCCAAATTTCATTTTTTCCTCCTATTAATCCAGTAGTTATTAGGGATGCTCAGCACAAAACCTGAAGAGTTATAGAATAAAAAACTTTCTCTACCAAATCCTCTGCCGACAATAATTCCATTAGTGAAAGGATTTTTAGCAGTATTAAAATCACCACCTGAGGGATAAAATGCTCCACAAGTATTATCTCTCCAAAATGATAATGAATGTTTGTGGTCATGAATAATCCATGTATCCCCAGCAGATCTAACTTTATTTATGGGATCATTTGCATCGCATTCGTTCCCGATACCACCATTTATAAATTTACCTTTATTATTTATTACTCCCCCTTGCTCAAGATTTAAAGAAGTTGACATATCATCATAAATATTATCAAGAATACTAAACATTGCTTCATCATCTGGAACTAAGAATGAATTATCGATTGGTAGTTGATAATTTTCGTCTTCAATATTATAAACACCATCATCATCGATAGTATAACTTGAGATTCCAATTAATTCAGATTTTGGAATTGCCCATATGCTTCCATCTATTCTCGCTAATATCCCAGGAATTGGTTGTTTATTGTCACTATTTGAATCTGAATGTATTCCCACCCCATTCTCACTTCCTGTATTTCCCAATCTTCCGATTGAACCATCTCCACCGGTGCCGCTGCCACTTCCATCACCGTGTCCGCCA
>Ga0154569_114_pt2 | contig 11052 bp, 10 predicted proteins | sample RifGroF2_FD_115998 | JGI IMG/M metagenome (GOLD analysis project Ga0154569, IMG submission 115998) | Ignavibacteria bacterium GWF2_33_9
TATTTATGCTTTGGGTGAATGTTCAATGGAAACAGGTATTAAAGCACGTAAGCTTGTAAATGACATTAAATGGGCAATGGAATCCAAACATGTATCTGCAGTAGTTTTGCGTGTGGATTCACCCGGTGGAGATGCATTGGCATCCGATTATATTGCTGAAGTGATGCATCAGTTCAAAGGTAAAAAACCAATTATCGTTTCGCAGGGTGCCGTTGCCGGTTCCGGTGGTTACTGGCTCTCGATGTATGGCGATACAATTGTTGCAGCTCCAGGAACTATTACAGGTTCAATCGGAGTAATTTCCAGTTGGATTTATGATAAAGGATTAAAGGACACTTTGGGTATCAATGTTGACTTGGTAAAAAAAGGAAAATTTGCTGATTTCGGATATCCTTTCATGCTGCCAATAATACCAATAGGTTTGCCTCTTAATCCGCTTGATAATGAACAAAAAGATATATTGGAAAAATATATAATGAATTCGTATGAAATGTTTACCAAAAAAGTTGCTGAAGGTAGAAATGTACCTGTGGATGAAATAAAGGAAGTTGCCCAGGGACGCATCTGGAGTGGACTTGACGGCAAAGAAAAGAAACTGGTGGACGTAATTGGAGGTTTGCAGGATGCAATTAATATTGCTAAAGAAAAAGCAGGAATTACAAATGACGAAAAAGTTCAAATCATTCAATTACCTCGCCCGGAATTCAACCTTTCTCTTAGTTTGCTCGGTATGATAGGTGTAGATACAGAAATGTTTAAATCCAAAGAAAATATTTTACTTAATTCCGTAAAAATGAGATTGGAAAATAACGGTAAACCAATGTTCACAGTACCTGTAGAATTTTACGACCAAGTAATCTGGAAATAATTTATAATTTTCAATTGTGTATTTAGGGGCGATATTAAAATCGCCCTTTTTTTTGTATATTTTTTTTAAGATTGGAATTTGAGAATCTGGATAGTAATTTAAATTTTACCACAACATTTCCATTTTCCTGCTGTAATATCTTTTCACTAATGTAAATTCCAATAATCCCTATCAAGCGAGCGGTACTGAATTGCTTCGCTGATATGGGCGGAGTTGATAGATTCGGAACCTTCCAAGTCAGCTATGGTGCGTGAAACTTTCAAGATTCTGTCATAAGCACGTGCAGAAAGTCCAAGTTTTGTCATCGCCATTTTAATCAAGTCTTCCGATGCAGAATCCAGTTCACAATATTTGCGGATTTGCTTGCTGCTCATATCTGCATTTTTGTAAACATGCTTCTGACCTTTGAACCTATCGATCTGAATCTGCTTTGCATTCAGCACTCTGTTACGAATCACTGCAGAACTTTCACCGGTACGTTTGCTTGAAATTTCTGTATAGTTCACAGCTGGTACTTCCACATGAATGTCAATTCTATCCAAAAGCGGACCTGAAATTTTCCCGACATATCTCTGTATCGCATTTGAATTACATGTGCAATTATGATGCTGGTCACCATAATGTCCGCAAGGACATGGATTCATCGAACAAATCAGCATAAAATTTGCAGGATAATCCACTGTTTGTTTTGTTCGTGAAATTGTAATCCTTTTCTCCTCGAGAGGCTGACGAAGTACTTCCAGAACATTCCTTGCGAACTCGGGTAATTCATCTAAGAAAAGCACTCCTTGATGCGAAAGGGAAATTTCACCGGGACGGATTTTGCTCATTCCTCCCCCAACAAGGGCAGCATCTGAAATTGTATGATGAGGAGACCTGAACGGACGAACAGTAAGTAATGGCTCATTATTTGATAATATTCCAGCAATAGAATGAATTTTTGTCGTTTCCAGTGATTCTTCAATCGTAAGAGGTGGAAGTATTGTTGTCAGTCTTTTTGCAAGCATGGTTTTTCCTGAACCGGGAGGTCCTATCATAAGCAGATTATGTCCGCCTGCAGCAGCAACTTCCAAAGCACGCTTTACGTTTTCCTGACCTTTCACATCATTAATATCCTGCAAATGATTCACATTCGCTTCGGCAAAGAGGCGATTAACATCCACAGTAGTCGGCTCAATAGAAATTTCACCTTGTAGGTATTTGAGTGCATTATCCAGATTCGCAATCGGTATAACCTCCACTCCTTCTACTAAAGCAGCTTCACGGGCATTTTCGACAGGCAGTAAAATTCTTTCGAATCCTTCTTGCTTTGCCTGCATTGTTATTGCCAAAATCCCGTTAACCGGACGCAAAATCCCTTCCAAAGCAAGTTCGCCAATGAATATTGTTTTCTGAACTTCATCAGTAGGATAAAATTCCAAAGCACCTAATATGCCAAGTGCAAGTGGGAAATCGAATCCGCTTCCCTCTTTGCGGATATTCGCAGGTGCTAAATTAGTAGTTACTTTTTTGCTCGGGAAAGGAATTCCTGAATTTGAAAGAGCAGCTGTCACTCTCTCACGAGCTTCTTTCACGGTGGCATCAGGCAGACCTACTACTTGAAAAGCAGGCAGTCCATTTTCTAGATTTGTTTCAATTTCTACAATAAATGCAGTTATTCCATAAACTGATGCAGAAAAGATTTTTGAGTACATATGTTTAATGTTATGTTATGAAATGACGCCCTCTTTTATTGCTTTATGCAAAAACAAAAGAATGTCCACTGTACTGATAATACCTACAAGATTTTTATCCCAATCCACAACAGGTAAGCACTCATAACTATTTTTAGTGAAAACTTCGAGTGCTTTTTGTATGCTGTCTTCAGGATAAAGCAGCTTCAAATCCTTGTTTAGCAAATTCTGGAAATCTTGTATAATATTCTGACTTGTACTTTCGGGATCATCTTCAAAATCGTAAAGACGGCGCAATGTATATTCGTAAATTTTTTGATGTTCTAGCATCCCAATGTACCGGTTATTCTCCAGGACAGGGATATGGTGCAGTTTTTCGGATTTCATAATCTCGTCGGCTGATTTCAATGTGTCCTGAATGTCCACTGAGAACACATTTCTGGTCATTATTTCCGAAATTTTCGTGAATTTCAGCATCTTTTACCTCCTCTTGAGATTTAATAAATATAAATTACGCAATTTTATTAATTAAACGAATAATAAGAGGTGAAAATTTTCACATCATCTTCACAAATTTACGCACTTCGTTCCCAATTCGTACAAAATACACTCCTGCCGGCAGTACTGACACATCAATTCGTACAAAATTCCTCTCCTTTGGAGGGGAGTCCCGATGCAATCGGGACGGGGTGGTTGCAAGCACCATATTCCCAAATACATCGTAAATCACAATCTCACTCATAGGTACTAGATTGTGTGCATCAAAAGTGATGAAGTCGGTCGCTGGATTTGGGAAAAGAATTAATCCTGTCTCATATTGAATATCTTTAATGGCGACACCATCAGTTGTAACAAAACGTGAAATTGAATAATTTGAAACCTCATCTTGATTTTGTGCAGTTACGAAGATTGTATAATATGTATTGGGTTTTAATTCTTTATAAGTCAAAGTTGTATCCATGTAATAATTTCTAGTATTGAATATAAATCTTGTATTAGTATTTAAATAATTTGAATAATAATTTTTCGATTCAAATAGAACTATATTATAATAAACTGCATTTGGAACTCTTTTCCATCGAAAAATAACTTCTCCCGGTGGCAAAGTATCCAATTGGTAAGGATTTTCAATATTATCGAAAGGATTGTACAATCTTGGGACATACAATTCAGGATATTCTAAACTTGTGGTTTGCAAAATTGAGTTTTCGCTTTGTAGTGTATCATTTAAAGAAGTCCCTATAAAGAAATAATTAAAATTCCTTTTCAAATTATAGACAGTCAAAAATGTATCAGCTACTACTGTATCAATTTGCTGTGTTCTTAAAGTTGTGAAATCGGAGGGAAGAAGGAAATTGTTCGAATTGTCCAATGTTGTATTAGCAACTCCATAATACCTGATTCTGTATTCAGTTGCACCTTGAACTTTATTCCAAAACAAAACATCTTTGTCAAATTTATGAACATTATATAAGACTTCATCTATTTTCAACTCAGGAGGTATAAGTGTCTTTCTATTTTCCATAACATAATATGATACATTGCCATTACCCCTATTGAAACTCTTAATCTGATTAAAATATGACAAATCTTTATCAAAGTCTGGTGGTTCTGGATTGATATAACTACCTACGAAAATTATTTGGTCTTTATTAATATAATTGTAAGAGGTAATAAAATTTTTGCGATAAGAAAAACCAAATTCATAGAGATATTCCCAGGTTTGTCCACCATTTGAAGTATGCATAAAAGCTCGGTTAGTATATGAATTCTCTGGATGAAAAATGCCTGATACTGTAATATGATTTTCGTCATAAATTCTAAATCCTAAAACTGAATCACCTCTGGGTGTTTCTAGGATCTTTTCCCAGGAATGCCCATAATTTGTCGTTTTTAACAATCTGTAAATATAATACTCCTTATAATTTTGGTCAGTTTTGGAAATCTGATTTAAAACATATAATATTTGTGGAGAAAGAGGAAATAATCTGTAAACCGGTTCTTTTATAGTGAAATCTATAGCATACTTTGTTTTAAATTCATCTTTTGTATAATAAATCATATCTTCAACATTGTCATAAAATACGATTAGAGTATCTTTAGAATCAGCACTAATACTTAATTGATTGAAACCATTAATTGGATTTGGGTCAGTATCTAATGGGTAAATTTTTGTGTAGGATTTCCAGCAATCATAAGTTTTTAAAATTTCGAAACCTTTGCCGAAGATGTTTAAATATTGTGCATATCCAATTTGATCGTTTATCATTTTAATGTCAGGTGGTAAAACTGTTGTTCTTCTCCAATACTTTATCATCCTAAAATTCCAAAGACTATCCGGATTAGAACCCCTTGTTAATTTAGCTATGTAGGGAGTATTTCTATAATTAATTTCTTTGAAAATACCTGAGATTAATATAGTAGAATCATTCAAGAAATAAAGAATAGTCGCACCTAAAGAATCTGTAGGGAGATTAAGAAAAATTTCGTCTGTCTTATCTCTTAAAGAAAAAATTCTCTGCCAGGATTTACATCTATCCTTCGAAATTTCAATATGATGATAATTACCTACATCTTCCCATTGTCCATAATAAATGCCGTTTTTAGGAAATGATTGAATTTGCTCTACAACGACTCTTGCAAATGTATTAGAATCCATTTGGAATAATGTAGGATCTACATTATTGTACATTCCCAGGTTAAATTGATTCCAATATAATGGGAAATAATAAGGAGATTGATAAACACTTATTGAATTGAAAAGATAATTTTCTTTGTCAGAAGTTGAATCCTGAAGAATTTTCAAGCCACCATCATATCTCGACCACTGAGGAGTTAATTGAGCAATTACTATAGAAGTATTAAGCAACAGAAAAATAATAAGTAATTTTGTTTTCATTAAACGATTTCGATTAAAAAATACAATTTAAAAAATTGTAAAAAGGATATATAGTTTAAACAACTGAAAATGTCATTTGTTACAAAATTTTAAAAAAAATTTACCTAACTACCACAAATTTCATTGTCCTAAATGCAATGCGTAAAGATTTTTTATTCCTTAGCTTTCGCCTCGTCCCAGTATTTATCCATTTGCTCCAAAGTCATTTCCTTGAGCGGTTTTCCAAGTTCTTCAGCACGTGCTTCAATATGTTTAAATCTTGATGTAAATTTCATATTTGTGAGCTGGAGTGCTTCTTCAGGAACTATGTCTTCGTAACGGGCTGCATTCACAAGCGAAAACAAGAAATCACCGTATTCTTCACGAATTCTTTCGTGATTACCTGATTTGATTTCATCTTTCAATTCTGTAAATTCTTCTTCTACTTTTTCCCACATATCTTCCTTTCTCTCCCAATCAAAGCCAACTCTGGAAGCTTTATGCTGTATTCTTTCGGCTCGTAGTAATGCAGGCAGATTTTCTGGCACACCATCGAGAGTCGATGAGCCCTCTTTCTTCTCAGTCTTCTTAATCATTTCCCAATTATTCAGGACATCTTCTTGTCCGCTCACCTGCACATCTCCAAATACATGCGGGTGGCGTGTAACCATTTTGGCATGAATTTTCTTGATGACTTCCCGCATATCAAAAGCACCTCTCTGCTCTGCCATGATTGAATGCATCACAATATGCAGCAGCAAATCGCCAAGCTCTCCCGCAAAATCTTCATCATCCTTTTTATAAATTGCATCAACTGCCTCGTATGCCTCTTCAATCGTTAGTTGTGCAATAGATTCATTAGTCTGTTCCTTGTCCCAGGGACATTCCTGACGCAATATCCACACAAGTTCGTAAAAAGATTTGAATAAGTCCAGTAAATTTTCAGGATTTTCCGGCATAGGTATTTTCGAATTTTCTTGAGTCATAATATTCGTTATTTTTTTCAATATTGACGAAAGAGGTAGGGATTTTGATAAATTTAGGAGGGAATTCCGGATTCTTTTCCTCTCTGCTTTTCTCACAAGTTATTGAATTTAAAAATCTCTATATAACTTTATAATTTAAACTAAAAAAATTCTTATATTTAACTAAAAATTTGTAATTTTATAGATAAGGGAATTTTAAATTCCTATAATTAAATTTGTATTTGAAATTTACCCTTTTAACTTGAAAATTTATAAATAATTATGGAGTGTGTATGGTTGGTATAGTGGGCTATGGCTCTTATGTGCCTCGCTATCGAATAAAAATAAGTACCATCGCAGACCAATGGGGCGACAATGCCGCAACAATTGAAAAAGGTTTGATGTTGCAAGAAAAAACTGTTCCCGGTCGTGATGAAGATACTATTACAATCGCCGTTGAAGCCGCTAAAAATGCTGTGAAACGTGCAGGAATTAATCCACAAGATATTGGTGCAGTCTATATTGGTTCCGAATCTCATCCTTATGCTGTGAAACCTTCGGGTACAGTACTTATTGATGCTTTGGGTATTGGTCCTCATGTACACGTTGCTGATTTTGAATTTGCATGCAAAGCAGGTTCTGAAGCAATGTTTGTTGCATATTCTCATGTTAAATCCGGCAATATGCCTTATGCAATGGGCATTGGTGCTGACACATCTCAAGGAGCTCCAGGTGATGCTTTGGAATATTCCGCATCAGCAGGTGGTTCTGCTTATATTTTCGGTTCAGAAAACGTTATTGCCGAAGTGATTGATACTCATTCATTCACTTCCGACACTGCAGACTTCTGGCGTAGAGAATATCAGATGTATCCTCGCCATGGTGGTCGCTTTACGGGCGAACCTGCTTATTTCAAGCATGTTTTGAATGCCACAGGCATTATCCTAGAGAAATCAGGAATGAAAGCATCGGACTTTGCTCATGCTGTTTTCCACATGCCAAATGGACGTTTCCCGCTTAAAGCCGGAAAAACATTCGGCTTCACAGACGAACAAATGAAACAAGGATGGATTGTAAATCTAATGGGTAACACTTACTCAGGTTCCTCAATCACTGGATTTTCCGCAATTATGGATATACTAAAACCAGGTGAACGTGCTTTACTCATTTCCTTTGGTTCAGGTGCAGGAAGCGATGCATTCGTTTTCGAAGCTACTGAAAATATTACTGCAGTGCAAAACAAAGCACCAAAGATTCGTGAAATGCTCGAATCTAATCGCACTTATCTTACTTATGGTCAATACGTTGCTTACAGAAGAAAAATTCAATTTAACGATTAGGAGGGAATAATGAGAGATGTCGCAATTGTAGGCGTTGGCCTCACTAAATTTGGTGAACTTTGGAATCAAGGTATCAGAGATATGTTTGCAGAAGCTGCTTTGGCAGCAATGGCTGATGCAGGCGTAGATAAAATTGACTCAATGTACGTTGGAGCTATGTCCAGCGGACTTTATTCATATCAGGAGCATACTGCTTCGGTTATGGCAGATTATATCGGGCAGAGAGGAGTCGCAAGTGCAAGAGTGGAAGCAGCTTGTTCTTCGGGAAGTCAGGCTGCAAGGACGGGCTTTTTCGAAGTTGCTTCAGGTGCAGCAGATGTTGTTCTGGTTGGCGGTGTAGAAAAAATGTGGGATGTGGATGATGGTACTTTCGTGCTGGCAACTGCATCAGATCAGGAATACGAAGCCTATGCTGGCGTTACTTTCCCAGGTCTTTATGCAATGATGGCTCAAGTTTATATGCAAAAGTACGGTTTAACTCGTGAAGAACTTGCACAAGTTCCAATTAAAAATCATCGTCATGCTGTGCATAATCCTTATGCTCAGTATCCATTTGAATTGGATATGAAAACATATTTGACAGCCGCACCAGTGGCTGACCCATTTCGTTTGATGGATTGCTCTCCAATTACTGACGGAGCAGCAGCAATTATTATGGTGCCGCTCGATCAGGCACATAAATATACAGATAAGCCTGTAAAAATCAAAGGAATTGGCTCCGCTACAGGACCAATCGCTTTGCATGACCATAAAGATTTGACTCGTTTGGATGCAGTGCGACTTTCAGCTGAAAAAGCATACAAAATGGCTGGTGTTGGTCCAGATGATATTCAATTCGCAGAAGTGCATGATTGCTTCTCTATTGCAGAAATTATTGTTGCAGAAGAACTTGGTTTCTTCCCTTATGGAACTGCCGGCAAAGCAATTGCTGCTGGGCAGGCAACTTATGGTGGTAAATTAGTAATTAATCCAAGCGGCGGACTGAAAGCAAAAGGTCACCCCGTTGGTGCAACAGGTGTTGCGCAATTAATTGAAGCAACTTTGCAGTTACAAGGTAAAGCAGGAAAACGTCAAGTAGAAAATGCAAAAATTGGCTTAACCCAAAATATGGGTGGTAGCGGTGGTACTTCAGTTGTTCATATTTTGGAGGCAGTATAATGGCTAATTCACAAAGATATACAAGAGAAATTCCTCATCGTTTCCGTTTGGAAGCACAGCGTTTCAGCGATGGATACATTTCATTGCCTAATCGTTACATTTCACCGGAAACAGGCACAAAGGAATTTGAAAATATTACCCTTTCGGGCAAAGGAACAATACTTTCCTATACAATTGTTCATACCCCTTCCGATCAATTCAAACTGGCAAAACCATATGCAGTTGCGATTATCGAAACAGAAGAGGGCGCACGCTTAACTTCGATGATAACAGATTCGGAATTCGAAGATGTGAAAATAGGAGCAAAAGTGGAACTAGTTTTCCGTAAAATTATGGAAGAAGGACATTCCGGAATACTGAATTATGGCTACAAAGCTATTGTAGTAAAATAGTTTATAAAGTTTGTAAAGTAAAATAAGTAAGGAACACGCATGCGTGTTCCTTACATTTTTTGTAGCTGTCATTCTGTAGGAGAACGGATTAGAACGGACGGATCACAGGTATTTAGTTTTAGATTTTAAATTCTACTGAATAATTTTTCTTGATTACTCAAAAATTATTTCAATTTATCAGATACGTAACAGATTCAGGTATTAAATTTACTAATTCTTCAATTGTTGTGTTTTTATCAAACATATTTCTTTATTTAATCAAACTCATTTGTGTTAAAAGGTAATGCTTCGGTTTAACACCAACAAATCTGCTTACTTCCTTTCCATTTTTCAGAATAATTAATGTAGGAATACTCCTTACACCGAATTTCATAGCTAGTTTTTGTTGTGTATCTACATTTAGTTTACAAATTTTCACATTTTCATCGACTTCGTTGGCAAGTTCATTTAGGATTGGATTCATCATTTTGCAGGGAGCACACCAATCAGCCCAAAAATCAACTAAAGCGATATTGCTTTTTGTAGTTGAATTAAAATTTTCATCATCCAGATTAACTATTTTGGGATTCGTTTCTTTCGCCGGAGTATTCTTCAATTTCCTGAAAGAAATTACAACATAAATAATAAAAGCTAGAACTAATGCTAAGATTATATATAGGACCATGATCATTTTTTTGCTCCAATTTGTTTATTTTAATGAAACCACACATTTCAAAAGAACATTAAGTGTAAGAAAATATTTTTTTTATTTACTAAATGATAAAAATCTGATTTCTTTGGTTTGGGAATCACATACTTCCTTTAGAATAGTATACTTACACCTAATACAGGTAAAATTCCGAAATCTTCTTTTACATTAGTAGTAACAGTGCCCTCTTGATTTGCCGAAAAAGTATAAGAGATAACGTTTGCTCTATTGTATATATTCCACAAATCAAGATAAGCATTGATTGACCAAGACCCGAGATTAAATGACCTGTCAATTCTTACATCGATTTTATGATAATCAGGATAACGAACAGAATTTCTTTCACCTTCAATTATAAAGTAATTTCCTTGTTTCTGAATTACACCGTTATATGGAGTATATGGATTTCCGGTCGCATATTGAAATTTCATTCCAACTTGCCATTTATCGAAAATTTCATAGCCAAAAATTAAATTCACAATGTGAGGTCTATCATATTCAAATAAATATTCATTTAAATTATCATCATCTTTTCGTTTGGATGTAGAATAAGAATATGAAAAACTACCAACAAATCCTTTTGTAAATTTCTTTTGCAAATAAAATTCAATTCCTTGGGTGTAACCACTCCCGAGATTATTTATAACGTAATTTGTATCGTTACCTGTTAATACATTTTTTAAATCTTTGTAATAAACTTCGATTGAAAATTTTGTATCTTCACTAAGTCTTTGCTCTATTCCGAAAACATAGTGAGTTGCCTTGCTGCTTTTTAAATCATGATTCAAGGTATCAATAGCAATTTGATATGATGCAGGTGTTTGGAAAAAATTCCCATAAGCAAAATTCAAAGAGGTATTTGCAAATAAATTATAAGAAGCAGAAATTCTCGGACTTAAATTTGTCTCATTCGTATAAGTAAAATAATCGTACCTCAAGCCGGTAGTAATTGCCAATTTTTCCAAAGGATGAATAGTACTTTGGGCAAAAGCAAAGTACTTTTCATTAATATTGGGGTAATATTGCAATGAAACAGCAGGAATAAGTTGCCCACTTTTTGTAGTATCTTGCGGACTCCATATATCATGAT
>Ga0154569_178_pt1 | contig 10841 bp, 6 predicted proteins | sample RifGroF2_FD_115998 | JGI IMG/M metagenome (GOLD analysis project Ga0154569, IMG submission 115998) | Ignavibacteria bacterium GWF2_33_9
AAATAGTTTTTGTAAATTAATTAAATAGTCAACAAAGGAAAAAAAATGAATATCAAAAAATTAAATATAAGTATATTATCAGCAATTTTGGCATTTATCTTCGCATTTACTGCAAATGCGCAAATCCAAATGTCAAAACCTGAACCGGCTGCACCGACTCAATTTGTATTCCCAAATTTCAATACACACATTCTTTCTAATGGTTTGAAAGTGTACTTTATAACAGAAAAAGAACAACCAACAATTTCACTCAGATTAATGATGCCGGGTGGAAGTAATTTAGATAAGGATAAAATTGGTTTGGCTGAAATCGCAACTGAATTGATGGGCAAGGGTGCAGATGGCAAAAACTCATTCGCAATTTCGTCTAAATTGGATGGAATTGGTGCAAGTGTTAATGTTTCTGCTGCGCAGGACTATGTAGTGATGTCGGGAAGTTCACTTACTAAGCATTTCGATGTTATGTTTGATGAATTTTGCAATATTTTACTCCGTCCTGATTTCCCAAAAGATGAATTCGAAAAATTGATTGATCAAAGTAAATCTGCAGTGAAAATGCGTAGTGCCGAATCCGGTACTTTGGCTGCATTGCTTTCCGCAATTGCAACTTATGGTCCTAATCATCCATACGCTGCTATCACTACAGAAAAATCTTTGGATGCAATCACAATGAAAGATGTTGAAGGATATTATAAATCAGTTTTCATGCCGAATAATGCTACATTGGCTGTAACAGGTTATTTTGATCAACAGGAAATCATCAAGAAATTGGAGAAAGGACTCAAAAAATGGAATAAAGGCGAAAAACCAAATTTGGATGTACCGGAACCGAAGCCATTGGCAAGAGGTATTTACTTCATTCCACGTGAAGGCTCCAAGCAAACATCTGTTGTTGTTTCAGGTTTGACCGTACCACGCAGCCATAAAGATTATTTGGCAACTCGCTTAAGCGCTGCTGAATTAGGAGGCGGATTTGGTTCAAAACTTTTCCGTACTTTGAGAGAAAAATATTCCTTCACTTACAGTCCTTTTGCTAGAGCAACAGGCAATAAATTTGCAAATAGACTTTATTGCGGTGCTGAAGTGAAAGCAGATAAATCAGATTCTTCACTTGTGATTATTTTAGAACAACTTGAATCTTTATATAGTGACGGTGTTACAATAGAAGAACTCGAAAGAGTAAAAAGCAATGTTATAGGTAATTATCAAATGAGCTTCGAAAGTGCAGATATGGTAACTTCAGTTATCCAAAATGCAGACTTTTACGGTGAATCTATTGACTTTGCAAAAACTTTACCTGAAAGAATGGATGCCCTAACTACTATGGATGTTGCCAAAATTGGTGAAAAATATTTGAAACCTGACCGTGTATGGATTGCGATTGTTGGTAATCCTGAACTAAAAGAAGAATTGGCAAAATTAGGATATAACATTTATGAATATACATTGGATTTGGAAGATGCGGCATTAGCAAATGCAGTGGATCCGGTAGATATGACTCCAAAGGATTTAATTGATGCTTATACTAAAAGCATTGGCGGAACTGAAGCTGTGAATGCTGTGAAAACTCTGAAAATCGAATCGAAGCTCACAATGTTGGCACAAGGACAGGAAATTCCCGGAAAAATTCTGAATTTAATTAAATATCCTGGACAGGAATATCAATCAATTGAAACACCTGTGTTCCAGCAATATAAATGGGTAAATAATGATAAAGCCTGGACTAAAGCTCAAAATGAACTAACTGAACTTTCAGGTGAAGATTTAGAAAAAGAAATTAAATCTATTGGTTATCCAACTCTTGAAGCATCAAAAATGCTTGACAAAGGGTACAAATGCGAAATATTGGGCGAAAAAGATGGTCAAATCAAGATGAAAGTTACTAATTTGAATAAAGAAACTTCAACTTATTATTTTGACAGAAAAACTAATTTGCTGACAAAGATTGAATCTTCTCAGGAAGGTCCACGTGGTCCGATGCAAATTACTTTTGTTTTTTCAGACTATGAACCATTTGGATCCGTGAAATTTCCGTTAACAACAGTGCAGACTACTCCTTTCTTCTCGGTTGAAGCATCTAATTTGTATACTGTAAACGGAGAAATAGATGATGCTTCGTTTGCTCCTTCAGATAAATAGGAATATACCTAAAACGGAGTCCATGCAAAACTCGTAAATGGCAGTAAAATTGGGCTGGTGAAAAACGCCAGCCCAAAATCTGCTGAAAATTTAGTATTAGCCAATCTTACACCAAGAAGCACTCCTGTATTACTCGGCTGAGCAATACTTGAATTCCAGAGTTCCCCGATTATTCTTATATCTTTCCATTGAGAAAGTCTTGTATCGAGTCCCAATGCTAAACCGAAATCGCCGTTTTCGTAAACGAAAGGATAAGATGCAATGTCGAATCCATTGCTCATTTTGAAATCATACACATCTTTTGCTCCGAGCTTAGTGAAGACAGCACCTGTAAAAACTGATTTTGCTGTTCTGAATGTAAGTGCGGAATATAAATGAGTTAGCTGATTATAGGAATTCAACCAGATTTGGTTTGCTCCAACAGCAATTGACATATCTCCAACCATACTTTCCCAGTATTGACGGTAAACTGTGGCCTTTGCATTCAATTCGCTAATTTGGTACTCTCCTGGTGTATTCGGAATAAGTGAGCGACCTGCTGTAATAGAAACATAATCCGTAATGCCGATTCCGCCATAAAAGAAAAGAACTTCGTAATTGCTGATGAAATGATTATTGCTGATTGGTTCTGCTGTTGGCAGCAGGTATATTCTGTTTGATTGTCTATTCAAGGATTGCTGAGGAATTAATTCCGCAATTTCATTTGAATAAACTTTGGTTTTTCCAATTTTGGTCTGAATAGTAATGTAAAACAGTGAATCATTTTCCATTTGAGCTTCTTTCAGCACACAAGTGAAATTATCTCCATTTGTGAGTCTGAGATAAATTTCTTGCTCCAGATAATTTTCTACTTCACTTACATTAATGTCTGCAAATAATACAGAAAAGTGAGTTAAAAGCAATATTAAGCTATAGTTAATAATTTTTTTAGTAATCATATTTCCTCTTATTCGCTCTTGTTTATGTTAAAGTGTTAAGAAAATTTAACATTTTATGTGGAGAAATATATTCTTTTATTTAAGTTATATTTATAATTGTTAAGATATCTTAACGATAAAAAGGAAAAAAATTCTTAAATTTGAATATATTATATATACTAAAATAAGGTAAAATTATGGATTTTGAGTTAATTATCTTAATTTTTCTAATCTTGCTGGGAGTTGGAGACCTTTCAATCGGTGTTGCCAATGATGCCATCAACTTCACAAATGCGGCAATGGGTTCAAAAGCCGCAAAAATAAAATTCATTATGATTGTGGCTGGACTGGGTATATTCCTCGGTACGATGTTCTCAGGCGGAATGATGGAAATTGCCAAAAAAGGCATTTTTAACCCTCAATTTTTTACATACCCTGAAGTAATGTTTATCTTTTTGTCAGCCATGGTAGGCAATGTAATATTGCTTGACTTTTTCAATACCTACGGATTGCCAACTTCAACAACAGTATCAATCATAGGGAATTTGCTTGGTGGAGCCCTGGGTATGGCTGCATTCAAAGTAATTCAGGCAGGATTGCCTTTTGGAGATATTGCTCAATTCATCAATATTAGCAAGGTACTATCCATCTTTATATCTATTATTGCTTCCATAATATTTGCCTTTATCTTTGGATTTCTTGCCCAATGGATAACGAGATTGATTTTCTCATTTGATTATAAGAAAAATCTAAAAAAATGGGGTGCTTTGTGGGGTTCAATTTCAGTTGTTTTTATAACAAATTTTGTTCTTTTGAAAGGATTAAAACATGCTGAATTTATGAATGATTCCGCAAAGGCCTTTTTTGCAGAAAATAATACTTTAATCCTAGCCATTCTTTTTGTTCTGTTTTGGATAATTTTCCAAATAATATTTATGTTCACAAAAGTGAATGCATTCAAAGGTGTAGTACTATATGGCACATTCGCATTAGCAATGGCATTTGCTGCAAACGATTTAGTAAACTTTATTGGCGTGCCTATCGGTGGGCTTGATGCTTATATGATTGCAAAGGAAAGTACAAATCCGTCAACTTTGTTGATGGTGGACTTAGGTAAAGATGTGATGAAAGCGCCTACATGGATTTTGATGTTTGCCGGTTTGATAATGTTTATTACGATTTTTACATCCAAAAAATCCAGAACAGTTGCTCAAACTGAGATTTCTCTTGGCAGGCAGCACGAAGGCTACGAAAGATTCCAGCCAAATGGCGCAGCAAGAATTATTGTTGCAACAACATTAGGATTTGTGGATATTCTTAAAAAAATCACTCCAAATTTCATACAAAACCTTGTTCGTAAGCAATTTAACGTTGAGAAATTCAAAGCAGAAATTGACGAACATGGTAATAAGAGCTCTTTTGACCTTTTGCGAGCAACTATAATCCTAATGATTTCTTCATTCTTGATTGCTTTGGGTACATCCTTTAAACTGCCACTTTCTACAACTTATATTACTTTTATAGCAGCAATGGCTGCAGCTTTACCTGACAAAGCATGGGGAAGAGAAAGTGCTGTTTACCGAGTGTCGGGTGTTATAACAGTTGTTGGCGGTTGGTTTGTAACTGCAATTTTTGCAGCAATTTTGAGTTTAATAATCGCTTTGATTCTTGGTTACACCGAAAATTGGGGTGTCTTGATATCAATTATTATTGTGGGTTTCGTTCTTTATAATTCGATGCTTCATCATCGCAGAAGAGACTTGAAAGCTAAAGCTGCTGAAGCTGCTTATGTGCTGAAGCCTACCAAAGTTGACCCTCATTATTATCGTGAATTCCTCGAACAAATAACGAAATATGTGGCAAACATATATACTACCGTTTCCACCAGTTTAGAAAGTTTGATAAATAATGATGGTTTGAAATTACGTAAAATCCGTTCCGAAGCAAAGGTTACTGCTCAAGATGTGAATATATTATCTATCAACATTATTAATATGCTGGAAGTTCCAGATGAAAATATTGAGGAATTTTCTAATTACTCTACAAAAATCATTGGTAATTTACAGACATTAGCGCACCGTGCATTGCTACTGACAGAACAAAATTATTATTATATCGCTAATTCTCATACTAAACTAGACGAAGAACAAGTCGCCGAAATTCAATATATAATTTTCAAACTCAACAAAATGAGTGCTCAAATTCTTGAAAATCTTCACAATGTAATAGGATTTAAAGAATCAAGTTTCAATGAAAACATTGAAAAATTTGTCGATAAAATAGATGAATTCAATAAGAATCAGCTGGGTAGAGTGAAAATATCACCAAAACCAATGAAGAGGAATATTTTATTCTTCTCTATCCTCACAGATATGGATTTGATTGCAGAAAACTCACGTCAGCTCTATAAATCTTTGCGAAAAGTATTCAAAAAGATTGTGAAAGGAGAAGCTGAAATTGAATAACAGGAGTTAGTTTCTAAATAAATTATGTACTTTTAGTGCATCAAAAAATAAAATCCACGTTTCCCGATTTTGGGCAACGTGGATTACTATTTATTACTAAACTAATTAAAGCCGATATTAAGAATATACTGTATTACTAAAGTTTCTGAAATTCAAACTTGGGATATCCTTTATCGCCTGTTTCATTATAGAATGAAACAAAATGGAATTTGTAATATCCTGTTATTGTTTTGATTACGAAAATTCTATTAGGGAGAACAATATATGCACCTGCATTCAAATCGAACCATTTCCATTCATGACCTATGGCATTGATATTCGTGGAAAATACTGAATCCTTAATTTCTTCGAACTGTACATCTCCAATAACTGAATCTGCTGACATAAAAACAGCAGAACTATGTACACGGTTCAAAAGAGGACCTGTAACACCGTACCATAAAAAGAAATCTTCTTCTCCGGTATATAGTTTTTCTGTATATTTAGTGAAGCAAAAATCCCAATTAGCTGAAATTGGTTCCAAATCGGGTATTGTATTTTTCTTCAGTGAAACAAGAATGAAATTCTTTGCAGGATTTATTGGAATCTCCATAGTTTGTATATCAATCCCATCAAGTTCCGCAAATTCAATTGAATATGTAGAATTTTCCAATTTCAATATTTTCAGCTTTTTCATTCCTTGTCGTCTGCTTCTTCCATCAATCCCTAAGTCTATAATATAAACTTCTTCTTTTGAAGAAATTTTTGTTAGAGATTTGCTGCTCCACCATGTTCCCATAGCAGTTGAATCCAAAAAACCGGAAGGATTGTCATATTCCCATGAAAAATCATCAAAACCTGCCGTGTCTGCAGAACTTACTGCTGCAAAATCAGTTTTATGTGTATTGAAAGCACGCATAGTCTTTGCATTATTCATTATCACAACAAAGCTATCTGCTATGCAGCTAAATCCTATATCCCAATCTGTGATTTTATTTGATGCGACAACAGAATCTAAAGCAAAATTGAAATAAACCTGAGTTTCGTAAAGTTTATCCATTTCCACCTGAGTTTCAGTCATATCTCCGGTTTCATGAGGAGTGACAGGTGTTTCGTCAGGAATACATCCGGTTAATTTCACAAGAATTAAAAGCATTAAGGAATATTTTATGCTGATTTTTATTATATCATTTATTTTTTTCATACTTATTAATTCCATATTTTATCAAAATTAATTTTGAGAGTACTGAATATAGTCCTTCCCCATCCGACAGGCAATATACTGGCACCACTTATGTGCGTACCTGCATATGTAGAAACGCTTTGAGTAATGGTTTTTACGTCAAATAAATTCTTTGCACCAATCTGCCATTGCAATTTATTATCGAATAATGACCAGGTTAAAGATAAATCCATAATTGAATAATCAGACATTGTGTATAATACGATTTCATCATCGGAAGTTACTCCGTAACCCGGCATTTTACCGGTATATTTAAAGAACCAGCCCACTTGCAAGTCTCTGTAAAATGGCATCTTCCAAAGTATATTGGATTGCAGTTCAGGTGAAAAAGTAAACACCGGCAAAGAGTCCTGATTTTGTATTGCACTTAATTGATTATAGCGGCCAATATAGGAAACACCCAGTTTCACATTGATATCTGCTGAATAATAATTTGTGCTTAATTCACTACCAATGGATTTTGTTTTATTAATATTCCTGTACGAATATTTATCAGTAGTATTTGACATCAAAGCAAAATCAATCAGATTGCGTATGTCGTTATAGAAGAACTTTAGTGCAACATCATGGACACTGTATTCATTCTGGAACTTATAATCAGCCGAAGCATTCCAGGAATCAGAATATTCAGCTTTCAGATTTGTATTGCCGAATATTTTATGATTCACATCAACGAAAACATAATATAATTCCTTCAATGAAGGTGCCCGGAATCCTTTTGCATAAGAAGCACGGAAAGATAGGGCATTGATTGGATTATATTTAATATTTAATGAAGGAACGATGGGTGCATTATAAGAAGTATTGTAAATAAATCTTACTGAAGGTTGAATTTGTAATTCACCAAACGGTCTATAATTCAAACTAGTATATACAGCATAATCTCCTGATGCTTTGGTTGTATCTTCAATTCTAACGCCAAAAGCACTTTCATAGTTCAATTCTGTACCTGCCATAATGCCGATTACATTATATGGATTATCCCAGCTATAACTTCCTCTGAATATGTAATTATCGAACTGAGTTGTATCCTGATCGCCGTCATTGGTTGTCAATACTTGCTTTAGTGTTGTCAAATCCTTGAAATAAGTATTTTTCTTTCTTTCATAAAATGAATAATCCAATAGTAAGTCCAGATACTCATATTTCGATAGACTGCCATTAAAAAACACTGAATTTGTGATTCGAAAAGTTTTATATTCATCGTCAAGAGCCTCTTCTCTATATGGTGGGAAAGGTTCACCACGATTAAGAATATATTCATCAAATAATTCAGCAGAATATCTTAGTTTAAAATTCCCAATATCAGTGCCGTATTTGAAATTTCCCATATATTGAATTTTCGGTTTCCATTGTTTATGCCTGGAAGTATCCACAACAGAATAACCTCCGAAAAAGTTCCTGCCACCTGAAAGTGAAAAGTTGTGATTATCAAATAAATTGAATTTCAAAGCACCATCGAAATTTGCAGTTCCTACACTTTCATAATATGAGTTTGCACTCAGCTCCATTTTATCGCACTTTGCATCTTTTGTTATTATATTAATCACGCCTCCCAATGCATCGGTCCCGTAAATTGTGCTCATAGGTCCTTCGATGATTTCAACTTTCTCAACATTATTCATATTAATTTGCGAAACATCAATAATACCTTGCAAACGACCAATAACAGGCACTCCGTCCACCATTACTTTTACGTTCTGACCGGAAAGTCCGTTTATTGAAATTGAGCTGCCGATAATATTATCCTGCGAAATTCTTACATTCAATTGTGTTTGCAGTAATTCACGTAAATTATTTGCCGCTTGGGTAACAATTCTGTCTTCGCTAATTACTTGCACAGGATAAACGGAATTTTGAATAGATTGTGGTGAAAACTGACCGGTGGTAACAATTTCCTGCATCATAATCGACTTAGGATTCATTTCAATTTTCATTGAAAAGTCAGATTTTTCGGGAACATCAATTGTATCCAAAATATTGTCGAAACCGACATACCTTGCAAATAAAGCAATTTTGCCAGTGAAAGGAATTTCCAGCACACCTGATTTGTCGGATTTTCGTACTTTCACTTCTTTACCGGGTAAAGATGTAAAGTGGATAGTTGCAGCTTTGAGAGGTTTGCCGGAAGATTTGTCTAAAATTTCAATCGTACCTTTCGCCAAAAGAAAACCAGGGAAAAATAAGATTGTTAAAAAAATAATTGAGAAGATTTTTTTCATAATGTGTGAATTGCTCTTTACTTCTTAAAAATATATAGCGGGCAGTATCTTTTTTTGGAAAGACTTACCCGCTTTTATTAAATTATTTTATCTACTTATTTTCGATAAAAATAAACGTTTTTTTAATTTTTATTAATAATTTCTTTGAAAGAACTATTGAACAATTAATTTCTGAGAGGAAGCATTTCCATTAATTGACATTACAACCATGTACATTCCTGCAGAAAGTCTTGGGGAAACTCTCACGCCAGAAAGTTGCGAATTGTCCAATTTTTGTGAAAATACCATATTACCGCTCATATCATAAATTTGGATATCGGATGAATTAACTTCACCTGTAATTCCATAAGCCAAATCGAACGATTGGCCGCTCGTGATTACATTTGGAGTTATTGCGAAAAATCCGAGTACATTACCATCATTATCTTCAACTGAATTTGGTTCAACCGGAGTTTTTTCGAAAGTTGCTTCGCCTGTAGAGGCGCCTGCAAATTGAGTAAATACTAATTTCCAGATTAATCCATCAGGGGACTGTACAAAATAGCACAAATCAGTAGGGATTACCCATTGGAAAGAAGAATTAAGAGTTTTCCAGGTATGACCGATTGTAGTAATGATATATGAAAAATCATCAGTAACCGGAGTCACAACGTTTGCAGGGTCTTGACCTTCTATTTTTGCAGTTGACCAACCATAATTTGTACGAATACCATTTACCATATAAGGAACTTTTCCGCCCATCCCATCATCGACCATTGCAGAATACTTGCCAAACAATAAGCTCCAGTCAACTGGGTCTAAGTCCGATTTTGCTCTGGTTGCTAATGTATAATAACCGAATGTTTTGTCTGGGAAAGAACTTTTACCGATATCTTCAGTTTCAACTTCGGATCCATCTAAATTTGCATAGGAAAAGTAAAAATCACCGCTTATTAAATCTTCAATACGAATTTGATAAAAATCACCGTTTACATTACGAATAACGAAAAGCTTAGTACCGGTAATCTGATGAGTACTCATATTATACGAGCCCCAACCGAAATCACCATCTTGTTCGAATCCGTTCAAGCCGCAATTAAAAGCTCCAACTGCCCAAGTATCATCAGAATTCGACCATTCTCTGAAAGCAGCTTCATTATTATCAATATCAGTAGTATCGATTGGATTTCCGAAATCTTCAACTGTTTTGCCAACAACTTCCCATAGTTTACATCCGGCACCTGAATTAATTAAAATTGAGGCATTTTGTCCGGGACAAACAATAGCGAGGTCCCAGGAAGTAATAGGATTTTCTTTTGTAGCATCATCTGCCAAATTATAAGTAACATAATTTGCATAGGATTTGCCTGTAGCAACTTTCACTTCTGTAGTTTCAGCACTTAAAGTATTAACTGCAACAATTGCAATTAAAATCAAAATAGTATTAATGAATTTCATAATTATTCCTAGTATTTTAAAATCTAAAATTTAGTTTTCAACATCTTGTAAACTCAAAATTAATTAAAAGTTTCCAATAAACCAAAAAAAACATAAACTTTTTTTCAAGCTAAAGTTTCTATATTGCTGAGCAGGAATAAGTAAAAAGTGAAAGTGAAAGTGAAAGGGGACGAAGTCGCTGTCATTTCCTGCTTGTCCCGGAATCTATGTATTTTCCCACCTGTTTTTTTACAAGGGGCTAGGGGGTTTTTGAATTCAACCACCCCGTCTCCCGATTTCATCGGGAGACACCCCTCCAAAGGAGGGGAATTATTCGTTCCCTCTCTTTGAGGTGGCTAGGGGTTATTCTACTGGGATTACTCCCCGCAGGTTTTTACCCGTGGTTACTCTTCTTGAACCACTTCGTGGTTCTGGCAGTAGAGACAATTCATGAATTGTC
>Ga0154569_173_pt3 | contig 10778 bp, 5 predicted proteins | sample RifGroF2_FD_115998 | JGI IMG/M metagenome (GOLD analysis project Ga0154569, IMG submission 115998) | Ignavibacteria bacterium GWF2_33_9
ATGTTAGTGCCGATTTCTAAATTATTTGGAATGATTTGCAATTCACATTTTAAACTATCAGAATTTTGATAATTAACATAATTGTAATACTTAACATTGTCAGGAGTAATGAAAAGACCATTTATAAACATTTCAACTTTGGAAGAATCATTGAACTCATAAGTAGAATTATCATATACTTTGATTACAATTAATGGATTAACAGTTACAAAATCCCCATCGACAACATGTTTTTTATCAAATGTAACATCAATGTATGGAATGATCGTATCTTCAATAATATCAAATGGTAAAGAATATGTATTATTGTATCTGTACAATTCTTTTTCTTTCTGTTCAGAATTTAATGATAATTTAAAATCCTGAATTTTCGATATATTTTCATTTTCTATAGAAATTTTGTTTTCGATTCTTTGATTAATTGGTATTAAGTCGAAAGGTACATCTAAGAATGTTATTGTTCCTTTTTCAGATGAACTCTGAATTAATAGATTAGTGTTTTCAGCATTAGACCGCATCGAGATATTTTCCTGACCAAAATGTAAAATTGTCTTATCTCCTCTTAAACGACTTGAATCATCAATACTAGTTATACTTTTTACAATAGCTAATTCAGGTGCCGGAATGAAATTGAAATCTATTTGTTTAATCGATGGGTTGGAAGTTTCCTGATGTTTTTGCAAATTGAGATTCAATGATAAATAATCCGGAAGACTTTTGAATTCATCAGGCAATTTAATAAGTTCGTTGTTTGTTTCTAAATTACCGTTAATTAGTAATGAATCTTTCCCATTAATATTTCCGAAAACTTGATAATTAATTGTGAATACATCTACTGAATCTGCATTGGCATTAGACTTAACCGTAAGTCCTTGCCACTCTTTTGCTGGACCGATTGGAATTGATTTATAGCTCCCTTTCAATTTATAAAATTCAACGGGAAGTTCAATAGTCGCAGAATCTCCATTTGGACTCATTGCTTCAAAAGCAGTTCCAGGTTCCCAGTCTTTTCTGCCAATCATTGCAAAGGAATGACGCCAAGGGTAGTATGAAATACTATCGTAATTCATTGGACCAAGTATATTGTCTATCAGAATACTTCCAAATCCTGCTATTGCTGCTTTAAGAGTATCCAAATGTCCGGTTGAGCCAGTTGAATAAAGTTTATGCAAGGCAGGAATTTTCCATGCTGCAGAACTAGTTGCAATCATAATGTATGAATTATCAGGAATTGAATCTCTTAAATAGTGTACTAGATCAACAGCAGTTGAATCGTCTTCCCAATCATCTCCATCAACCCAAGTATCAAAATATTTAAATGATCCTGAAGAGCTATCTGCATTCACAGGAATAGTTGCAACATTAAATCCTCTGAAATATTGACCATCTACGAAAACATTATTATTTACCTCGATATTGCTCCATGGTTTATTATTCTCATTACCACCCAAACTTACTATTTTCACTTTCTTGAATTGATTTTGAATCTTTAGGACAATATTTTCATTATCGTAAATTAAATTTTGAAGTTGATTATCGTTAAATGTTGTACTGTCATTTTGTGTGATTGAAACACCATTATTAATTTTTTTATCTTGAATTGAAAATGGTATATTCATAATATTACTTTGTAAATTATTGGAATCAAGATAATAAACTTCAAAACGATAATTTGCACTTTCGAGAAAAATATCAGGTTTCCAATCAATATAATTTTCATTAATTGTTATTTCGGAAGTGTCTCCCAAAAAAATTAGTTCGTTGTTTTGTGACTTTATTGAAAAGAAATAGCGATTTCCATTACGATGGATTGGATTAATTATTCTGAAAATTAAGTTTTCTGCATCAACATTCCAATTTGACAATGGATCCAAAAGCAGAACACTGTTTGAAAATACATAAAATGATGTTGAAAATACTCTATTCTTCTCGAGTAAATCCGGATTTTTATGGTCAGGATCAATCACAATTGTAAGGTAATGTTCTCCGGGTTCATTTGCAATATCTAATTTTTCTGTGAATGAATAATTAAAACAAATTTGAGGTAATGTTACTTTTATAGTATCCTTTTTTTGCAAATAATCATCAATAATAATTAAATCTGTTTCGGAATTTGTTTGAAAACCATTATTATAAATTGGAATATGTAAAATTGCATTTTTATCAGTAACATTTACCTCCGGAACTTCATCAGAATTAGTAATCTTAAATTCTGCCGGATAAATGTACAAATTTGGCTTTCTGGAAACTCTTAATTTCAGTAAAGGATCGCCAACCAAGGTTACATGAAATTTTGTCTCAATTTGAGGTGAATACGCATTTGATAATCCATTTTTTCCATAATTTAATAAATCGCCAATAAAAACAAGAGAAGAAGAAGAATCAGCCAAATTTTTTACAATTCTTTGTACGATAAATCTATTTTCTTCTTCTCTGCCATATGTTGATGAACCTATTGAACCAATGAAACCTTTATCTTTAAAATATAAATAATCTTCATTCCTCACATTTGGCATTTCAGGATCAGCATAAGCTCCTGTATTACAAGAGATTGTAGAAAAGAATGAGTATTTACCGAAATTATTTAATTTATTTACTTGCCATCCATCCATATCGAACACATTTTGATTTGCATGTCCGATAAAATTCACCCAAAGTGCACCTTGATTGATTTTGTCTCGTATTATTCCACTTTCGGAAACACCCCCGGTTGCTTCATCATATTTTCTGACAGAATCTGAAATTCCACAAAATGGTGGAATTTTTATATAATCATCAAATTGGAAGGACTTTATTAAAGCAAAACTCCTTCTTTGTTCAGGTGAATCACCACCTGAAAGGAAAAGAAAATTCTTCATCCAAGGTTCATCAGGGGCGGAATCATACTGCTTCAATTTTGAAAGATAATTCCATCCATCATCAACATTTTCAATCGAAATTCTGCCAATTGAAAGAATAGGATTATAATTTGAATCTTCAATTGTATACCAAAAATCAGATGGGGGGAAACCAAATGTTGGAATGAAATCGGTTGAAACACTATTTTGCAGGTGTTTATAGGGATCCCAGGAAGCATTTCCAACTAAAACAATTGTGCGAAGAGAATCCTTCCAGTTTTTATATGCATAATCAATAAATTTCTTGATAGCAAAAACACTTTTTTTCCCATAATTAAATTCATTGTAAATATTATCTACGTCAATATTAAGGAATTTTAATTGCGTAGTTCCTGACCTGTATTTTGAATATTCTTCAGCAATCTCTTTAAATACTGTGTTAAAAATTACTATAACTTCAGCGGAATTTGTATCATTTGTCAAATAAGGTTTTGTAACACTTTTTAAAGTGAAATTTGAAAATTGATTTTCATCTCTAATGAATACTAAATAATCATTTGCAGGTTTAAATAATACATTTGCACAAAACATTGGATATGGTGCAAGGTCTATTTTCATTTGTTCGGCAATAGCATTTGAGGAATACACTTCCTCGAAAATCACTTTCTTCTTTGTGAAAACGAAGATCCAGTTTTGACCTGCAGTTATGTTTTTGGCTTTTTCAAACCCGGATTGATAAAGTGCATATAAATATTCTTTCTGTAATTGCAAGGGTGAATTATAACCAATTATAAAAATATCATTTGAATCTGCATTTTCAAGCATATCAAGGAAATCTTTTTCATAGTAATTTTTGAATAAAACATCCAATTTCCTTTTTTTTACGGAAGAAACTCTAACCAGATGCATCCCCTGCCGGAAATCCATATAACAAGTGTCATTAAACTGTAATGCAAATACTGGATCATTTTGCTTAATAGAAATATCAAAAGTTAAAGTCGACTTTTCAGTTATAGGAAACTGAATAGTATTGTTTAAAGTATCAATTGCAATTATCTTTTGTGTTTCAAAACCATCCATTTTCAAATTAGAATTAACAGACTGAGAAGGAATTTTAAATGAAGTAAGAAATTCATTTGTAATGGGTTTTGAAGTATATTCTAGTGTAAAATAATCAATAGCAGTAACACCCGGTCTGTATGGATGAGCAATCAAACTTGATAAACCAATTGTATTAACTCCATAAAATAATTTATCAGGTTGATAATTTACGCTAAAGGAATCAACATGCATTCTTGAAAATTCATGTACATCCAATGAATCATTATTTATGGAAAAAGATAGTTTATAATCAGGATATTTATTTTGAGCAACAGCATCGATTAAGGTGTCTCTTACAGCCCTGTAAAAAAGTTTAATTTGAACTTGGCTGTTATCTGCGGGATAATATCTGAAAAAAGTTTTGAATGTATTTATGTTATTCATTAATGAATCTTGCAACAACTCTTTCCAATACCAGCCTTCATTTTCTGTGTCGTAAGAATCATAAAGATATCTTCCAAAAGATCTGGTCAAGTCTCTTTCAGAATGAATATCAACTAAAATTGAGTTTAATTCATTGTTTGATGTAAGATTAGTATTTATTAGTGAATATCTTAATCCTTCAGAATCAATTGAATAAGTTAAGAAGAATGGTTCACTTATAGCATAATTATCCCAGTAAGTTGTGTCTCCTATTGCTCGTGAACCTAAAAATATAAGAGTATCAGAAATAGAAAAAACACCATCTTTATCAATTAAATAAAAAGGCACTTCTATTGCATTATGATATAGGTGGAAATATTTACTATCAAGACCTAACCACTGTGGTACTATATCAAAAATTTGTTTGAGAGAAATTACTGTAGGAGCATCAGAATCGGTTGAAATTTTAATATAATCTGCCTTAGAATCCATCCATCTAAGGTTTTCAGGTTCTTCTGCATATAGAAGAAATGAACTTGATACTAGAATTATAAAAATTCCAATCAGGGAGTTTATGAAGATTTTATTCACTTTTTGCATCAAATATAATTAATAAAAATATAAACTATTAAAAGTGTAAAAAATTACATAAACCAACATTATTTAGTTAATTAAATTATTTCCTTTTCATTACTGCAAGAACTTTTTCAATTATACCCTTTGGATTCAAATTAAAATAATTCAAAAGTTCATCAGGTTCACCACTTTCTCCGAATCTATCATTTACACCAAGGAATTCCATTGGAACCGGAGTATTTTTCACAATCACTTCAGCGACTGCAGAACCCAAACCTCCATGGATTTGATGTTCTTCGGCTGTAACGATAGCACCGCATTCTTTTGCAGCATTAGTTAGAGTAAACGAATCAATTGGTTTTATAGTATGCAAGTTGATTACTCTTGCATTAATCTTATAACTTTCTGACAATTCTTCTGCAGCTTCCAGTGCTGGCCAAACCATAAGACCACATGCTACTATTGCTACATCATTACCTTCACGGAGTACATTTGCTTTGCCAATTTCAAAAGAAGAATTTTCATCGGTAAAAGATGGAACAGCAGATCGCCCAAACCTAATAAAGGCTGGTCCAATCATTTCGCCAGCAGCAATCGTTGCCTTTTTTGTTTCATTATAATCAGCAGGTACAATCAAGGTCATATTAGGCAATGTTCTTAAAAAAGCAATTTCTTCCAAAGATTGATGAGTTGCACCGTCCGGCCCAACTGTGATTCCTGAATGACCACCACCTATCTTAACATTCACGTTGTTATAAGCAATTGATATTCTCAGCTGATCCGCATTTCGGAAAGCCGAAAAAGCGCTGTAACTTGCAAAAAAAGGTATTTTGCCTGATAAAGCTAATCCTGCAGCAATTGTAGTTGCATTTGCTTCTGCAATGCCGATTGAAAAGAATCTATCCGGAAATCTTTCCTTAAAATATGAAGTTAATACAGATCCGGTAATATCTCCACCCAAAACAACAATGTTTGAATTTCTTTCACCCAATTCAACCAGACCTTCTCCAAATCCTTTTCTTGTAGGAACTAAACCTTTATATATATATTTATTCATCATTTACACCTATAATTCTAATTCGTTTAATGCTTGAATTGTTTGATCTTTGTTAGGAGGATTACCATGCCATTCATATTTGTTTTCCATAAAAGAAACACCCTTACCCATATATGTTTTTGCAATTATACAGGTTGGTTTATCAGTATTTTTCAAATTTGCTTCATATTTAGAAAGAGCCATTTTTATATCATCAAAATTATGACCGTCTATTTCAATCACATCAAATCCAAATGCTTCAAATTTTTCTCTTAATGGGTAAATATTCATGACTTCAGAAACACGACCATCAATTTGACAATCATTATTATCAACTATCCAGCATAAATTGCTTAATTTGAAATTGGAGGAAGCCATTGCAGCTTCCCACACTGTTCCTTCTTCTAATTCTCCGTCACCAGTTATACAAATTACTTTTTGAGAAGTTTTATCTAAATATTTGTGACTCATTGCCATACCGATAGCAATAGAAATACCTTGTCCTAAAGAACCTGCCGAAGTTTCAATACCGGGTAAATTTGTATCTAAACCGGGATGCCCTTGTAGTCTTGTACCTAATTTTCTTAATGTCCCTAATTCCTCAACTTCAAAAAATCCTGCACGAGCAAGTGTGGAATACAATATTGGAGCAAGATGTCCGGCAGACAGAACAAATCTATCTCGACTTTTATCTTTCCAATTTTTCGAATTATATTTCAAAAAACCATTGAAATAAAGCACAGTCATTATTTCTGATAAATCCAAAGAACCCCCACTATGACCGGATTTTGCAAGATATAAACTTTTCACAACATCTGTTCTAAGTGTACGGGCAATATGCGATAATTCATGGTTTGTTTTGGGAGAATTTGTGAATGTATCTGGAGTAAATTTTATTACAAGACTCATTTTTTTGAAATTTTAGTACATTTAAATAAATACAAAATTAATAATATTTATTCATTTTACTGAAAATTGGGGATAACTTATAATAAAAAGCAATAATCATGCTATTGAATAGTTTTATTTATTAAATTTCTTTAAAATAAAATTAAATTTGATTGAAGGTGGATTATGGAACCAATCTCAAATAATATTTCAAAAGTAAATAAGAATTATTCAAACAAATCTCTTTTTAATAAAATTAGCAAAGTATTTAAATTAGCCGGTAAGGGTTTAATTGAAAAAGTCTTCCTTCTGTATTCTTTGCTTCGAGATGAAAATATTCCTGGTCATACAAAACTTACAATAATTTCGGGTTTATCATATTTCATTTTACCTTTTGATGCTATACCTGATTTTCTTATTGGCATTGGCTTCACAGATGATTTGACAGTATTGCTTGGGATTTTATATCTCTTAAATTCATCAATAACTGAGGAACATAAGAATAAAGCAACAGAGCTCACTTTAAAATATTTCGATTAAAATCCCGGGTCATTACCATCGAATTCTGTAGGAGCATAGTAATTATCTTCTTCAATTAGTGTAGATTTTGACTCATCAAATTCCGTCATTGGTTCATCATATGATGGATTTTCAAAGCGAGCATATTTCTTTAAGAAAGCTAATTTTATCGAACCTGTAGGACCATTTCTTTGTTTGCCAATAATGATTTCACCCATTCCTTCAGTTGGGAATTTTTGCTCTTTATCAAAAAATTTAATTTTATAATATTCTGGACGATTTACAAACATAACAACATCCGCATCTTGTTCTATGGAACCGGATTCTCTCAAATCAGATAATACTGGCCGCTTGTCAGGTCTGTTCTCTACTAATCTGTTTAACTGTGCTAAGGCAACAACAGGTACTTCTAATTCTTTTGCCATTTGTTTTAATGAGCGTGAAATCATTGAGATTTCTCTTTCTCTTGACTCAGATTTTGGAGAATTTATTAACTGCAAATAGTCAATTATAATGAGTTTTACACCATGGTCTGCTTTCAATCTTCTTGATTTAGCACGCAGTTCCATTATTGTCATGGATGCACTATCATCTACAAAAATTGGTAAATTTGAAAGAACTCCAATGCTATCAACAATTTGAGATTCCTCTGCATTGCTGATTGTTCCACGATTAATGCTACTTTGGTCCACTCGAGCTTCTGCACTTATTAATCTTATTACTAATTGATTAGCACTCATTTCAAGTGAAAAAAAGGCAACTGGTATATTATGGTAAGCAACGTTTCTTGCAATTGATAAAGCTAATGCGGTTTTTCCCATCGATGGACGTGCAGCTAAAATAAGTAAATCCGAATTATGCATTCCTCCCAAAAGATGGTCTAATTCACTATAACCAGTTGCGACACTTTGTGAAGATAAGTCCCCTTTCCTTAATGTTTGAATAATCGAATATGCATCTTTGGAAAGTTGTTTCATTGTAATATGAGATTTTTTCAATCTTTTCTCTGCAATTTCAAAAATTCTGGACTCTGCTTTATCAATTTCTTCAATTGCATCTGAAGACTCATCTCTTGCTTCGGTAATTATTTGTTCTGATGCTTCAATTAATGAACGTTTAATATGTTTTTCTATAATAATTTTTGCATAATCCTCGAAATTTGCGCTATTTGCTACATTTTTAGCTAAGTCAGAAATATAAATCAAACCACCTGCTTTTTCTAACAATCCTCTATTTTTCAAGTGTTCACTTACAGTTACAATATCAATACTTTGATTTTTTTCAAAAAGCTTTTGAATACTTTCAAAAATATGTTTATGACTGAAATTATAAAAAGCATCTGCTTCAAGCAATTCAATACCACGGGAAACATTTCTGTGTGATATTAAAATTGCTCCCAGAACAGCTTTTTCTGCTTCATTTGAATATGGCAGTGTATTTATTTTACCACTTGTAAGAAATTCGTATTCGTCCATTAATTTTTAAATTTTATTGATTAATAATAACAAAACTAATAGTTTGAGTTGATATAAATTCCACAAATTTTGCACTATTTTGTGTGGAATATTTATAACTATCAAAAAAATAGATAGGTTAACTTATTTAAATCATATACAGTCAGCTTTATTCCAAAATCAATATTGGAAATTATCTCTAAAAATATATCAAAATCATGATTATTGTTTAATAAACTTTTAATGATTTTTTCCTTTTCAAATTCATCGAAAAAATCAGAAATGATTATTAAATCTTTAATTATTCCTTCTTGTACAATCATTTGTATATTGATTTCGAAATTTAAAATTGTACCACTATTTATAAATTTATAATTTCCAATTCTACCAAAATTCCATGCCTTGCTATTATATTTTTTCTCCACTAATTTTGCAATTTCATTTAAATCATTACTTGTTAACATATATTCTTCTGAATCAGGGAATAAAAATTTAATATGGTTGAATATATTTTTTTTAAATTCTTCAATTGTTAATTCTTCTTTTAGAAAACTTGAAATGTTTGTTACGTGTGAAGGTACTGACCTCACGGCTTTGTCAAAATATTTGTCCTCTTTTACCTTTAGTGCATTTCTTAATGAGTCTAAATCAGAATTGAAAAGTAATGTTCCATGATGAAGTACTCTGTTTTTAAATGTGTGTTCTGCATTACCTGATATTTTCAAACTATTAATTTTCAAGTCATTTCTTCCTTCGAATCTTACGTCTAATTTCAAACTTTGCAGAACATCAACTATAGGTTGTGTATATTTTCTGAAATCTACGAGTTTTCCTTCAATACTATTTTGAATAAAAGTAAAATTCAAATTTCCTAAATCATGGTAGACTGCACCCCCTCCTGATATTCGTCTAATTACTGATATTCCCTTTCTGTGTATATACTCCAAATTAATTTCTCTGTAGGCATTTTGGTGCTTACCCAAAATAACGGAAGGTTCACTTCTCCAAAGCATAAAAATATCGTTCTTGAAATTGGAAAACAAATATTCTTCTAAAGCAATATTAAAAAATGAATTCGTTGAATTATTATTTAAAGTTATCATTAATATATTATCAGAAAAAATTTAGGTTCAATATTTATTTTTAAAATTATCAATAATTCTAAAATTAATACATAATTTTGTATAGATTGTTAATTAACATGAAAATTGTAATTTTGAATTAATTTAATGGAAAAAACAATGAAGAAACTAATTTTAATGATTGTTTTGCTTTTCGGAGTAAGTTTACAATTATTTTCGCAAACTTTCCAAAAAGTAAATACTCCTTACAAAAACGTACACGATATAAAATTTTTGGAAGGTGATCTTTTATTTGTTGCCGGAGATTCTGCACAGATTGATATTTATGAGTTTACTCCCGTTATTCCATATATGGGTTCAGGATTTTATTTATCTAATGATTATGGAATTAATTACGATGGACCATATTTAAGCGGGAAAACAATTTTCGATATAAATTTCAGCAAAAAGAATAAGAATAATTATTTCGCTACTGGATACGAATTCACTCGTGGAGGGATTTATACTTCAACTGATGGAGCCAAAAACTGGGACTTTCTGCCTTTACATGAAAATGTTGAGATTTATGATAAAATTGAGAGATTCGATAAAAATGGAACAGAAACTTTTTTAGTTACTTCTCCAAATTCGTCTGATGGTGTTTACGAAACCTCAGATGACTTTGAAACTTTCGAAGTAAATCCAATTTTCAATACACCGGTATATGATGTAAAATATTCGGACAAAATAAAATCTTTTTTCTATTCTACAGGGAATTCAACGTTAGGTCACGTTGTAAGAGCAGCAAATAATACTACATACAAAGATGATTCCGGTTTGGAAGGATTGAGAGTCCTTTGTGTACAACCTTCAACTTATAATCCTGCATTGGTGTATTGTGGTGCTGATTCAGTTACATTCCAAAAAGTTAGTATAGGCAAAG
>Ga0154569_124_pt2 | contig 10667 bp, 10 predicted proteins | sample RifGroF2_FD_115998 | JGI IMG/M metagenome (GOLD analysis project Ga0154569, IMG submission 115998) | Ignavibacteria bacterium GWF2_33_9
TGAAGAATCATCATAACAAGGCCATCTATCTGACCAATCCATAGTCTCATTGTTATTATTATTTTCTTTAAAATAATTAAATTGTTTTTTGAATTTTATAAATTTTCTATATTTTTTTATCAAAGTTTTCATCTTAAACTTTCCTTTAATTTTTATTTAATTATTATAAACCGATCTTTCCTTTAAACAAATTGCTTATTACTTTAAAAGGTTTTCTTTTAAATTGTTTCAAAAATAAGTTTAAGGGAAAAGCCTCAATATCCAAGTTTTTAAGAGGCAAATTAATTTGATTATAGTCTAGACAAACATCTTTAATTGCCTGAGTCTTTTGAGAAAATATTTTGTTTCTATCCCACTCGAATCCTTCAAATAAAAATTCTTTTAAATCGTTTTCCATTTCTTGAAAATGATTTAAATGCTTTAAATCATAAAAAAATCTGTTAACTTCATAAAATTTATTAAAAGAAACATCTTCTTTGCCTGTCCAATAAATAGTATCTCCATTTTTAAGTAGAAAATTTTTATGACAATTATAATTGTATAAAAAATCATAATATATTATGGGATACTCAAGATATCCTTTAGGTGCTATCCTTTTGAGTTCATTTAAAAAGATGTCAGGATTATCAACATGTTCAATTACATGAGAACAGATAACATAATCAAACTCATTATCATTGAATGGAAATGAACCACCGTCATAATATATAACAGGCTTACCAAGTGAAATTTTGTCTAATCCTCCTCTTTGTTTCTGAGCTTCTTCATCGCAATCATATTGCAATTCTAAAAAAACATCAGATCTTGGATGAGGCAAACTTCCCGGACCAATTTCTAAGACTCGGTCAGTTTCTTTTATTGATAAAATCTTATTTTCGAAAAACATATTATTAACAATCCTTTCTGAGTTTTTATAAATATATTTACTATTCCTTGAGTCTAATTTTTATTATTTTAAAAAACAAAATCCATATTGACTATTTTATTACAATAAGTAAGTATCTTTATAAAAAAGACAAGTTTTTATAAATTATAAAACAAATTTTAATTCAATAGAAAAAAGTTTATATAATTCATCATAGTCTTAATATAAATTTTATGGTTTACTCATCAATAATGTTTGTCGTAAGATTTAATATTATAAACAATAAAAAGAGGTAATAATGACTGGATCTAATACTTGGTTGCTTGATTATGCTGAAAATATAGTATCTCATGATGGTGAAGATGGAATTATAAGAAAGATATTTGAAATAATACCCGATATTGATAAATGGTGTGTTGAATTTGGAGCTTATGACGGAAAGTTTTTAAGTAATACCTACAATTTGATAGAAAATCAAGAATATTCAGCGGTATTAATTGAAAGTGATCAAACTAGATTTAATATCCTTATTGATTCGTATAAAAATAATGGTCGTGTTATTCCACTTAATAAGATGGTGGGATTTGCTCAGGACAATAATTTGGATTCTATTCTTAAAAATACTCCTATACCTGAAAATTTTGATTTTCTATCAATTGATATTGATGGAAATGATTATCATGTTTGGGATGCAGTTAAAAATTATAAGCCAAAAGTCGTTTGTATTGAATATAATCCTACTATTCCTAATGAAGTTGAATTTATTCAGCCCAAAGATATGAATGTATCGCAAGGCAACAGTATATTATCTCTAACTAAGCTGGGAGAATCAAAGGGATATAAGTTAATAGCGATAACAGGCTGTAATGCCCTCTATGTCGATGAAAAATATTTTAATTTATTTAATATTTCTGATAATTCCATTCAAGCACTAAGATGTAGTTCGAAATTTATAACACACATATTTTCAGGTTTTGACGGCACAATATTTTTAAGAGGTCATTCCGGATTACCCTGGCATGATATATTGCTAAGTGAATCTAAGGTTCAACAATTACCTAAAATACTTAGAAAATGTCCTAATTTCTATAATAAATTTCAAGTATTTCTATTTTTAAAATATCAACAATTATTAAAAAAGAATTTTTTCAGATAAGGAATAACGAAGTTTTGTAAACCTGTGCAATATAAATTAGTTAAAATATTTGCCAAAATAGTTTTATACTCATTCTTTTAGCTTCCAATTTTCCCAAACATATTTATATTGATAAGTTATTTCATGCGTTTCAGACAGCTTTTCCTGAATACAAAGCATTTTTTGTTCTGAATTATCAATAAAATCATGAAATTGAACTTGAATGTTTTTCACTTTAGAAACAAGCCCAGTCTCGATTAAATCTGTTAATAAATCGTATTCGCCGCCTTCTATGTTGATTTTTATTAAATCAATAATTTCAATATTATTGTTGTTTATATAATCCGAGATCTTAACAAGCTTTATTTCTTCAGTTTCTTCAAATATTTCAAAAACAGAAGATTTATCAGCGCTTAAGCAGATAAGTTCAGTTTTTGAAATATTTGAAAGACCAAAGTTATTAATAACCGTTTTTTTATTATGGCTAAATTTGTTTTTTATTATGGTGTAAAAACTTCTTACAGGTTCAAAAATGTGAACATTGCAAGCATATTTATTGAAAATTTCACTTGTCCAATTACCTTCATAACCACCTATATCAAAAACAAGAGAATTTTCATCTAAATCATAATCAAGCCTAAGCGTTTTATCACCAGCAACAGCGAACCAAGGCTTAACTCTTTGTGCCATTTTGTCTTCAGTTTCAACAATATGATGATTTTGATTTTTTTTAAATATTTTATTTAATAATTTTTTCATATAATTTTTTTATTTAACTCCCTTTTTAAAAATGAGTTTTTTAAAAACATCTTTTGTTTTTATTTCAATTTTTCTAAAAAATTTTTTTTGATTCAACGTTTGATAATAATTTTCAGGTTTGATAATAATAGTTTTTATATTTTGGTTTTCAACTTTATTATTTTTACTAAATTCCGCAATAAGGGCAAAAAAGTTATATTTATCCATTACAAGATTTTTAGCTTCTTTTATTTTACTATGAGCTTTTTCAAAAGTATTATTTTTTATAATATTTTCAATAATATTTACGCTTTTATTCAAATCATAAATGTCTATATAGGTATAAGAACCGTCAGGAAAATATCTTTCTATATTTCTGCACCCGTAATAAAAAGGATAAGTCTCTGTTATAAAAGGATCAGCAAGTTTTTCTGTCCAGTAATCATCAATTGAAAAATTTTCAATAGCTATATGATATTTATATTCAGCCAGAGCGTCTAATTTGTCTGGTATGGGTGAAAAGCCTTCTCCATAAAGATCAATTTTATCTCCAAAATGTTTTTTTAACTTCATCACAAAGTCATAACGGGTTCTATGCCCTTCTGTAAAAGTTTTATTTGAACATACAACGGAAATAAGTTTTGTTTTTTCAAAAGTTGCATCTTTTAGGTCATCATAACTTTTTTCAACTACCGCATCTTTACCGGGTGTAAATTTGGTCCCGACTCTCCAAGGCAATCCTTGCTGGCAAAGAACTTTCCCATTGTGAGTTATATCCTGATGACATGTTATTATGTGACTGAACTGTTGAAGAAATTTGTTGTCATAAGTTTTAATAGACGGAGGTTCCGCTGTTATAAAAATGAGATTTGTGTGCGGGCATCTAACTGTTTCAGGTTGATCAATGCCTTCATACACAACCCACCAGTCGCATTCATTAATCGGGTCATTTATAAAAAATTCACAATCATCCCACAAAAGTTTTAAATCAGGTAATTGTTTGATTAAATGTTCTTTTTTTATAATTGTCGATATTTTTATTTTCATTTAATAGTAGCCATATTGTTTCAAATTAAATCCTATAACATGTTCAAGTTCTTTATTACTTTCTTTATGTATATTCATTAGTATATTTCTTTGATTTTCACATAAATATTCATTTTTGTAATTAATGTTTAATCCGATTGAATCAAGCAGATTTCTCAGCCCTTTGTCATTTTTGAAGATTTTTTCTATAATCGTTTTATTTTTGATTAAGGATAAAAATTTATAATAAAAATGCAGTAAAGTTATTCTTTGAATTTCTTTAGCCTTTTTATTTATATATTCGTAATTTTCCAGATAAAAAGGTTTTATACCTGAAAACTCAAAAAATCTTTTAAGGAATTCTTCAGGATTTTCTTTAAAAAATTCATAAGGCATAACAAGAACGTTATCTTTGCCAAAATATTTATAGTAAGCAAGAGCAATCTTTTTCCAATCCAGATCATAAACATTTATTTCTCCGTTAGTATTGTATGAACTGCTTTTCCAACCTACGTATTGATTTATTTTTACGAACAGTTTTATTTTATCTTTTATAATTTGCTGGTTATACATGGATTGCAGCCAAAAATCCTGCTTTCTAACAACAAGAAAAACTTTTGCATTTTCTCCTAAAAGGTCTCCGAATAATTTAATTCGTTCAATGGACTTATCACTGCAGTCTATTCCGTTTATGCCTTCGGCGCTCAAAATAAAATTCTTTTCTTTTAAAGAATGTGTCCAATTTTTGGCGGTCTCTATTTCTTTTGTATAAACAGATGGATTAAGGCTATGGATACTATTTTTCCAGACTTTAATGCCGTATTTTTCAAAAGGTGTTCCTTTAAGATGAATCCCTCCAAAAAGGAGATAAGTATCTTCGAGAAAAGGAAAAACCCTTTCCTGGATGAAAGTTGTACCTGTTTTTGGCAAGCCGACATGCAAAATTATGTTTTTCTTACCCATAGCAACCATACATTATTTATTTAAATTCAGATTATATATGAAAAAAGTTTATCATATAATAATTTTTTAGGTAAAATAGAATAGAATAAAAAAATACAACTTTGAAATACGAGGCAATAATGAAGTTAAACGAAGTAGATTATGATAAATCATTTGAATATGTATATTTATATAAAAGAATGTGGCCTTATGTTAAGCCGTATTTATTCAGAGGAATTCTCGGAATTTTAATTGCAATACCTGTTGGACTTTTAGATGGAATTCCTGCCCTCGCTATTAAATTTTATTTTGACCATGTAATAAATGGTGCAGATAGTACATTTGCGCAAAAAGTAGTTGCCTGGATTCCAATTTCTATAATAGGCTTTGCTGTTATACAGGGACTATTAATGTACCTTAACAACTATTTAAATGACTGGACAGGTAAAAAAATAACAATAGGACTTCAAAAAGATTTGTTCAAAAAACTTCTTCGTTTTGAACCGGCATTTTATGATAAAAATACTTCAGGGCTTGTTATGTCTAGATTTTTAAACGATCCGGGTGGAGCATGCGGAGGAATAATAACTAATCTTAAAGATCTTATTTCTACTATTTGTTCATCATTTGCGCTTGTTGGAGTATTAATTTATACATCATGGCAGCTTTCAATATTTGCAATATTTATGCTTGTAAGCGCATTTTTACCTGTTACTCTAATTAGAAAGCTTGTACAGCGTGTTTCTCATGAAAGCATGAAAATTGGAAGCAGTGTTAACACAAACTTTTATGAAACTTTCAATGGAAATAGAATTATAAATTCTTTTAATCTCCAGAAATACCAGTTTGAAAAGTTTTTAGACCAACTTATTCAGTCGTTTAATTTAAGTATGGGATATAGTAAAAGAGCCGGTTGGCTTTCTCCTGCAATGATTGTGATTGGATCTTTCGGCATAGCCGGTGTTATGTGGTATGGAAATCATTTAATATTAAACAAAACTATTTCAACCGGTAGTTTATTTGCTTTTATAACAGCATTGGTACTTCTTTATAAGCCTGTAAGAACTCTCGGCAACACAATGGCAGGAATGCAGGGCAGTTTTGTTTCTATGAACAGGGTGGTAGGTCTATTTGACATAGAACCTTCTATTGAAAATCATCCTGAATCCGAGAAAATTCCTACAATAAAAGATTCTATTAAGTTTGAAAACGTATGGTTTGAATACGAAGAAAGTGCGCCTGTTTTAAAAGGAATAAACTTTGAAGTAAAAATAGGCGAATCTATTGCTTTAGTCGGAAACTCAGGTGGAGGAAAAACAACTATAGCTAATCTTATACCACGTTTTTACGATATAAAATCAGGTTCAATTAAGATTGATGATATTGATATAAGAGATATCGAGCTTGAAAGTTTAAGACAAAACATTGCTGTTGTTTTTCAGGATAATTTTCTTTTTTCAGGAACAATAAAACAAAATATTCTTCTCGGAAAGTTTAATGCAACTGATAATGAAATTCATAAAGCATTAAAAGATTCATATCTTGATGAATTTATTGCTACATTGCCTGAAGGAATAGACACAGAAATAAGAGAAAGAGGTGTAAGGCTTTCCGGCGGACAGAAACAGCGACTTGCTATTGCAAGGGCAATGATTAAGGATGCTCCAGTTGTTATTCTCGATGAAGCAACCTCTGCGCTTGATAATAAATCAGAAGCTATTGTTCAAAAAGCACTCGATAAACTTATGGAAAACAGAACCGTAATAGTTATAGCGCACAGACTCTCAACTATTCAAAATGCGACAAGAATTGCTGTAGTTAATCATGGAGAAATTGCTGAAATTGGCTCGCATGATGACCTTATGTGTAATCCTAACGGAGCTTATAGCACTCTATATAATGCTCAATTTAAATTTACAGAGCAAACCCAAGAAGAATTACAGGAAGTTTAAATGACAATAAGTGTAGTTATAAATACGCTTAATGCTGAAAAATATCTGGAAGAATGCTTAGAATCTGTTAAAAGTTTTGATGAAATAGTCATCTGCGATATGTATAGTGAAGATAAAACAATTGAAATTGCTAAAAAATATTGCTGTAAGGTTGTTTATCATGAAAAAATCGGTTATGTTGAACCTGCACGAAATTTTGCAATTTCGCATGCATCATGTAACTGGATATTTGTGGTTGATGCAGATGAAATTGTTCCTGTAAAGCTTGTGGACTTTCTGAAAAACTTTGCAAAAGAGCAGGAAAAAAATGGATTTCAATATACAACAGTTGCAGTTCCTAGAAAAAACTGGTTCTTTGGCAAATTTGTAAAAGGTGATTGGGCTGTAGACAGACAAATACGTTTTTTTAAAAAAGGGTGCGTAAACTGGAAAAATGAGATTCATCTTTTTCCAAAAGTAGACGGGCAAATATATGAAATTCCCTCAAAAAATGAAGAATTGGCAATGCTCCATTATCAATGTGATTCGATAAGTGATTTAGTTAATAAAACCAATATTTATACGGATTTTGAAGTAAAAAAATGGATTGATTCATATTACAATTTTTCAATCTCAAGCTTAGTCTTTGAACCGTTTGGTGTTTTTTCAAGAATGTATTTTAGGCAGGGCGGTTATAAAGACGGGATGCACGGTTTTATCCTTGCTTTAGTCAGAGGTTTCTTGTATAGATTTCTTATTATTGTTAAGATATGGGAATATAATAAAAACAATAAACTTAATTAGCGGAGTTTTAAAATTTTGCATGAAAAAAATAGCTTTTATTGTCAGATTATTTCAAGATAAATCTTTTTATGCAGGCAGTGAAAAATTTATTTATAAAATTATTAATGAATTTATCAAAAATAATTATTTAGTAGATGTTTATTGTAACGAATTAGATATTAATAACAATAGAATAAATCCTAATTATACAAATCTGGTGAGAATTAAAAACGTTAACGGCATTAATGAAATAATTTTATGTGATGACGGTTCTGACCTTTCGATACCGCAACAAGCGGAAGCATATTATGACAAAATCCAAATTATGCTTGATGAAAGACAATATGACTTTGCAATAACCGACGGAATCGCTCCCAAAATTGATATGACTCTTTTACAGGTTCATTCGCTTATAAATAAAAGATTTAAGAATAAAAATTTCTTTTTGAAACTTTACTATAAAAAATACAAACCTAAAATGATTCAGGATGTCAATTGTGAAGAAAAATGGATAACACAGAATCACAGAAAAATATTTGTTGTATCAAACAGATTAAAAGAAGATTATGTAAGTAATTTTAATATTCCCGAAAATAAAATCAGTATAATTTATCCAGGAATAGATCTAACAGAAGAAGTTGAAAAGAAGAAAGACACTGATGTGTTTACTTTCGGAATATCTGCAACATTTTTTAAAAGAAAAGGCGGGCTTTTATTCATAAGAGCACTAAGAAAAGTTAAGCAAAAAGGGTGCAAGTTTAAAGCATATATAATTTTAAGAAATAATTCCGGTTCTAAAATGAGATGGTTTAATATTTTATTAAAAGTTTTTAATATTACTAAAGAAGTCGAATTCATTTCTTTTCAAAATGATATGAGGGATTTTTATAAAAAAATAGATTGCCTTGTTATGCCTTCTCATGAAGAAGCTTTCGGTCTGGTTGCTCTGGAAGCGATGATAAATAAAATTCCTTGCATTGTAAGTTCCTGCTCAGGAGTTTCTGAAATAATTAAAGACGGATTTGACGGGTTTGTTTTTGATATAAACAAAAATGCTTCAAGCAATTTAGCTAAAAAAATGGTATATATTCTGAAGAATCAAGGTAAAATTAATGAATGTATTATTAATGCATATGAAACAGCAAAAAAACATACATGGAATCATACATTTTTTGAATTAGAAAGTAATTTCAACGAACTACCCTCAAAAGAAAGCAATATAAATACAAATGAACAACAAGTCTGAAACAATTGATATAATTCTCCCGTCGCGCATCGGTGATTGCCTTTTAGTGCTTCCGGCTTTATTGTGTTTAAAACAATTAGTTGAAAAATTTCCTGAAAAAAAATTAAAAATAACTGTGTTTTCGACTAGTGTTTTAACGGAAATCCTTATAAAACTTAATTTATTTGAAATTAAGCAATTTTCTAATATTCAAAAATTAAGAACGGTTTTTAATCCGTCAGACAAAGCAATATTTTTGCATACGACAATGGACAATCATGGTTTTTTTGCTAAAAAAACATACGGGATAAATATTAATGGAAAAAAAATAAGCTATCAGAATGATATGCCTTATTTATATGTAGATCAAACGCATAAATATATGCCTGAAAAACTTTTTAATTATTTAAAAGAAAATTTCAATTTTTCAACAATAACAATAAGTATGTTTGGAATGCTTCTTGAAATCGGTTTTTCTCTAGAAGAAATTATAGACACTTTTAAATTTAACGAAGATTCTCTTAATTTTGAAAAAGAGATTACAGATTGGAAACCTGAAATTAATAACTATGTTGTTATCTGCATGGAAGCAGCATATGGAAGCAAAGGTGATTCAGACAGAAGATTTAAAGAAGAGTCATATTTTGAAACTTCAAAATACATATACGAAAAATTTGGACTAAAGTCTGCTTTTATAGGAATTGATAACAAAATAAGTCTTCCTGAAGTTGATTATATTTATGATTTTAGAAAACAACTTGATTTTTTACAACTTGCTCAACTTATGAAGAATTCTGAAGGATACTTAGGAAACGATACAGGTCCTCTTCATCTTGCTAACTTGATGAAGAAATATTCTTTAGGAATTTATTCCAGAGAAACAGCTATGAAAATTAATTATTACCCTGTATTTAATAATCTTAATACCTCAGTCCTCGGATTCCCTAAATTGGATATTGTAGATGATTTTTGTTCTAAACTTGTTAAAAAAGTTTAATTTTATATTTTTTTAAAAGTCTTTAAATCCAAAACTGTGTACATTTCAGCCCAGCCTCTATTAACAAGCATTCCTCTATACGCATTTAAAGAAATTATTCCTTTAAAAAACCATAAATTTTTATTTTGAGAACAATATAACTGTATTAATTCTCGTTTTTTTCTTATAACTTTTGTCACATCAATAAAATAATTCGGCATTGTCATTGCTGACCATATTTCATAAGAAACTATTTTAAGAGATTTTTTGTATTTTTTTTCTTTTAAAAGTTGCTGTAATAATTTTGTAACAGCTTTATGATCTTTGTGATTTTCAAAATAATTAGGAATAAAAATATAATCGTAATTTGAAATTTCTATTTGTTTGAATTTTTCATAATTAAATATGAGTTTCCCATCCTGAATATCAAGAAATTCATAGGAAGTAACTCCAAGTTGTTCCATAACGCTTATAAATTCTGTTTTTCTTATATTTACAAGTTCTTCATTATTATTTTGAACTGTTCCGAATTTACCGTCAGTTAGGCAGATAATATGAACGTTTTGAGGATATCGTATGAGCAATCCTCCGCATCCAAAAGTTTCATCATCAAAATGTGGAGCTAAAACAAGATATTTCTCTTCAGGCTTAATTATCAACTCTTCAGGATTGATTTTTTCAAAATGAAAAAAATTGACAAGTTTTAAATACTTCTTCCCGATTACAAAATCTTTATATATTTTTTTAAAATTTATCATAATTTTTAAATAAAATTTCATAGACTATTAATACAGAATAAATCAAAAAAGCTTATAAATAAATAATTTTTCACAAAGTTAATTAAGTAAAGAATTTTCATTTATAACGTTTAATATTTTATCAGGAGTAAGTTTTAACAGGCACGGAGTACACAGCTCGTTTTTTTTCAGAAATTTGCATTTTCTTTTATTGCAGGGAATACAATCCAAGTTAGAATTAAGAGCGAAATTATTATTTCCGAAAGGACCTGTTCTTGAAACAGGAGCAGCTCCATAAAGACCTATTGT
>Ga0154569_180_pt3 | contig 10205 bp, 11 predicted proteins | sample RifGroF2_FD_115998 | JGI IMG/M metagenome (GOLD analysis project Ga0154569, IMG submission 115998) | Ignavibacteria bacterium GWF2_33_9
AAGACCCAATTCCCCAATTGTTTGGATAATCTCTTTTGGAATTTCTTCTTGTTCATCAATCTGAGCAGCTAAAGGTTTGAGATCATTAGTAACAAAATCTCTTACCATCTCACGGAGCATTTTTTGCTCTTCTGTAAAGGTTAATTCAAACATATTCTCATTTATTTAAGTTAATAAAAAATATCTAATTTAGCCAGTAGGCTTTACTTTTGGGATTCGATAAAGTTAAGGATACTTTCACCGCCATCCACACGAATAGTAGCACCGGTAATCCAGTAAAACTTTTCGTCAGCTAAAAGTGAAACAGCTTTTGCAACGTCCTGAGGAACAGTATTCCTTTGGAAAGGATTATGTTCACGTGCATGACGGAGCATACTTGCGAATCCGGGTATTTTAGCAGCAGCAGGAGTATCGGTAAGACCTGCCATAATAGCATTTGCAGTAATTCTATATGGTGCAAGTTCAACAGCGATTTGTCGGCAATATGCTTCCAAAGCGGCCTTTGCTGCAGAAACTGCTCCATAGCTGATGATGGCACGTTCTGAACCAATACTTGTCATAGCGAAAATTCTTGAATTTTCTGCTAGCAAACGTTCACGGAAAACGTCCTGTGTCCAGTAAATTAAGGAATTTGCCATCACATCCATGGTCATTTCAATTTGCTTTTTCTGCAACATTTCAGTGCTTTCGGTACTGAAAAAAGGACCAATAGCTCCAAACGCTAAAGAGTGAACCAAAACTCTCAATACATGCCTTGGATCTTGTTCGTGACGGGATTTAATATTTTCAATAATATTTTTTCTCTTCTCATCATCTGCAGCATTCACATTGTAAAATACTGCTTCAACACCAATGTGTTCTAAAATTGAGCGGAACTGTTCTGCTTTTTCCTTTCCTGCACCCATATCAAGATGTACACCATAGATATTATAGCCAAGCTTAGCTAATTCCAGGGCAACTTCCTTGCCGAAACCACTAGATACTCCCAATACCAATGCCCAAAGTTTTCTGTCCGCTATTGTATTTTCTTTCATTTTGCCTAAATTTTAAGTTAATTTCAATTAAAAGTATTCAAATGAACCAAATTCATTTTAATATAAATTCTAAATTAATAAAAACTTAGAAATAAATTGTAACTTATATTGTATTATTGTAAGTAAATTTTACTCCAAAAAAATAAAAAACTGCTCAATTGAGCAGTTTAAATATAAGCTATTATTTATAAAAATTATAAAATAATATCTATCAAAATTATACTTTAAAAATGCAATCTACAGGGCATACGGCAACGCATTGAGGTTCATCATAATGACCTTGGCAATCAACACAAGTTGATTCGTCGATTACATAGATATCTTCTCCTTCAGTAATTGATTCTGTAGGACATTCTGGTAAACAAGCACCACAATTGATGCAATCTTCATTAATTCTGTGAGCCATTTCTTCTCCAAAGATTAAAATAAAACAAAAGCAAAATTAATAAATTTCTTCAGATTATCAAAATATATTTTAAAAAAAAATCTCCCTAATTATTAATATTATTAATTATTTAGGCAAGACTAAATATAAATTTTAAGGTAATTTTTTTAATCTGTTCACAAAGAGTTTCAGACCAATATAATGCTTCAATGCTATAATGATTTTATGAGTACGAGTAACCTTGATTTTTTTTAAGAAGATATTATATTCCCGTAATTGAATTTTTTCCAGCAAGCGGAAATAAATTTCATCCATAATACTAGCTGCAATCATACTTCTACGCTCTTCGGGACGTAAGAATGAACGTGCTTTGAAGTAATAATCTTTAGCTCTTTGTGCTTCGAAATCCAGTAATTCAACAAACTTATCATTGTAAACTTCATTCTGCAATTCTTCAACGGAGTAATTGAATTTTCGTAAATCTTCAAGAGGCAAATAAATATATCCCCGGTCCTTATCTGCCTTAATATCACGTATAATATTCGTTAATTGCAATGCATAACCCAAATTTATGGCATAATTGCGAGTACTTTCATATTTATAGCCGAAAATCTCGATAGAAATAAGTCCAACAACGCTAGCAACTTCGAAAGCGTAACTTTTTAGTTCTTCGAATGTTTCATATCTGTTTTGAGTTAAATCCCGCCGGAATCCGTTTATTAATTGCTGGAAATACTGTTTAGGAATATTGAAACGGGAGATTATATATTTCAAGTTTTTCAAACATTCCGGTACTTCATAATTTTCCTCGTAAATTGAATCTATGGTTTTATCCCAGAAATTAATACGTTCAATTTTCTTGTTCTGAAAATTACGAATTGCCGCAGGATTGTTTGTTCCTAATTGTTCATCAACCAAATTGTCAAGATAACTCAGTAAATTATAAAGTGAAGACATAGCAATCCTACGGTCTTTGCTGAGCATTTTGAAAGACCACTCAAAATTCGAGTTTTCCAACCGGGGAGGTGGAACTTTTTCGAATTCTGCTAATTCTGCAATTTTCAGTATTTCCATAAAATGCTATTCAATAATATTGATACATAATCCTGCTTAGTCAGTTCAGGCCTTATTTTATAAAGTTTATCACCTGACTTTTCAATTTTATGCTGAATTTTAAGACCAGCACTGATAATCAATTTTAATTCAAATTTCAACCTTCTATTTTTGATATATTTTGGTAAATCAATTCCAAAATTAAGTAAATTTTGTGAGTATTTTATCATTTCTGCTAAATTTTCTCCAGCAGGAATATACATACGTCCTTTTGGGATATCCAAAGATAAGTCCTGACAAAAGTTTATTAATTGTAGTGCAGAAGTGACTGCATCAGATTTTGCTGCAGTATGTTCATTATATTCACCGAAAAGCCGAAGAATCAATTCGCCGATAGGACAAGCAGAAAAACTGCAGTAATAAAGTAAATCATCAAAATTTTTGGGTTCGGTGAATTTTGCATCCATTTTGAAAGCTTCTATTAATTTTTCAAATGGTAGAATGGGCAATTTCTTCTCGAAGATTGAATTGGATAAAGCAAGAAATATGGGATTGGTAGTGTGTATTTTTTGATTCAAAACTTTTCGCAGATTATCCAAAAAAATATCTAAATTCTCAATCCTTTCATCGGGAGTAAATGAATAATTTTCATCAGCAATATCGTCGCCAATTCTGGAAAAAGTATATATGGCAAATACATGTTTCCTTACAGATTTTGGCAATATTACAGAACCTACCGGGAAATTTTCATAATGTCCAAGTGAAGTATTTTTGCAAAAAATGTATGCATCATCCAAATTGTCCATACCGTTTTGCTTAGGTGTAAGTTCAATTAAATCGAGTATATCTTCCTGACTGAACATCAAACAGTTAGTTTAGAGATTGATTAACAGTTAATTGAGGGAAAGGAATTTCCACACCATTTTTGTCGAATTCGAGTTTCACTCTTTCCAAAAATTCCCATTGCAAATTCATATAATCATCTGAATTTGTCCAGGCTCTTACTAAAAGATTTACAGAACTATCTGCTAATTCAGCTACTTTAACATAAGGTTTTTCAATTTCCTGATTCACTCTTGGGTCATTTGTGAGAATATTCAGTATAATGTCACGTGCAGTTTGAATATTGCTGCTGTAGGATATACCTAAACGTAAATCCAATTGGCGGATTCCTTCTTCATTAAAATTCAGCAAAGGTGTAGTAACAATCAGATTATTCGGTATAATTACCTGCTTATTGTCGATTGTGAGAAGTATAGTAAAAAAAAGACGAATTTTCTTTACTGTTCCAACTTGACCTGATATTTGAACAAAATCACCATCACTAATTGGTTTCAGAATTAATATCTCAATGCCGGCAGCAATATTCGATAAATGTCCTTGCAGTGCTAAACCAATAGCAATACCTATAGAACCAAGAACAGCAATGAAGGAGGTCATTGGAATTCCAAGCATGGAAACAATTATAAGGAATAGAATAACATAAAGTGTAATTTTTATGGAAATAACTCCAAAATGAGCAATTGATGGTTCAAAATTTCCATAAAGTTTTGTCTTTCGTAATTTTTTTGCAACTAAACGTATTAACCATATTCCTAGAATTAATAAAAAGACCGCAATTATTAAACCCGGTAGCCAGGCAATAAATTCAGTCCAAAGTAATTCAAATACGTTCATTATATTATTTTTCATGAGTTAACTCCTGTCTTATGATAAAAAAATATTTTGTAAAAAATATAAAATACAAATATATTTAAAATTGATAACTTAGAGTTATAATTGGGTAAGATAAAGAAAAAGTCAAATCATCATTTGTGGTTTTTACTTTGTGAACATAAGGGATTAAATAACCCAAAGCACTACCAACAATCGCACCTGCTAAAACATCTGTAGGGTAATGTTTCCCGGCAGAATACCTAAGATAACCAACACTACTTGCAGCTAAAATTGAACCGGCCCAAACATAGAATTTATATTGGGAATTTGGATTCAATTCATTAAATACAGTAGCAAGGAAAACAGCAGAGGAAAATGCCGTGGTTGTATGACCGGAAAAAAAGGAGCGGCGATTATCTGCAGCAAGTTTCACCGATGTTTCAATATCAGGATTATATACAAATGGTCGATAACGTTTGATTGATTCTTTCGAAATATTAGCCATTACTCCTGAAAACATCAAATTTTCCAGAAACATAACTGCATAAGTCAATCGGTCATTTTTCATTTTACCATCTAGAAAAAGAAGAAGAGGAGCTGCAGCAGTGATTCTTACTAAATAATCGCTTGCTTCTGCGCTTGAATGTGAAAAATTATATGTAGCACTTCTATCGAGGATGTTCACATCATTTCGAGTCAATCCTGCAATTTCATCAGGAGTTATTTTCTCATTCTGAGTTTCAAAATAATACAGAATCCCGCTAGCGGGAATACCTATTCCGTTGATAATGCCATCGGTTTTCCAGGACAAATCATAATGCTGAGCCATTGAAATTTGAAGCGATAGAAAAAACAGGAAAATTATTTTTTTCATATAATTATTCAATTTTAATTATTCCTTTGCTTTTGCCAAAACATCAGATGAATTAATTATTCTAAGAGCAATATTACGGAAAATAGGTGCAGCAGTTGTACCGCCATATATATTTCCTTTAGGATTGTAGAGAACAACTATCATTGCAATTTGAGGATTTTCTTCAGGCAAAAATCCAACGAAAGAAGCATTATATTGATTAACATAAATTCCGTCTTTCAATCGTCGGGAAGTACCTGTTTTGCCTGCAATTTTCAAATTTTTAATCCTTACTGCTTTACCAGTTCCTCTATCAACGATTCCGGTGAATAGACTTTTTAATAAATTAGCAGTTTCTTTGGAAATTACTCTGCGAATTACTTTTGGCTCACCTCTGTAAACAACTGTACCATCGCTCTTTGTGACAGATTTCACAATGTAAGGTTTAACTAGCTTTCCTTGATTCGCCGCAACACAATAAGCGCAAAGCATTTGCAGGGGAGTGGTGGAAATGGCATATCCATATCCTATTGAACGCTGCATTACTCTTGTGATTTGTTCTCTTCGGGGAAGCTGACCTTTTGCTTCACTGGGTAATTCTATATCTGTAACTAAGCCGAAGCCGAAATCACGTAGATACTTGCTGAATGTATCGTGTGGTAATCTTGAAGCAACCTGAGCAAAAACAATATTGCTTGAATGTTCTATAGCTTCCTGAAAAGTAATCATACCCAAGGGATGAGTATCATTGATTGTAACTCCATCAACAGTATAAATTCCATTATGACCATTTAATAATTCATCAGGTTTGACTTTTTTCTCTTCCAAAGCGGCAGCAGCAGTTATTAATTTGAAGGTGGAGCCGGGTTCATAAATATCAGTTATACACCTATTTCTTACAAGGTCAGAACGTCTTTCTGAAAGTACATTCGGATTAAAACTTGGAGATGATGCTAGTGCGAGAATTTCACCGGTTTGTGGATTCATTACAATTACACTTGCACCATCTGCTTGCGTGAGTTCCATTCCTTTACCCAATTCATACTCAACAATACTCTGTAAATCTGCATCAATGGTTAAATTAATATCTGAGCCGTCAATTGACTCGGAACTCGGCAATTCAGCCCCTGCATGAAAGTTGCGTCTCAAATCACGTTTTAAAATGATATAGCCTGAATAACCTTTCAAAAGTGTATCGTACTGGTATTCAATTCCGGTAACACCTCTGTCTTCTGAATTGGTAAAACCCAGAACATTTGCAGCTAAGTCATCGAATGGATAACTTCTTTGGGAATTTTGATTAATTATAATACCGAAAAATTTTAAGTTATTTAATTTTTGCTTATATCTTACATTGATATCTTTTGCAAGTATAACAAATTGTTTATTAGTATTAAGTTTTTTCAGAAATGTGGATACCGGCTTATTTGTAACTTGCGATAGAAATTTCAGAAATATATATTTCTTCTTCAAATTTGAAGTATCGTTCACAAATGTAGGATCAGCAGCAATTTCCAGGCTAAGGGTATTCGTAACGAGAAGAGTACCTCTGCAATCGTATATTTTACCTCGGTTGGCTTTAATTTCGATTTTTAACAACTGGTAATTTTGGGCTTTTTGTTCGTATTCTTTTTGATGAATAATTTGCACCCAAAATAATTTCCCTTCCAGTATAACAGCTCCTAATGTGAGCAGTCCAAGAATCAGGACAAGTTTCAATATCGAATTTCTGTCCAGATTCAGATTATGATACTCCTTCTTTCTTCTCATTTTGCAGCTTCTCCCGTAATATCAGGATTATTGGAAAGCACAATAGGTGCTTCTTCATTAAGGATTAAACCTTTCAATTCCGCAATTTTAATTATCCTTTCCGGGGCTTTGAATTGTGTGAGTTTTCTGCGTAAATTCTCATTTTCGGAAATCAAATCTTTGGAAAGTAATTCCATCTTGTGATTATCCAGAATTAAATTATCAACAACATGCACATTTTTAATCCAAAAAATGAAACAAAAGACAATGATTATGATACTCAAAATCATTTTCCATCTTTTTTGGATAATCCACTGCTTTATTTGTGTAAATTTATTCAACACTGCCAAATCCCCCAATTACAAATTTACTAAATTTAATAAATTGAAATACGTTATTTTAAAAAATAATTAAACTAAATAAATATTTTGAAAAAAGCAATTGTACTATTAAGCGGTGGATTGGATTCTGCAGTAACGGTTTCCATTGCAAAAGAATTGGGTTTCCAAGTTGCAGCTTTGCATTTAAATTACGGTCAATTAACGCAAGAAGCCGAATTCCGTTCATTCAATTCACTATGCAAACATTTCGGAATTAGCGAAACACTTAATGTGGATATTAATTATTTAACTCAAATTGGCGGAAGTAGTCTCACCGACACAAAAATGACTGTTGGGGATGCAGTACCGGATTTTGAAGGAATTCCTAATACATACGTTCCTTTTCGAAATGCCAATATTTTGGCAATTGCAGTGAGTTGGGCTGAAATTCTAGGAGCTGAGGGAATTTTCATTGGTGCTAATCAGGTTGATTCAAGTGGATATCCTGATACCAGAGCCGACTTTTTCGAAGCCTTCGAAAAAATGGTTGATTTAGGTACTAAACCTGAAACAAAAATTAAAATATATACTCCAATCATAAAGATGTCAAAGAAGGAAATTGTAGAAGTAGGTTCAAGATTGAACACACCTTTTGAACTGACTTGGAGCTGTTATAGGGAAAATGAAATAGCTTGTGGAACCTGCGATTCCTGCCACTTGCGATTAAAAGGTTTCGAAGAAGCAGGAATCACCGACCCAATTCAATATGATAATTAACTGATTGAGTTAACAATATTCAGGAAAACAGCGTTTAAATCATTATCGCCGTTAATTTCGGAAATTTTTCCTTTTGATTTATAATATTCAACTAGTGGAGAGGTTTGTGCATCATAAACTTCCAAACGTTTGATAACTGTTTCTTCCTTATCATCGTCACGCTGGTAAATATCACTATTTCCACAGGAACATTCTCCATCCATTGGAGGTGGATTGTATATTATGTGGTAAGTTCTGTTGCAACTGCGGCAAATTCTTCTGCCGGACATCCTTTCTATGATTTTTTCATTTGGAACTTTTAGAATTATAACTTTATCCAGAGTTTTTCCAAATTCTTCTAAAAGTATATTTAAAGCATCTGCCTGTGCAATTGTTCTGGGGAAACCATCTAAGATAAATCCATTGGCATAAACGGGCTTTAGTATTTCATCTTTCATCATATTGATAATTAGTTCATCAGGAACTAATTTGCCTGAGGCCATATAACTTTTTGCCTGCAATCCTAATTCTGTTTCATTTTTAACATTGAAACGTAAAATATCTCCTGTTGCTAATTGAGAGATATTATATTTTTCACATAACATTTCAGATTGTGTACCTTTACCTGCACCAGGAGGTCCAATAATAAGTAAATTCATTTATTTTGACTTTTGTTTTTTCACAAAATTTCAAATTACAAAAAAATCATTAAAAAATGAAATTCACAAAAGAATAAAATTTCATTTGAAAATATTTTAATTTACGCTAATCTTATCTGAAGAAAATTGCATTAATCGAAAAACTGGATATCAGCATAAATAATGCAAACCATCCAAGCATCATCCTTTGTTTGCTTATAGGTTCTTCATGCTGTGCAATCGGATGCGGAAGCTTAATAAAGAATTTACCTATTAAAGCCCAAAGTAACCAGCCGGACCAAAATTCTTGTAAAATAGGATACTTAGTATAAATTGGTCCTAAATTATCCAGAACAAGTGATTGAATAGAAAGCATAAAATCGCTCGTGAATGGCTGCTGCATAAAGTAATACACTTCATTTACAGATCCAATTGAACCTAAAATGATTAAAATCCACATTGTTGTTTTGGCAACTTTAAGGTGAATTTTAGAACCAAACATTGAGTAAAGAATATGACCACCATCCAATTGACCAATTGGGAGTAAGTTCATTGTTGTAACGAAAAGACCGAACCATCCAACATTCAAGAATGGAAAATGATATAGCTCATTCATTGGAGGAATAAAATGACCGTTTGGAACTAGTATTTTCGATAGGAACGAAAAAAGCAAAGTATTCCCGAAGTGCAATCCTGTATCAGGTATATTTCCTCCAAACTGAGTAATGTATTCAGGATGAATTGCCAGAATATCTGCTTTTGTCGGCAGAAATATAAATCCTATTATCAAGAAAATTACTGAGACAATATATCCGGCAATTGGACCTGTGATGCCAATATCGAATAATGCTTTTTTGCTTGGAATCGGTTGTTTAATTCTGATAACTGCCCCAAATGTTCCAAAATTAAGTAATATAGGTACAGGAAAAGGAATATAATAGGGTAAAGTAGTATGTACTTTGTGATGTCTTGCTGCAAAATAGTGACCAAATTCATGAACTGATAAAAAAGTAAGAATTAATATTGCATAAGTGAGACCGTACTGCCAGTTAGTAACTTCCAAATAATCTTTATAGGCCCATTGTGCACCTGCCATTGTGCAGGTAAGAAATGTGAGTATGAACAGAATTATATATTTGGTGTAATTTTCTTTTTTCAGGAAATTCATTTCAATCCGTTGAACATTAAACTTACAAAATTACCAAAATCACTTCAAAAATAGCAGAAAAAGTGATTAATTCGAATTAAAATGAAATATCTTTAAATGGTATGCCCATTTTGTCCCTGTCGCTTAGGATAGGATTATCAATTTCCCAATCAATTTTCAATATTTTATCATTATAGAGCAAAATTCCCTCTGAACGTGGATTCCAGTAATTAGTAACTTTGTAATTTACAATTAGTTTATCAGTAAAAGCTGCAAAACCATTCGCAAATCCAGGAGGAACCCAAAGATAATAGTAGTTTTTATCATTTAAGTAAAATTCCACATGTTTCCCAAAGGTCTTTGAGTTAGGTCTGACGTCAACTTCAACAAATTTTGCTTTACCATGCAAAACAGTTATTAATTTCCCCTGAGGAGGATCAATTTGAAAGTGTAAGCCACGTATAACATTTTGTTTAGAAATGGATATATTTTCTTGAACAAAGTTATCGGTTATACCAATTTCCTGCAAATCACCTAATTTAACAGATTCAATGAAAATTCCCCTATCGTCTCGGTACAAATTAGGCTCCAATAGCTTAATACCATTTAAAAAT
>Ga0154569_114_pt4 | contig 9853 bp, 7 predicted proteins | sample RifGroF2_FD_115998 | JGI IMG/M metagenome (GOLD analysis project Ga0154569, IMG submission 115998) | Ignavibacteria bacterium GWF2_33_9
ATTCAATCAACTCTGCCCAATTATCTTCAGACCAAAGACGTGCAGTCCATCTGGCACCACACCCGGTATTCAGTCCAATGATTTTTTTTCCTTCATTTGGAATATAAAATTTATGAGATTCATCCACTTCCAGGATATATTCTTCACCGGAGAATTTAGCTCCGATTAGTTCAAACACTTCTTCCGGATATGACTTGGTATTTGCTTGACTTAAATCATCGAAAATGCCTGTATTATATTTATGGCGGGCATATTCATTCACAGGTACCGGCTTCCCGTCTGCAAGAGCAAAACCGGATTTGCGGTCTGCTTGTAATTGATTCATTAACGAACAAGCATAAATATCTTTATCCAGGTTAATTACCCAATCAAATTTTATACCTTGCAAAGTTAGAAGATTTTCCAATGATAAATTGAGTTTTTGGTCAACTTGTGCAGGCAAAACTTCGGGTGTATAAGTAAGCCACCAAATTTCGTAGCCTGAGTATTCTTTTGCAAAATAATGTAGTAAAGGTGTAGTGCGAATTACGTCCCCAATTGCACCCAATTTAATGATGAGTATTCTGCCGTTTCTTTTTTCATAATAAGGACATTTATCGCAGTGTACTCCTTGTGATTTATGAGGTTTGCAAGGGATATCACCTCGAAAATGCTTGCAATCGTATTTAATATCCATTTTTAAGTAATTTTCTTATAATTATAGTTCGTACATAAAGAGGAATGAGAAGTTCAAATTCCAAACGTAAGATTCTTTTATTTCAAAAATTTTGAAAGGTGTAAGTAATTCCCTGCGAGAATCATCTTTACCTACTAAATTCATAAGAGAAAGTCCAACACTTGCATTTAGTTTAATTGGGTCGAAAAGTTTACCTTCCACACCAACTCTTGCAAGTGCACCAAGTCTGACAGCGTTAGGTTTTGTTCTATTATTTATTAATGTATCCAAATCCGGGAAAAAGAAATATTTTTCTTCCCATGTTGATGAAATATTGGAAATTGACAATGCTCTGAATTCAAGACTCACATAAGTTTTTGACTTGATAAAATTCAAATCCTGCATAACATAACTCAAACCAATATAGGGAGTTATTGCAGTGAAAGTATGCGCCCAGTGGTCTTCGATATATGGTCCGATTGGAATTCTTTCTTTTGCATTAAAAAACTGATAATCAACTCCAAAAGGGATTCTCCATCTTTGCTCTTCATCAATAGGTACTGTCACTCTTACTTCAAGCCCGGGTTGAGCACCCAAAAAACCACCTCCAAAAACAAATGGTTCGACTGTAGCTGAAGGCTGCATAGTCAATTTTCCTGGATTATTACCGAGAATTTGTGATGTAGAAAGTCCAACTGAAATTGAAGTATGCTTGAAAAATTGGCCATAACTTATATTTGATGTTATGATAAGCAAGATAATTATTAATTTTATTTTATTCATTAATTTTCGAGTTAAAATGATTCTGAAATACTATATATGTTTTTATTATTTTGCATGTGATGCTTCACTAGTAATTCACCCAGCAATCCTAGTGAAATAAACTGAATTCCAACAATAATTAATGCAATTCCTAATTGCAAAAGAGGGCGATTACTAAGATTTTTCTCTCCCATAAACCATTGCAAAGTGAGAACAACATTTGTGATAAATCCAAGCAAAGTAAAAATCGTACCTATTGCACCAAAAAAATGAAGTGGTCTTTTCATATACTTCGCAGTAACTAATACGGTAAGTAAATCTAAAAAACCATATACAAATCGTGATAATCCGAATTTGGTAATTCCGTATTTCCTTGGATGGTGCTGTACAGGTATTTCTGTAACTTTAAAACCATCAAAATGTGCAAGAGCAGGTAAGTATCTATGCATCTCACCATATACTTGCAAATTCTTAACAACTTCGCTTCGGTAACCTTTTAGTCCACAGTTAAAATCGTGGAGTCTAACCCCACTCATCAGAGATGTTGTATAATTAAAAAGTTTTGATGGGATTGTTTTGGATATCGGATCATATCGTTTCTTTTTCCAACCGGAAACCAAGTCATATCCTTCTTTCAACTTATTCAATAAATTTGGTATTTCGTTAGGATCATCTTGCAAATCTGCATCCATTGTAATAACATATTTACCTTTTGCTTTTTGGAAACCGGCTGCCAGTGCTGCGGATTTTCCGTAATTACGTCTAAATCTTATGCAATGAATTCTTTTATTTTCCTCTTTCAATTCCTTAAGTATTTTAAAAGAATTATCAGAAGAACCATCATCAATAAATATTATCTCATAATTCTCAATTGCAGCAGTTTGAATTCCCATTAGAATTTGTTTAGTAAGTTCAGGCAAGGATTCTTCTTCGTTCAGCATCGGCACTACTACAGACAGTTGAAGTATATTCTGCCGTGAATCAAAATCCTGTCTTCTTGCATGAAGTGCAGGTCTGTTTCGATTTACATCAGAATCTCTTCTGTTAATATTTTGCTTGTTCTTTTGAAGATTTTGAGTCATAAAATATATAATTATAATTAAATAATTCTAATTTTTCCCGGATTATTTACATATAATCAGTTTTTTGACGAAATTCTCTCCTTTGTCATTTTCGATAGAAATCAAATAATTTCCGGTTGAAAAATTTCTAATATCGATAATTTCTCCATCATAATTTTCAAAATTAATCAATAATTTGCCAAAAATATCATAAATTCTAATTTTTTTTATGCTTTCATAATTATTGAAGTAAATATAATCTTTTGCGGGATTTGGATATATATTAAAGTACTTATTTTCAAAATCGGTAAAGTAAATAGAATTTGGATCAACTGTATAATGAGCATAAATTTCAAATTCATCTACTAATTCTTCATAATTTGTTTTTTCGGATACTTCTGCCATATTTACACGGAAGAAATTTCCTCCATATGGATCCGAAATTATTGCTGAATCAAGATAATTAGGCAATTTATTCCATTTCATTGTGACATAATTTGAACCACCGTAAAACACCCTGAATCTATATTTTTTAAAGAAAGAAATTGAATCCTTATGTGGACCGTAAATGCAGCTATATGCCCATCTTTCTTCGCCGGATGAAGCATCTTCAGTTATAAATACTGCTGTAAAAATTCCTGAAGGAAATGGGAAATTGGGAATTTCTTCCTCACCGTATTCCTCATCCATTTCATCTGTTCCGTTTATTCCAAGTCCAAAAACTAATTTTGTCCATGGATCATTTTTCCCATTTTCTAATCTTATTGTAACATACACATTTTGATTCATTTCTGCAATTGCAGAAGTGAGTGTAATCGACAAAAAGAGTGTAATAAATATTATAATTTTCATTTTAAAAATAATGGGTAGCAGGAAGAACCCGCTACCCATTTAAGATTAGTTCAACAAATCTTATTTAACTACATTTACTTTAACAACCTGGAAATTAGATCCATTTGTTAATTTGAGAATGTAGCTGCCAGTTGGAAGATTAGTAGCAGTCAAAGTAGCAGTATAAGCGCCAATTTGATATTCTGCATTAACCAAAGTCATAACTTCAGTTCCAACTTCATTGTATAGTTTAAGAGTAACGTTTCCATTTTCAATTACATTGAAATCAACTGTTGAATTTGTTCCTACAGGATTTGGATAAACCGAAACTGCAAGTCCGCTAACAACAACTTTTTCAACTTTAACGGCATTCTTAGTCAAATGTTTGATAACAACAGTGTTATTATCAGCATTGATTGAACCAAGATTTTCACCAGAAATTGCATCAGTCAATGTATAATTACCATTAGCATTATCCATTGAGAACATAACTGGATATGTAACACCTTGCAATTTAACGATACTGCTGTCAGTATTGCTCAAATACATATTGTTTGAGAAACGAGCATCAAAAAGACCTGCAGGTGGTGCCGGCGGCAACTCAAAGCTTGTGTTTTCAAATGTATTGGTTGTGAAATACAATACACTTGAATGCTGAGCATTATCATTAATATTCATTTTAGCAGTAGATGCTAACATTTCTGCTTTATCAAGCATCATGTTGTCAGTACCCGATTTATGCAATATCTGATATGTATTGTAAGGAGTAACAAGTTTCAAGTAACCAGTACTATTAACTTTAATCCAATAACCCAATCCTGGTGAGAATTGTGATACTTCTTTGTAACCATTATCAGTTGAATATCTCCAAACACCATACTTTAATGTATAAGAAGTTGCAGGAACAGGTGAAGTTTGGAATTGAGTAAATTTAATGTTTGCTACGTTAGTTGGAGCAGAACATGCACCTATTGCATTCCAGCCACCTGAAGTTGATGGATCATCAACGTCTGGTAAATCACCAGGGAATACTCTAATATAGTCATTTCTGTCAGTAGATATTTCTTTAATGAATGTACCAGTAAAGTTTTTATCAACTGAATCTGAATATTTAACAAAGTAACCAACACCTGCTCTCAAATCAGTTTCGGATTGATACTGATTTTGTGAGAAGAAGAATGGTTGATTAATTGCATTTGGATAATAAGTTGACCATAATGAATTAACCGGACGTACTGGAGTTGATAACAAGTTCCATCCTTTCTTAATAATTGGGCTTTGATCATTATCTGTAAAGAGAATTTCAGTTGGCAATGTATATTCAATAATGAATGATGTAATTGCTGCATCTGAGAATGTAAATGAACGTAAGTTACCAATTTGAGTGCCTTGTCTCATGTCTATAGTTTGGAACAATGAACCATTCAAAGTATCTCTTAAGAATACTCTAGAACCTACAGGGAATTGATTTGGATCCCATGTGAGTACAACAGGATAATTTTGGTCGCCGTTTGCATTGAATTTAACTAAGTAAATGTGCGTTCCTGCTTCATTTTTATTACGAATATCACGTGATGATGTATAAGGTGCTCTTGTATTTGGAGAAAAATCACCAAAACCATTTGGGAAAAGAGCAGCAGTATCTTTATATGTTTCACTCCATAAGAAGAAACGAGCATCAAAAGCGTCAGTTGCAAGACCAGATGTTGGATGGAATTCACCATACAATGGATCAACACCAATAGTACCTCTGTCGCCTGTTCCGAATACTAAATCTTTAGAATCACCGGTTTGACCACGTGAATTACGAAGTGTCAAGAAAATACCACCTGGATAACCTTCAGGATTATTTGCACCTTTAGGTTCATAAGGAGCCTTTATGTAAAGGAATTTAACTTTGAGCCTGATAGTATGGTACTGTGCAACTGGTGATTTAAAAGTAATATAACCTACATACAATCCTGCTTTTTCAGGATCTGAAGGATCAGTTAATTTCAATTTACTTGGGTCACAAATGATGTTCATATAAAATGTACCATCGTCAGTTGTTGCTTCGCCCATAGGATCGTCAACTTTACCAAGAATATCATTATCAAAGTAAGTAACGTTACGTGAACGTCTTGCTGTACCATCATTGTTTGTAGATGTTAAAAGCCAAGGTTCATTAGTTTCAATATTAATCCAGCTCAATCTTGAACGTTCTGTGAAGTTTTCAACAACAATTTTCAAAACGCCATTTGGATTAGCTGTATTATTTTGATTTACAGTTATTGTCTGATCCAATTCATATTCGCCGTCATTAATTTTATTAATAGTATATGCATCTTCTGCATCTGGCGGGAAATTGAATCTTGGAGGATTATCAGTAATTTTAACCATCATTGAACCTGAACGATAAGGTTCTTTCAAGAATAATGATTCGTCAATTGCGCCTTCATTATTCATACCAGCTAAACCAGCAAATGCCGGCAATGCAGGATAATCAGGTTGTGGGTTTTTGTAAATATGAGTAAAACCTTCGTATACCAATTTTTTTGTAATGTCCAAATCATTGTAACGGATTTCGTCTGGTGCAATGTACATTGGAGTACTTAAGAATGTGATATCAGGATCTTGAGGTCTTAATCTACCGATAATTTTAAATTTTACATAAAGTAAAACTTTCCATTCGTCTGTGAAATTTTTGTCATTATGTCTCATTGGAACAATGGAAGTTCCGTCAATAGTTAATCTACGACCTCTTTTCACCTGTGAACCCGGAGCATCTTTAATGTCATTCCAAGCTTCTTCATCAATATATTTGAAGTAATTACCATCTTGACGATCGTCCAAATCGATATTCCAACCATTTGCGTATGGTGGATCTTCATCAATTGTTCCATTTAACATAAGAGCGTCTTCCATATATGATGGGTGTGTTGTTTCGAAACCAACTGCTTGAATTGCACCAGCATCATAAAACATAGAGAATCTGAAGCTGTAGATCGGTGGTACTACATATTCATTTCCATTGAATGTGAAAAAGTTGTTTTGGATAAATACTGGAACCAAAACATAAGTGTCTTCACCCTCTCTCGATGGTGGAAGCCACAATCTTCCGTCAGGATATAATGTTGCATCATATCCACCTTGTTCTCCGGTAAGTGAGAGGAGAGGCGCCTGCGGTTTAGTTACAAGGCCAAACATATCTCCTGTTGTAAGGAACAGAGCTACTAAAATCAGCCCTAATACCTTCCCACCATAGCGTGATAGCGAGAAAATCTTCATCATTACAAACTCCTAAATTTGTTTAATAACATTTATAAAACTTTTTAATTTCAATTAATTGTTTTCTATATATTCCTATAAAGAAAACCTTATTTAACACTTCTTTTTTAAAAATCTTAATTTGAGCCTTATCTCTTGTATCAATTTCCTGAATAATTCTTCCTAATACATCCATTACTAGAATCTTTTGAATATCATAATTCTGATTATTAATTAGTATATCATCTTCAGATTCAAGATAATCATTATTAGTGAACTCTTGCATTCCTACAATTGTTGAATCTTTGGTAATACTTACTGAATCTGTACCATATCCTAATATACAACTACATTCAGGTATTGTTACTTTTTCCAGTCTATATTTTAAACCGGAAATAGTATCTTTTAATATATATTCACAATTTAAAGATAAGTTAAATTCATTTACCTTATTCATAAGATGCAGAGTTACACTATTACCTTCCTGATCTGAAATCACATTCTCATTGTCCACTTGCACATCATTAATAGTAATAAATGGCGAATCTGTAAACTCCAGTAGTAAATTATCAGCATAATAATTAGCAGGTAATTTTACATTAAAATTTAAATTAAAATTTGTTTCATTATCTTTGAGCAGGACATCATATTTATCAGACGTAAAGGAAGCGAATCTGCTTGCATTTTCGAACGGATAAGCATTAATAATTCCTGTATCAAAAGTATCGCTTAATTTCTTTTTAAATTCATCAGTAAAATTCAACTCAAGTATTTCAAGAGAAGCTGTATCCTCACAATTTCCCAACCATTCAGCACCGAAAGCAACTAATATACTATCTCCGGCTGAAGGCGGCTTAGAAAAATTGAAAGTCGTTGCATAACCTCTAATTATTCCTTCATCTTCAAGTTGATTAAGACCAAAACTAAAACTTTTTTCTTCAAAGAACTCGGAAAGTGTATTTCCCGTATAATAATTTATCATTTTTATCTTATCCGGATTGTATCGAATTTCTAAATCATATCCATACAATGAATCCGAATAATACACTCGACCAATATTTACTCTAAATATTAATCTTGTTTTTGCAGTACTATCGCAAACATCAATGTCACGAACTACATCAATTTTTGGATGATACTGAGCAATTAACTTCTCACCGGTAACCGAAATGGTTATTATAACGAGAACGATTACCGGTAAGAAAATTAATTTCATTTCAATGATCCTTAATTATTATTTAACAATCATTTTACCGGTAGCAATACCATTTTCTCCTTCAAATTTGAAGAAGTATGCACCGGAATTCAATGATGTAGCGTCAAAATTAATAACATGCGAACCTATTCCGAAATTACCATTTGCAACTATTGCAATCTGATTTCCGAGAACATCGTAAACTGAAAGAGTGTAATTACCTTCAACAGGTACATTCACAACAAAGTTTGCATTGTTCTTTTCAACCGGATTAGTAATTGTTGCAACACTCAATGAAGTAATTTCTTCATTATTCAATGAGTATTTTTTCGAAATTTGTTTCACGTCATTAACAGTAATATCACTTAATGTTAAATATTTTGAATCAGTTCTTAAAGTAATATATGCAACTGGTTCATTTGATTTATATTCATCAGCACCAGCTAAAAATACTTTATTCGATGTATGAGTTGCCATCATGTTACCATCAACAGCAATAATCTGAGCATCAAATTTAACACTTACACCAACAGCGGCGTCAGCATCTTGATTCAAATAAACAGGAACTCTGTAAAGACCGTTACCCAAAGATTCAATATTTGCAACTGCAACATCCATTCTTTCCATATCAGATACTTTACCTTTAATAACAAGTGTATCTAATAACCAAGGAAGTTCAGGAATTTTAACTGCCATATAGCTCAAAATTAAAGCAGCATCATATTCATTTGCATAGAATAAAATTTGCTTAACTGAACTTACTTCTGATGGCAAATCATCAGCATAATGTTTGCTCTTTGTTGGAATCCATTGAACAACACTATTTACATCATAATAATAACGACCATTATGGTTAACGTCACCATGATAAGCTGCACGACGGCGGATTGGATCCAAAGGAATTTCTGTAGCAATTGATTTCATAATCAAACGAGCATCGTTAACAGTAACGAATCTGTTTTGTTCAGCTAATCCCCAAGGATGTTTTGGATTTGGAGCTTTTGAAAAATCTACATCTCCATCACCCCACCATTCTTCTATATTAAAGGATTTGAAACCTTTAAAGTAGAATTTTGCTTCTTTAATTGTTGTAGGAGGCCAGTCATTTGATGTTATTGTCGAAGTTGAAACTGCAGATGCAGGAACTGATGGATTATTGAACAAATAAACATCATTGATAAATGCATTCATATAGTCAGCATCTTCACCAACAATCTTACCTTCACCTTTAATACCAATTGTTGCACCTTTTGTATTGATTCTTTCATCATCAGTATCTGATAAGTAAGGATTACCACCTACAGTACCATAATGGAATTCAATATCACCTTGTTTTGAGTATGGATCTTGGGATTTGAAAAGCTTAACTTGGAAATTTCCAATTGAGTTTTTCAAATCTTTCCCTTGATAACTGTAATTAATATTCAAATCTTTCCATTCAACGATGAGCATATCGCCATCAGTTTTATAGTAAATTTTTGAAGGTTTAAAACCCCTTGAATTCATATCTGTTAAACTACGGTAGTAGTGATCACCCCAGAATGGTGCAATTACGTTTACCGGATATGCATTTGCATCAAGGAATAAGCCTTCCTGATAAGTTGGTGGCAAAAATGGAGGGAACTGAATCACGTTGTTTTCTTTCTTTCCGAAAGTCACAAAACCATTTATATTAATCCACAATTTATCATAAACTTCACCATTGAATTCAAATTCGAATCCTATGTCTATTCTAGCATAACCATTGTCATAATCTGCTACGTTAAAGTTTGGTGGCAAACCGAATTCATCACGAGTTAGTTCAACTACTCCATTTTGTCCATCCGGAACCGCTAACGGTTCATATAAGGATTGTACTACTCTTACTGTATCGAATTCACCATATACTTGAGCTTTAACTTGAGTTGTTATTCCACTAATTAGCAAGAGCATTAAGGCTCCTATTGCTAAATTGAATAATCTCTTCATATTTGACTCCTTTATATATTATTAGTGTCTTAAATTTTTCCGGTTTAAAGCATCTTCTCCCCGATGAGAGGAGAAGAAACTTTATTCCGTTAGTATTATCTGACAATAACAACCGGTTTAGTTGAACTTTCGTTA